>Ga0315322_10000863_pt1 | contig 23198 bp, 21 predicted proteins | sample M110021515metaG_FD_203461 | JGI IMG/M metagenome (GOLD analysis project Ga0315322, IMG submission 203461) | Ammonia-oxidizing marine archaeal communities from Monterey Bay, California, United States - M1 100m 21515 | ecosystem: Environmental > Aquatic > Marine > Intertidal zone | place: USA...
CCAGGTCAGCGACGTGTAATAAATAGTCTAGCCTCCCAGGAACTGGAGGGCACAAGTTGTTTTCTGGGATTTGCCAAACGATACCGTAATGCGTTTTTAGTAAAGCTTGATTAAGTGTTTTAACTGCTTGTTTATCATGAAATTTAATGGTCGTGTTACCGTATTTATTTACAAAAATAAATTCTTTTAGTTCAGGACAATGTTTCGTCAGGTTATCAAAATCGTAATCTTTTATAAATGGATTTTCAGGGTGCATGTACTATTAATTATCGTGTTTATCTATCCGAATTTAGGGGCAATGTTTCTGTTTAGATTCATGTTTCCATTGAAGCCAAAACTCTTGTAATCCTTCAGGTGTATTTAATTCAATCCAGTCCAGTTCACCTTTTGATTTAAATATTTCCAATACTTTTTCTTTTTTTAGCTGATGGCCCCAACCTCCTCTGTGGTCAAAAGCGGTAAAGGCTGTGCAAGAATCAGTGGTTCTAATGAACGGAATATTTAGTGTGTAAGTAACAGCATCCAGCTGATTCATTCCGTCCGTCGTCATGATAATTTTAGATAAGTTGACTTTGCTGTATTTGCCAAGATCGTAAAGTTCCTTTAATTGAATACCTACCTCGCGAGCCATGTGGTTAGAGAATTGATGGGCAACATCAGATAGATTTGTAAATTCCGGACCTGAATACGTTCCTTGGCAACCTTCTTCAGAACAAGTTATTTCGTGATTTTTCACTGGCTGATAGGCTGCGGAATTTCCTGAGCTACTGCACATCAAGTAGGTAAGACTAGTTACCAATATTAACAATGTGTTTCTCCTGCTCATAAGTTTCCTTTTGATTAACTCATTAATTGCAAACTGTCGGCACCATTGTTTTGATATTGCATTAAAATGGTCTATAAAGTTAATAGAATTCAACGTGTTTGAAGATTTTTGAATTTAACAATTTGAATCAGACAGCAGAATTACCTATTTCCGGAGATAATTCTGTTTAGCTTTATAAAAATGTCTAAAACTGTTTAGCTTTGAATGAAATGAGTGATACTGTCTTGCCACCGTTAAGTAAGTTAATATTTCCAGCTTATTTGACTTTTATAAGGGGAATTAAAATTTCCGATGACGATATAAAAATCAGTCAAGAATTTTCAAATGTTACTATTGACGTCGATAATCTGAAGGCCTACAAGGAATATTTTAATTTTAAATCTCAACTTCCAGTAACATACATTTATATTGTAGCACAACGGGCGTTATTGCATTTGATGTTACATAAAGAGTTTACCATTGCTGTGCCTGGGATTGTTCATATTTCTAACGAAGTTCAATTGACTGCTCAATTCAATATCGACGAAAAAATTGAGATAAAAGCTAGCATTCATGTTCCGGTGAAAGAGGGCTCACTTTTTCCAAAGGCAGAAATAATATTTTATCAAAAAGGTGTTGAAGTAGCACGTAACATCAGCAATTATATTGCGAAAAGAAAAAGCCCGAAAAAGTCAAGTAAACGAAAAGAGAACGTTAGCACTTTTGGCCTTGATAGCTTCCGAGAAGAGTGGGTGATTGAAAAATCGATTGGAAAATCATATGCTCAATTATCACAGGATAAGAACCCAATACATACTTCCAAATTGTTTGCAAAAATGATAGGTTTTAAGCGTCCGATTGCACATGGGTGGTATTCTGTTAATCGCGTTGTTTCCGTTGCAGAAAAGGAAAATAATTGCACGTTTAAATCGATACGAGTAGCTTTCAATAAACCGATATATTTACCATCAAAGGTTCAATTTCAATTAAATGATGGTAACCAATTTAAAGTGACCAATCCATACAAAGCGTATACTTATTTGGAAGGTGATTTAAGTTAAGCGTTTAATTCTTTTAGCTCTTCAATCTGTTTCGCTAAGCCCTTTAGATTTTGTGCAATTTTTAAATTTTCTTTGTAATCGGCCATTTTCAAAATAGGCGTTCCACCGTACATGCCTTTTTCTTTGATGTCAAATAACACGCCGGCACGATGAACAAGATAAACATCATCGCATATAGTGATGTGATCTCGGATAATTGCGCCTCCACTTGCAACAACTCTGTCACCAATCGTAGTTGATCCAGCACATAACCATCCTGAAAGGATGATACAGTTTTTGCCAATAGAAACATTGTGAGCCGTATGACAAATGTTGTCGAATATAGTCCCGTCACCTATAGTCGTCGGACCATAAGTTCCTCTATCAACAGTATTTGTGGCTCCAATGGTTACTTTATTACCGATTACAACGTTACCTGTTTGGGGAATCCGGTGATGATTAAAAAATTGATCCTGGGAATAGCCAAAACCTTCAGATCCAATCACGGTATTACTTAGGATTAAACAATCGTTACCAATAACACAATCCCAACCGATTGTAGTTGAAGGATGAATCCGAACGTTATTTCCAATAACGGCATTGTGTTCTATTACGACGTTAGCCATAATACTACAACCTTCTCCAATAGATACTCCTTTTTCAATAATAACATTAGGCCCAATGGTAGTACTTTCTGGAATAGTAACGGTTGCATGGATTACCGCCGAAGGGTGAATTCTGTCCCAACCAGATTGTGAGTAATCATGATCCTGGTATTTGAGTTTAATTATCGCGTGAGATAAGGCTATATTTGCACTAATAAATACGGCGGTTTCCTCATCGACTTGTGTTGCTAATTCTGCTATTTTTTTATCAATTACCATTGCAGAACAATTTCCAGTAATTGCAATCTTAAATGCCTTTTCGTCGGGCACAAAAACAAGATCTCCCTTCTGTCCGTTACTAAAAGCAGCGATGTTTTCAATACTCACGTCTTTATTGCCTTTCAGTTCTAGAATCACTCCTTCTTTTCCAGATTCGCTATATAATTCTTGTGCCGTTAATTTCATTGGTTTTTCTTTTACGTAATAATTACTTCGCAAAGTAGTAATTATCACTATTTAATTAGGGATTTTTATGATGGAGTAAATTTAGAAATTATTAGCAGAGCGGCACGAGATCTATATTTCGGATATTATTTACGTATTTTAAGCAAATACCAGCAAAAGTGCTGGATTTAGCTGTGCTTGACGGTAACGGTAGACAATCTAAATTAAAATTTAGCAGTAGCTGATTTATCACAGATGTCAGAAATATTTTTAGCAAAATCTAAATTTTGTTGTGTATAGTCACGATTCAAATTAGAATTCCATTAATTTAAGTTAATTAAGTGCGACAATTTTTCTCTTTAAATTATGCCCTTTTTTTGAATAATACGATAGCACAGATTGTTAGAGATAAATCGTTTTGAATCGGTATCAAGATTTTGCATTTAGTGTTTTCAACTGTACACTTACATCTTCACTCATTGCCTCAACGAGAATGGTAGGGTGCTCACTTCCAATTAGCTGAGTTAGGTTATCTGTAACCACTTTTGCAGTGTCTCTGCAAAGATCTTTTGCTGAAAATATTAATTCAATAAACCCTGAATGTTCCTTGATCTCAAGGTTAATTCCATTTGTAGACTCCTTCTTTCCCAACTCGGAAGATAGGATTAAAAGACAGTTCGTTATAATAGCAATCGCTAGATTTCCTTTGGTATATATCATCGGGTCAGATTTAAAATCTGGCAATCCAAAGCCTCCTATTAATTTCGTTGCATTTCGAGAAAGATCCTGCGCCGCAACAATTATTTCAGACAACTGTGTAGAATCTATATTCATTACTATTTGTTCTAATGCATTAACGCAATCTGTACTGTCATTCACCGCAAATTCTATTTCAAGCAGTAGATCCTCATTCAATTGATTTGCTTTTATTGCTGCTTCATGAGAGAACCTAATCACTTCAGAATATTGAGAATGGTCTGAAAACAAATGATTGGCATGATTTAGAAATGTTCTGATTGATGTTTCAGCCAGCATACTTTTATTAATGAAACCTTGTATTGTATTTAATGCATTAGATAACTCGGAAAGTGCTGGCTTCAGGGTTGCTTCAGTTAGATCTAATTGTGTCTGCCTTCGATTTTTCGTTATTGCTTTAAGACGAATATTCACGAGTTTAGCTAGTTTTTCTAAAATACTGCGCTCCTCTTTTGAAAAACTTCTTTTTTTCGTGTCTAGTACACAAAGCGACCCCATTACGGTTTCATTAACCTTGATAGGAATACCTAAATAGGCTTGTATGTTGTATTCTTTTACAACATGTTGGGGAATTCTCGGATCATTAGAAGCATCTGTAACTTCAAAAGTTTCCCCATCTCGAACTACAAATTGACAAAATGATACATCTCTATGTGTTCCCCGCGACGAGGCAAGAACAGGAGGTAATCCAATATGAGCTTTAAAAAACTGCACTTGGTCTAGAACTAAGCTGACTAGTGCGATAGGGCTATTGAGTTCAGCTGCTGCTTTTTTTACAATTTCTTGAAGTTCAGTATCGTTTGTTTCAGCTAATAGTTCTTTACTAAACAAATCAAGCCTTTCACTTTTATCTCCTAATACATCAATCCGATCCATAATTTACTTATAAAATGTAGCCCATTCAATCTGCAATGATGCAATTTTAAGACAATTTACAAATTGTTGGTTGATGACTTACACAAAAAAACTTCTTGCATTGGATTCTAAGAGACAGTATTTCCGATGCAAAACATTGCGAGCCTATTACTATAAATTCGGGTATAAATCTAACATTATTCGTATCAATATTCCTAAAAAGAGGTTGTTCAGATTTTTTTTACCGTTAGGTATTTATTTAGTTCTTGTAAAAAGCACATTATAGTTGGATTTGTATCCATTGAAACGGATTTTTTTTCCCAATGATTTTGTTAATTCTACTTGGTCGGAAATACGTTTTTTTTATCGGAAAGTCAGCCTGACAATGGTGAAAATAAAAGCGGGATAATCCCGGCACTCCTTTGGCCGTGTAATATTCCTGCGTTCTTTTATTTGCGGACTCTGCTGACATTATTGTTTTGTAAATAGGGCTGTCCATGACATGAATTTCACCTTTAGACGTAAGTTTTCCTGCAAGTTCTTGAAATAAATTATTTGGAGTAGGGAAGTAGTGGATAGAGGCATTAAAAACAATTAAGTCGAAACTGTTGTTTGGTAATGAATTGAAATCAGTACAATTAATAAATGATAAATTTTCATCTCCAAAACACCTTGCTGCCTGTTCTAATTCAAATTGATTAATGTCTTGCCCTACAACACGATTCTTGTTAACGTTAGCTAAAAGATGACTGAACCACCCATTACCACAACCTATTTCTAGAATCGTTAAAAACCCTTTTTTCCTAATGTGATTTAAAAACCTTGCACTACTTTCTTCTCGCAACTTCCATTCGTTTTGTAAAAAGTGATCTGCAAGTTTGGGAAGGTTTTTGACTTGGTCATCGGTTAATATCCTACCTTCCTTTTTTCTAATCCCTTTGTAAAGTTGTGTAAATGAACTTTTCTTAAGCTTGCCCAAAAAGTGGACATCATTTTTAACTTTTTTTGAATTCAATTCTAGCACTTACTTATTTTTTTCATTCTGTTGAGAGATACTTTTGCTTTTATATTATGAAGATTACTTTTTAATCGATTACCTTTTTTAGTTTGATTGTAACCGTGAAAACTGTTGGTTACATAACGAATCGCATGTTTATAGTATTCAAAATCGTAGCTTCTTTTGAAATTAATATCCCGATCGGTACTGGTAGTCCATTCTGGTGCCTCGATGATGTCTTCTGCTATTTCGTCGTAAAGTCCGGTACCTTTAATGGGGTAGGCCAGTGTGATTGTAAATTGATCTGGCGGTGCTAATTTTAGGTGATTAACTGTTTCAAAAATATCTTCTTGCGTTTCACCTGGATAACCTATCATGATAAAGGTTCCTGCTTCGATTCCGTGTTGTTGGGTTAATTTTATTTTCTCTCTTACGTCTTTAACAGAAACACGCCGGTCCATTGCGTCTATAATGCGTTGACTTCCACTTTCTGCTCCAATCCAAATTCTAAAACAACCCATTTCTTTGAGCATTTTTAGAACTTCTTCATTTAATCTTTCCGCCCTCGTAATGATTTCGAAATCAATTTGAATATTCCTGTTATTCATTTCGTCGTATAGTGATGCAAGCCATTTATGACTTATGGTAAAAACATCATCTACAAACCACAGGGCCTCTACACCATAATTTTCTTGTAATAATAGAATTTCATCTACAACTAATTTGGCAGGTCTTCTCCGGTAGCTTTGACCGTAAACTGCTGTGCTGCACCATTTACAAGTATATGGACATCCACGTTGAGTGGAAATATTTGCCGTAGCTTTCCCATGAAATTTTTTCCAAACGTGCAGGTATTTTTCAAATGGAATGGCATTCCTTGCGGGCAATGGAAGTTCTCCCATTTCTTTGAGTTTGATTCTAGAAGCTGTCTGGATCACTTTTCCATTCTTGAGGTAAGCCAGACCAGAAATAGCGTCAACTTTTTCATTTAAAGACAAGCTTTGAATCAACTCATGTGCAGTTTGTTCGCCTTCTCCAATAATGGAATAATCAAATTGTTGTTGTAAGTAATTTTCTAGATTATAAGTTACATCAGGGCCACCGATAACACTGACGCAATTAGGAAGGATTGATTTTAACCAGGTATTTAATTTTAAAACGTTGATTTTAGTCATTAAATTGGTGTAAAACAGAACGATGTCTGGTTTATTTTTAAGCATGAATGCTTTCCAGGTTTCATGGGTTTCGAAAGTAGCATCAAATACTTCGCATGCAATGTCTTTATCTCTGAGATAACCAGCAATGTACAGCAGACCTAATGGTGGATAAGGACGCATAATTTCTCGTTCCTTTTCGTCTTCTTGCAGAAAATAACCGTGCGTTAATACGATTTTCACTGTTGTTGTTTTTTGAAGTGGATCAAATAATGATCGGCTCTATTGGCTAACCATTTGGAAGATAGATAAAACGACTCCAAAAAAGACAACACATTTAGCATTCTATTATTTTTTGCAAAAAAGGACTCCAAATAGGATGGAGGTAGAAACAATCCAATAGGCTGAGAACGAACATGATTAAATTTATTTTCTAAAAAGTGTTGAAGCTCTCCAGGTTCATAATACCAGGTAGCTACCTTTTGGTTGCCAATATTTGCCATAATGGCATTTTTTGAAACTCGTCTTCTTTGATTTTTAGAATCCTTTTTTAGCCTGAAATAAAACCGTTCCCAAAGACATTTTCTGGACATAATAACAGCGATAAATGATCCATTTTTGCTTAATAAACGATGTATTTCTTTTGCAGCGATCGACCACTCTTCAGGGGATATACAATTTAATCCACCGAAGTTGGAGAAAATCAAATCATATTCATTATTTACTTCTGATAGATACTGAATGCCGAGCTTTTGAAAAGAAACATTGTCTTGACTATTTCTTGACTTTGCGGTAGCAATCATCTCTGTTGATAAATCTGTGGCATGAACCGATAGACATCTTTTACCAAGAAATTGCGCATCAATACCAGTTCCACAATTCAATTCTAATACTCTTTGTTCACTAAAAGTATGCCTTAACAAGTATTTCCAAACACGCTGGCGTTGTTTAATGCCAATTTTTGAAGAAGAAAATTGCGCATCGTATTCGGAAGCAATGGTGTCAAAATCAGTCAATTTTAAGCTTTATTGGATAATCGGGTTAACTTGCTTTTGTAATTTCTTGCCTTGACGGCATTTATGGGCAATAAAAGTAGTGTCCGCCACGAAATACTATTCCAGTTGGCCATAAGGACGAACTGTTTTAAAAATTGTATGCCTTGACTTGTTCTAAATATTTTATGTAAGTATCGATGAAGTGTTTTGTAATATTTGGAATTGAATGTTCCCGCAAATAACATGGCTAATTCATCGGAGTCATTCCAATTGGCTTTCAATTTCATGTCGTCTTTCACTTTTTCATAAAATACGGTTCCTGGTAAGGGGTAGGAAACAGAAACACCGATATCGTCTGGCTTGTTTTCTTTTATCATTGTAAGAGTAAGCGCAATGTCTTCTTCTGTTTCTCCTATATATCCGAATTGAATAAAATAAGCCACTCTTACACCCAGCTGTTGTAATTGATCCGTAGCGCTTTTTATTTGTGCTGTAGTTGTGCCTTTATCCATAGCATCAAGAATCTTTTGTGATCCGCTCTCTGCTCCAATCCAAACTTCTCTCAGGCCACTTTCAGACAAGGCCATTATGGTATCTTCTTTCACTAAAAGATCTGCTCTACTTTGTATTTTGTAGCTGATTTTTAATTGTTTCTTTTTTAGCTCTTGGTTGAATTCCTGAATCCATCCTGGTTTAAGCCCAAAAATATCATCACACATCCAAAAGTGACTAGTTCCGTATTTTTGTTGAAGAAAAGCAATCTCTTGAACCACATTTTCAGGAGAGCGTGTATTGTAGCGATTTCCATAAATTGGTTTTGCACACCAGTTGCATTTAAAAGGACATCCTCTTGTTGTGGCTATGTTCAAAGTGAACGTATATTTACTTCTTTTCCATACTTTTCTATATGCTTCCATGTTTATCAGGTCCCAAGCAGGGAATGGAAGCGTATCGAGATCTTTAAGTACAGCTCGTGGAGGACTTTTAACGACGCTTTCTCCTTCAAAAAAAGCAATACCTTTTATTGCTGTGGTAATGGGTCGATTATCTCTGAGGGTATTTAAGGTTTCTTTTAACGTTTCTTCACCTTCACCTAAAATAACAACATCGGCACCGTTTGCCATATATTTCTTATAGTGGTCGGTGGAGTCAGAACTGCAGACGAGTACAATTTTGCCTTTTTTCTTTGCAATCTGTATCATCTCTGTTGCCGCATCTCGCATATTGGTAAGACACATTTTAGTCAGATAATTGAAGCCATCATCATAAATGACAAAATACTTAGTACTTTCAGTTAGCGCTTCTTTTATGTCGTTAGGGGCAGACCGTAGATTAGTATCAAATAAATCAACTTCAAAACCTGCTTCCCGCATTACGCTTGCCGCCCAAATGGTTCCAAGCGGCGGATACGGCGTTTTATTGCTCCATTGTTTGGCATCTAGGGGATAGAAGTAGGAATGAGAAAACAGTATTTTCTCTTTAGAAATCATGCAGATTTAATTTTTTGTTGAACTGCATTATATCGGCTTTCAAATCGATCAAGAACTTTTTGCTGGAAATTATTGGGGTGATGCTTAGAAACATAGGTTCGGGTCTTAAAAGCAATCTCAAAATCTGCATTGACCATATGACCGTATTTTTTTTTCCAACGATTCAGTGAAATTCGCATAAAAAAGGAATCCATTTTGTTTCCCATTCGTCCATTCAAAAGCCATTCGATCATTTTTTTAGGTAATTCGGTTCTTTTGCCTCCATTGAAGTATTTTATTTTAGCCTTTGGAAAAATAGCAAATGCCCAAGAATTAGAAGCTGAAAAGGACTCAAATTCAGTTCTGCCATATACATTAATAAGGGTGACAACTTCAGTAGCTGTAAATCTGTTTTTTTCTTCTATTTCTAGGTTTTTAGTGTCTAAAAAATAATTGACACAAAAATACTTTCGGGAGTTAAGGAGAAATACCTTTTTGTACAAAATCAGCAATGTTCTGGCAACCCACAGTCTTCCGGACTTGGTAATAATGAAAAAGTCTAAGTCTGCATCTTGTCCCATGTAACCTTTACTCATAGAACCTGACAGACATACAGAACGAACAAAAGGAAAAGAACCTATAAAGCTGGCTCTTCTGATTGCCCTATCTTTTAATTTTTCAGCCCTTTTATTACCCGTGATTCGATCTTCTAAATTTATCGAGTAATTTGATAAGTTGTAATATTTATTGTCTGATTGTTGAATTAAATTCGCCTTGATTAAACTGGAAAGATCTTTAGGCTGTACTTCATGCGATAAGTAGTTGTTTAATTCTTCAATGGTTACCGGGTAATCAAAGACACTAAAATAAGATAGTGTAGCTAATACTTCCTTTTGAATGGAAGAGACCTCTAAACGTTTATCTGATTGAATAGTTTGCATTATTGATACGGTAAATATCTAATAAATATCATCAAGGAAAGGTTCAAGGTTTAAAAATTAACTGAGATTGTAAAAAAATGGCTTGGTGGTTCAGTTAGAAACCAATGTGGGGTACAAAATGGTTAGTTTTTTCTCACCAATTCAACCGTTTGTAATCGGTTTAATAAAAAAGTCAGTTATCGGTTTCATGATACTGTAATGTGCTGCAATGAGGTCGGTAAAATTTTCTTGAAGCGCAGTTTCAGGTGGGTATTCTGCAAACCAATAAAATTGTTTGTTGTAGATAAGTGGTTGACTCTCCCCAAAGAGTTTAAATTCTTTAGGTATTCGAGTATTCTTTTCACCACGAATAAATCCAAAGGTATTCACGAAATCACTATCTAGAATTAATTGATTAAACATTTCTGGATGCATGGTTATTTCCTCTCTGATTTGCTGCAGTTGGTCTTTATTTGGCGCATGTGCACCTCCATAGATTCGCACTTTTTCACAATCTACTTCAAAGTAGAGACCAGGTATATCTTTTCTTTTTTTTCCACCTCTGCTGATTATTGCAGACCGATTCATTTTGTATACTGTTTTGTCTTTGGAAAAGCGGATGTCTCTATTGATTCTAAAAACACAATCTTTTGATTCACAATTAATATTGCTATCAATTTCATGCAGTTTCTCAATAACCTCACTTACTAATTGATCAAAAGGGTCTTTCACAAAATTTTTGTAACGCTTCCGATTCTGATCAAACCAGTCTTTGTGATTGTTAGGAGCTAGGTCCTTGAAAAAGTTGAAAAATTCGGTACTTAAATAAGCCATTTTAGATTGCACTAATGTTGATTCAAAAGGGAGAAAGGTAATAATTATTGGCAATCTCTCTTTTTAAATTTCTACAGTAAAATGCAAATTATTGGGTGTGAATGCAATAATTAGGACTTAATTGAATCGTTTTCATTGCTTTAGGGGGAAACTATTGCTATTTTTAAGCGTTCAAATGTTAACCGTGAATAAATTAGTAACAATATGTTTAATTGGGTTGTACTGCTTTGCAATGACAAAAGCGACTGTCAATTTTCATTATTGTTGTGATGAATTAGTCTCTGTTTCGATTAACAAAGAGATGCGATGTGGACATGAGAAGCCGTTGAAAGACGGATTGCATGCAAAGTCATGTTGTTCAGATTTAAAAGTGACGATAACATCAGATTTACATGTGCCAAAAACGTCTGCGACTTTTACAGAGAATTTACCGAACTTTTTCCCGATACAATCAGGGATGGTTGATAGAAGATTCTTATTAAATGAACTTACTTCTATTGGGATTGAAAGTAGGGCAGGGCCAGAGAAATGCGTTGCCCCTAAATTATACCTTCTAAATTCCTCTTTTCTCCATTATGGGTGAATCTATTTCTTGTGGAAATTAATCAGAAGTAGAATCAATACCCTAAATTATGTATTATCTTAAAATATTTCTTGTAGCCTTGTTATTCATCCAATCTAGTGGTTGTGTGGGACAAGCAAAATATACGGAGTCCAATTTTGAAGTTAAAGGTGTTTGTGGAATGTGTGAACACAGAATTGAAAATGCACTAGACTTAAAAGGCATTAAACTTGCAGATTGGGATTTGGAATCAAAAAAATTAAGAGTGATTTATAAAAATAGTATGTACACGGAATTAGAAATTCATGAAATTCTTGCAGCAGTGGGACATGCTACCGATAAAGTGAAAGTAACTAAAACTGCTTATGACAAGCTACATAAATGTTGTAAATATGAATGATCTGAGAGCTATAATACCGTTTTTAATTTTCTTTCCAATATTTTCATTTGCACAACATGATGAGGATGAGCATGAACACGATGAAATTCATGGAATTGTAGTTGAAGATTTTGGCGATAGTTTAAGCCCTATTCCGGGTGCACAATTAACTTGGCTGGGTTCAACAATCACAGCCATTACTGATGCTGATGGTAAGTTTGAAATTGAACACGATGATGAATACCATGATTTAGTCATTGAAGCTTTCGGTTTTAAAACGGATACAATAGAATTTGAACATGAAGAATTTTTGTCGATTGTAATTCGAGATGGAAATTTAATTGAAGGTGTTGTTGTAGAGTTTGATGCAGACAAATTGAGGCTGAGTTTGATGGATCCTTTAAATGCACATTTAATTGATCAGGGAGAGCTTAGAAAGGCCGCGTGCTGCAGTTTAGCAGAAAGCTTTGAAACGGATCCCTCAGTGGATGCTTCATTTACAGATGCCGTTACAGGTACAAGGCAAATTCAAATGATGGGATTATCTGGTAAATACGTTCAGTTGATGCAAGACAATATTCCGATGACTCGCGGATTAGCTACTGTTAATGGATTAGAGTTCACGCCTGGTGCGTGGATCAATAGTATTCAGGTAAGCAAAGGAGCTGGCTCGGTCGTAAACGGTTATGAATCCTTGACGGGGCAAATTAATGTGGATTGGAAAAAACCAGGAAATGCAGAGCAACTTCATGTTAATGTATATGGCAACCAGTCGGGTAGAGCCGAGCTCAATGTGATTGCAGATCAATCAATTGGTAACCGTTGGGAATCTACTTTGCTAGTGCATGGAAAACAGAATCAAGTGAAATGGGATAATAATCAAGATGGATTTATGGATAATCCATTGTCCTCTAATTTTAACGTACACAATCAATGGAATTTTGTTGGGGACAATTTACATGTGGAGCTTGGTGCTGGAGCGTTGGCTTTTAATACGGTAGCTGGTCAGATGGATTACAATAAAGGAGCAAGTGTAATCGGCAGTATTTATGGTGTTGAGCTAGAAACAAGAAGGGTGCAAGGGTTCGCTAAAATTGGTTATTTGTATCCAGATGAGCATTATAAAAGTATTGCCATTCAATTGTCCGGCTCGTATCAAAAAATGAATAATCTATTTGATCGGGTTAACTATTCAGGAGAACAACTTTCGGGCGTTGCCAATTTAATTTATCAGGATGAAATTGGAGAAAGTGAAAAACAAACATTCAGGACCGGTATCAGCTTCCTTTATGATGAGTACCAGGAAATTCATCGTTTTGACCGATACGCTAGATTAGAAATGGTGCCAGGTGCTTATTTCGAATACAATTTAGCACCGAATGATGATTTCACGTTAGTAGCTGGCATGCGCGGAGATTTACACAATTTATACGGATTTTTCTATTCTCCTCGACTTCATTTAAGGTATAAGTTAGGAGAACTTTCAGCCATTAAATTATCTGCTGGTAAAGGACAGCGGACACCAAATATATTTGCTGAAAATATTGGTTATTTTGCCAGTTCAAGGCAATGGGTGATTGAAGGCGATACAGATGCAACCGGCTATGGATTGCAACCCGAAATTGCTTGGAACTTTGGATTTAATTTTACCAAAAAGTTTTTAGTTGGTTTAGCCGAAAGGGAAGGTTCATGGACCGTTGACCTCTATCATACACGATTTGAAAATCAAGTAGTAATTGATTTGGAGGATGCCACAATGGTTCGTTTCTACAACTTAAATGGACAATCTTTTTCTAGTAGTATTCAGACAGAATTGAACTATGAATTAATGAAAAGAACCTCGATTCGTTTAGCATACCGATATTTGGATGTTCGAACGGACTATATATCGGGCCTATTAGAGAGACCATTTGTACCGAAACACAGGGGTTTTATCAATTTGGAATATGCTACAAAAGAAACCGAAAAAGAAGGTAGCTGGAAATTTGATGCGACCGTGCAATGGACAGGAGAGCAACGTATAGCTTGCACGAAGGATAAATCTATTGAATACAGGCTTCCAGATTACACTGATCCATTTTTTGTTTTGAATGGCCAAGTTTCCAAAATATTCAATCCACAGTGGGAAATATATGTTGGAGGAGAGAACTTGTTGAATTACAAACAGACAAATCCTATTTTGGCTTCGAGTGAGCCGTTCTCTTCAGATTTTGATGCCTCAATGGTTTGGGCCCCAATTTTCGGTAGAATGTTGTATATGGGCCTTCGATTCACTATACAATAAGAGGGATATTAAGTGCAAATAAAAAAGGTGCACTCATTGAATGCACCTTTTAAATGAAAAAATAAATTTATCTCGCAATAGTTACTTTTATATTGGAAGTTCTTCCGTCTTTTTCTGTTAAAGCGAAAATGTACTGACCATTGGCTAGGTTAGATACATCTAATGCAATACTACCAGCTCCATTATTATTAATGGCTCGACTTTTAACTAAATTACCCGTAATGTCCAAAACATTTATATGCGTTAAATTGACATTGTTTCCTAATCGGAAGGTGACCATATTACCAGCTGGATTTGGATAAGCAACGAATTCAGGTCTGTAAGATTCGTCAATTGCTGTCACTCCACTAAATTTAATTGCTGTTGAAGGTTGTGGCGTAGCACCAAATCCATTAGCATTCCAACTTAAATCGGCTTGCACAGCACTTAATGGTTGCAGGTAATAGTCTCTATTTAACGTATAATCTGCATCTGTATCATGAGATATATAAACGTTTTCTGTATTGATAGCAACACAGAACAAATACCTTGAATTGTCTGTTAAATTAAGCAGTCCTCCTAAGGTTGACGTAATTGGTGCGTAAACGAATTCATTTTGTAAATCAGACAAATAATCGTATTCACCTGAAGCCACTTGATTTAAAAGTAAGCTCGCATTGTTATAGGCTGGATCATTGAGGTCCGTAAATACATCGGTCCACTCGTAAACAAACAATTGAACATAAGTTCCAGTTAACGAATCTCCCAATCCACCGGAAGCAGCAAACCACATACCTTCTGCATTCATTCTGCTTGCTACAGAATCACGGTAAATTACACAGGAAGTAAAATCAATATTCGCACCGGTATTGGTAGCTCTGTAATATACTCCTGATTCAGGTACCATGTTGGTGTCAAGTTGGCCCAATGATAGCAAATTATCAGAGATTTGAAAATCTGCATTTACGATGTTATCTGCAATATATTCATCGGTCACCCCCATGGTCAATATATAGCTTACAGTATAATACCCAACGCCATAGGAAGGTTGTGAAAAGGTAGGGAGCGTAATAAACGCAGTATCTCCTGAATTAACTGCTGTTGGGGTAGAAGATTCAGTATAAATGGTCGCACCATCAAATTCTATTGTTGCAGTTAACACAATATCGGTTTGATCGTTCGAACCGTAGTTGTAGCATCGAGCCCCCATGTCCACAGAAAAATCTGCATCTGATTGTGCAACATGTCTTGGGGTTGAAGCGAATTCTGCTCGAAGCACGTCACCATCAGCAAGACCTATGTCATCTCCATAGAAGCCTGTTTTATTTCCGATAAAAGCGACTACATCGTCTCCATTATCTATAGCAGCTCGAATTGCAGCTCCCGAAGCCGCATCAATAAAAGTGACCGGAATATTTACTAATGTTCCGATTCCTGCAGTTCCATTCATACTGACTAATCCAGGCTCTCTATTGATAATAACCACACCAACCGCACCCGCATCTTGCGCGTTTAGGGCCTTAGTTCCGAAGGCACATGTATTTCTATATATGACAGCAATTTTCCCGCTTAGATCATTAATGATGGAGTCACCACAGCATTCATAAGTGCTGTCAATGCCTTGAGGATTAATACCTGGTGTACCATCTTCTGCAAGCATTAAAGTATCTAAAATGGCATCTGCAGTATCAAGTAAATTGGCAAGTCCCCAATTGGAACCATCCCCGTTATTTGTGAAATCGACAGTTCCTGCAATTGAAGCAGGAGCTTGAATATCAAAGATAACTTGCGCATTGTAAGTTTGAAGACATCCAAGTGCTAGTAGTATAAGTAAAGGTCTTTTCATATTAATTATTTTAAGTTCGTTTTCATTTGAAATATAGCCAATATATGCAAATAATTAAAAAATCTATAGAAGTGATTAGAATTCGGTTGGGCAATTTCAATTTCAATCGTTATTTTTGTTAGCTCAATATTAAGCTAGATGGACGTATTAAAAGGAGATCTCTTAAAATCAATAAACGATATTCCCAGAACCATTTTCTCTGAGGATCATGTCTTATTTAGACAAGCAATGGAAGACTTTGTGTTATCGGAAGTTGTTCCTAATCATGAGCAGTGGGAAAAGAATAAAATGGTGTCAAAAGAATTTTGGTTATCTATGGGGAATAATGGTTTTCTCGCTCCGCAAATACCTCAGGCCTACGGAGGTATGGGAATAACAGATTTCAGATTCAATGCCATTATTAGTGAATTATTGAATCGGGCAGGATGCTCGGGGCCAGGCATTGGTGTTCCTGTGCATAGTGATATTGTGGTTCCTTATATCATTGATTATGCCAATGAAAATATCAAAAAGAAGTGGCTCCCTAAAATGGCTTCCGGAGAGGTTGTTGGAGCAATAGCAATGTCTGAACCGGGCGCGGGAAGTGATTTGCAAGGAATAAAGACAACAGCCGAGGACAAAGGTGACTATTATTTAGTAAACGGTTCTAAAACCTTTATTACTAATGGTTTTATTGCAGAGGGTTATGTCGTTGCTGTTAAAACAGATCCGAAGGCCAGGTCTCGAGGAATCAGTTTGCTGTTTATGGATGCTGGAATGAAAGGCTTCTCTAAAGGAAAGCCGTTCCAAAAAGTGGGGATGCACGCACAAGACACATGTGAGCTCTTTTTTGATCAGGTAAAAGTGCCCAAAATGAATTTGCTTGGTAAGGAAGGAGAGGGATTTAAATACATGATGGATAATCTACCACAGGAACGAATTATCGTCGCTCAATGTGGAATTTCAGCAGCAGAAGGAGCATTAGAAAGTACAATTGGATACATCAAAGAGCGTGAAGCTTTTGGTAAACCAATTTCGCATATGCAAACCATTCGGCATAAAATTGCAGAGCTCTCAACTGAAGTTCAGATGGGGCGTGTTTTTATGGATAGGTGTTTAGAATTGCATGCTGAAGGAGCGCTATCAAATATTGCTGCGTCTCAAGCCAAATATGCGATGACTGACCTACAGTGTAGGGTTATTGATGAGTGCGTTCAGTTGCATGGTGGTTATGGCTATATTTGGGAGTACTATATTGCTAGAGCATATGCTGATGCCAGGGCTCAAAGAATTTATGCTGGATCTAATGAAATAATGAAAGAATTGATTTCTAGGCCAATATGGAAAAACCGAAAGCAATAAGAACAAGTAAATTTTGAATATTGATGAGCACGTTTGAGTTTAACGCTGCCACGGACAGACGATGTTAAAAGCTCGATATTTTAAACATACGCTAAAATTTAAAAAACCTGGTGGAACTTCCAGAGGTATCCTTGTTACAAAAGACAGTTGGTTTATTAAATTATGGCATACTGACAATCTAAATTTTGCTGGAATTGGTGAATGTTCCTTAATAGAAGGATTGAGTATCGATGCAGTTCCTGAATTTGAGTTGGTACTTCAAGAACTGTGTGAATCAATTCATTTATTGCCGATAACAAATAATCGTTTTGATTTAAATTTTCTGAAATGGCCAGCAATAGCATTTGGTCTCCAGCTCGCTTTGTGGGACCTGCATGACAAAGGTAGAAAGACATTTGAAGCACAATTCCAGAAGGCAGGGGCCATACCCATTAATGGTTTGATTTGGATGGGGGATAAAGTGTCGATGAAGGCGCAAATAAATGCTTGTATTTCTGCAGGGTTTACTTGTATAAAATTGAAAATTGGGGCTATAAACTTCTCAGATGAGTTGAATCTATTGAAGTTCATGAGAAAAGAATTTCGATTAAGTGATTTAGAAATTAGAGTAGATGCTAACGGTGCTTTTTCAACTAACGAAGCAATGGAAAAAATCAAAAGATTGTCTGAATACCAATTGCATTCAATTGAACAGCCCATTAAAGCCGGATTGTATTCAGAGATGGCACAACTTTGTTTAAAATCTCCAATTGATATTGCACTTGATGAAGAGCTTATTGGCCCATTTGATAAAACGACAAAACAACAAATTTTACAAGAAATTAAACCCCAATATATTGTAGTTAAACCCAGTTTGCACGGTGGATTTCATGGTGCTGAGGATTGGATTGAAATCGCAGAAAGTCTGGGTGTTGGTTGGTGGGTAACTAGTGCTTTGGAATCAAATATAGGATTGAATGGTATTGCACGTTGGGTAAATAAATACGATAACCTACTACCTCAAGGTCTTGGTACAGGCAGTCTATATTCCAATAATATCGATTCCCCACTTTTTGTATCCAATGGACAATTGTGCTATTCTAAAGAAGATCAGTGGGATTTGACTTTATTTAAGTAATTAACAAATTGACAAGTAAGCAAACTATAATAATCAAGGATAAGAAATACGATTCACATTCTAACTATTTGCAATTGGTGGAAAATGCTAATGGAATAGAAAAGGATCTGTTTTCATTCTTGCAAGATTGGTACTCCAGTAGTGATTCAATAGACATTCGTTCTTCTGGAAGTACAGCTCGCAGTAGGATTATTCGACTATCAAAAAAAGCAATGGTTTCAAGTGCAGAAGCGACATGTCAGTTTTTTGGAATCGGTTCTAATGAGGTTCTTCATTTGTGCGTACCGGTACAATACATAGCTGGAAAAATGATGTTGGTACGAGCATTGGTGTCTGGAGCTAGCTTGATATTTGAAGAACCAAGTGCTGCTCCTTTATTGGGATATCGTAAACAAATTAGTTTCTCTGCGATGACACCGATGCAGGTAACCGGGGTGTTGAATAACCATCCAGAACGTTTTCAAAATCTAGCCCAATTAATTATAGGTGGGGCTCCTGTGCTCCAAGCATTAAAGGTAAGGTTGCAATTAATTAACACTTCTTGCTATGCTACATTTGGCATGACTGAAACGGCTACGCATGTAGCTTTGAATAGACTCAATGGACCAAGGAGTAGTGATATTTATGAAGCAGTTGGCGATGTATCTTTTAATGCAGATGATAGAGGATGTTTGATTATAGAATCAAAAAATAGAGAAATCAATAATTTATTTACCAATGACATTGTGGATCTAAAGGATAGAAGCTCCTTTCGTTGGTTAGGTCGTGCTGATTACGTAATAAATACAGGTGGATTAAAAGTCTATCCAGAGGTTATTGAAGAAAAGTTAAGTAGGGAGATTTCTGGTAATTATTTTATTGCTTCATTACCAGATAATAAGTTAGGAGAAAAGGTTATTCTTTTAGTTGAAGGAGAAAAACGAGATATCTGTTTTGATTGTTTGGATAAATACGAACAACCCAAGCAAGTCTATTTTATAAAAAAATTCGTTTATACAGCGTCTGGGAAAATTCAGCGACTAAAAACATTGAATGAACTAATTGATGCGTAGGCAATCGCTCAAAATATTGGGACTTTCTGACAAAGCAACGCCGGAGGAAATTAAGAAAGCATACAGAAAAAAAGCATTTTTGTATCATCCAGATTTGAATCCTTCCTTGCAAGCCAAAGAGGAATTTATTAAAATTGACAGGGCTTATCAGTTTCTTATTAATGGGACCGAATCTTTCCCTGAACAGATTAGTTCAACGGAGAATGCCAAAGATTTTGAAAGAAGAAAGAATAGCGCGGTGTATGCCAAGATAGCCTATGAGTTTAAAAAAAATCAGGCTAAAGCGTATCGAATTAACATTCATAAACGGTTTTTATTTTTCAAGAAGAACCCTTTGCTTGACGTAGTAATGACAGGATTAGTATTACTTTTTGTTGGGTATGGTTTGTTTGTAATGATTGATCAAATCATAGAGCCTAAAGAGGAAACCATCAAGTCATACGGAATAGATTTCTCTTTTGATGGTTTCTATTACATGAATCTGAGTAATGATGGATCTGTAGCTGTAAATGTACCTTGGGAGGTTGCTGCGCGAATAAAGTCGCATGATGGAGATTTCTCTATTGTAGACATGGAGGTTTCTCCAATATTTAAAATTCCAAAACGAATCTTGTTAGTTAATCTTCAGGATGTATACTCGGGTTGGGTATTGAACAATATATTTTACAATTGGATTGTTCCTATACTCCTGATAGTACCTATTTTTTGGCTTTTATATAAAAAACCAGCTTACCCTATGCTTGTGCTTGCGAACTGTATATTGTTCATTTATCCGATTATTTTAGGATTTCACATGTACATGACGCTGAGCTTTCGGGCAAGAATTATTTTGGAGACGTTATAAATCATTAAGACCGTCTAACTTTTTGTTAGGATTTTGCGTCGATTTCTTGCCAGTAGTATTTCTATAATTGGAAAGAGCATTAAACCTATCCAGTAAATTGTAACAAGCATATAATAAGGCTTAAATAAGGTATTTACCCAGCTATGTTCTGCAGTTTTTAACCTATTGAATGATTGATGAAACAGGTTGTTGATTGAATCGTGATTGTATAATCGGAATTGGTTAAGTTCCTCATTTTCGAATCCTGTTTGTGAGGAAATACGGTCAATTGCTTCTTCTTCGACAAGATCTAAAAACCAAATCAATGTGTTTTTTTTTACCCAGTCAAAGTTTGATGATGTGCTGTCGTCCTCAATATATTGATTGACCAATTCTTCATTTGATGGAATTATGGTTTCTGTAGAAAGAAGCTCTGTTTTTTCTAATAAGAATTCGCGGAAAGCGGGTACTGTATTTTTTTCAAACTGTGTAATCGTTGCATCTGCCGTTTTAATCGTAGAGGTTTTTGCGTAATTGAGTGCACATATAAAGGTAAACCCAAAGGCAAAAACAATTGGAATAAAAATCCAATATGTCACAACAAGAATCTTTGAGATTATTTTTTTTCGTTTCAGCAGCCCTCTAATATTCAAAATGATGAGGAGGATGATAGCAACTAGATAACCTAGGAATCCATACCCTAGAGAACCAAAAATTCCTGACCATATAACATCACCTACAATTTCCAAAATTAAAGTATTAAAATGTCCTAAGATTTCTCAATTATTGTGGCATAACCTTGTCCAACACCAATGCACATAGTTACCAGTGCATATTTTTTATTTTTTTCTTGAAGCTCAATGCTGGCAGTTTGCAACAATCTAGCTCCTGTCATCCCCAATGGATGACCAATAGCTATAGCTCCACCGTTTGGATTCACTCTACTGTCATCATCTGCTAAATGCAATGCTCTTGTACACGCAAGTGCTTGAGCCGAAAAAGCTTCATTAATTTCAATAATGTCCATTTGATCCATTGTTAAGCCTGCACGTTTTAGTGCTTTATTGGCTGCTTCCACGGGACCAATTCCCATAATTCTTGGCTCTACACCGGCAACTGCAGTTGACACAATGCGAGATTGAGGAGTTAAGTTTTGGGCTGTACAAGCTTCTTCAGAAGCCATTAGAATAGCCGCCGCACCATCGTTGAGACCAGAGGCATTGCCAGGTGTTACGGAACCCCCTTCTTTTTTAAATGCGGGTCTCAATTTATTTAGCACTTCTAATGACGTTTTTGGTTTGATAAATTCGTCTTGACTAAATAGAATTGGATCTGCCTTACGTTGAGGAATAGAAACGGTAACGATTTCTTTTGCAAGACGACCACTTGCCTGTGCAGCCGAAGCCTTCATTTGTGACCAATAGGCAAATTGATCTTGATCTTCTCTTGAAATGTTGTACAAAGCAACTAGATTTTCGGCCGTTTGTCCCATTCCATCGGTACCATACATTTCTTTCATTTTTGGGTTAACAAACCTCCATCCAAATGAGCTATCATGCATTTGTGCATCTCTTCCAAATGGTTTTGAAACCTTAGAGATCACCCAAGGTCCACGAGTCATGTGTTCTACACCACCAGCAATGTAAATGTCACCATCACCCATGGCCATTGCTCTGTAAGAGTTGATTACAGATGCCATACCGGATGAGCACAGTCGATTAACGGTTTCTCCTCCTACTTGCCAAGGTAGCCCGGCTAATAAACCACACATTCTAGCAATATTTCTATTGTCTTCTCCTGCTTGGTTTGCACACCCAAAGATGACATCTTCAATGAGTATAGGGTCTAGTTGGGCATTTCTGTTCATCAGTTCTTTAATGACAAGCGCTCCAAGGTCATCACATCGTACAGTGGACAGGCTACCGCCGAAATTTCCTATTGCTGTTCTAACAGCGTCAATTATATAAACATTTTTCATTTGCTAACTTTCTCTATTTAGGTTCCAATCTTTAGATGTTCGGTATACGGTACCTTTAAAGAAGGCTATACTTTGTTCTTTCTGATTGGTTATTTTAATGTGATAGATTCCAATTTTATTTGTGAGGCTAATTTCTTCTGCTAAAGCGGTAATAACATCTCCTTCATAAAGTGGTTGTGTGTGTGAAATGGAGGTTTCTACAGAAAGACTCTGTCGTCCGTGAGAATTTGATGCAAACGCCAAGCAGCTGTCTGCTAAGGAATAGGTAATACCCCCATGTGCAATTGAAAACCCATTTAACATTTCTTTTCTTATTGTCATTTTTAGTGTTGATGTTCCTTGATTTTCATCAACTCGAACAATCCCAAGCCATTGACTAAAAGGATCATTATTGTACATTAAATCAACAACTTTCTCTGCTTTTTCTTTGTCCGTCATAAGTCATGTTCTCAATAGTTTTTAAAAGTATCAATTTTAAAACTATCTGAAAACTCTATCAAAGAAGAAGAACGGATTAATAAATTTAATTAGTTGAAGTTTGTTTGGGCTATATTAATTATCATTTTAGTACAGAATGTGTGTGCACAGCAATTCTCGTTAGGCACTTCACATTCTTCTGGTTTGTATACGGACGAAATAGTTGTTTCTATTGATGGCACTTTTGATAAGGTGTATTACACATTAAATGGAGATCATCCTAAGAACGGAAAGCGCTATAAAGATTCTTTAAAAATAAATCAGAATACGGTTTTAAGAATTCAACCGTACCATAATGGTAGCCGATTAGACACTACATTTTTACGTAGCTATATTTTTAATTTTGAAACAAATCTCCCTATTGTTTCTATTGCTGTTCCTGATAGTTCATTTTGGTCTTCTGAATATGGAATTTACTGCAAAGGCAAGAAAGCCTACTATGACGATAGCTCAGGACACTGGGAAAATTGCAATTACTTGAAAAAA
>Ga0315322_10000864_pt1 | contig 23167 bp, 17 predicted proteins | sample M110021515metaG_FD_203461 | JGI IMG/M metagenome (GOLD analysis project Ga0315322, IMG submission 203461) | Ammonia-oxidizing marine archaeal communities from Monterey Bay, California, United States - M1 100m 21515 | ecosystem: Environmental > Aquatic > Marine > Intertidal zone | place: USA...
GACGGTTTGGTTTGGGGTCGATCCCTGAACGCCGTTGATGGTTTGAGCGGGCGTGGTTCCGGCTGCCCCGCTGACCGTTTGACCAGGAGTGGTGCCCCCTGTCGGTGTGACGGTTGCCCCTGCGAAGAAACCGTTAGTCCCCTGAACCGTCAGGTTTGCTCCTATTGGCCCAGCCGTTGAATTCGTGTCCAAGATGGAATTGAAGAACAGGCTCCGGGAAATTTCCCGTAATGTGGGTCGGGAATCGGCTGCCGTGTTGACGATGAGTTTGCTTTGGGTTTCGCTCTCATTGGAGAAGAGGCTTATGCCATTGAACTTTCTTTGGGCGATTGACTTGATTTCATCTTTTAATTCCTTGAATTCACGGTTCAGGTTATGTCCGTCTCCCGTGTTCAGGGTCGGGTCATCGAAACGCTGTCGGAGTTCCGACATGCGCGTGAGGATTGCCCCCAACCGACTTTGGGCGGAATCCTGAGACTCAAGGAACGACAGTCCGTTTTGGACATTTTGAGCAATTGCGGCCGAACGGGAAATGACCGAGTTCATTTTGGAGGAGACGGCGAGTCCACCTGCATCTTCATCAATTTTCACCTTCAATCCAGAGGAAAGGCGGCCCAAGCTTTTGGACAGGTTAGCCCCCGTAACCTCCATGAAGCCAATCGATTGACGGGCCGCTGAAAAGGAATGCATGTTCATGCCTTGAACGTCTCCAATTGGAGCGACCCCCGTAGGGCTCGACTATTATCAAGTATACTCATTGGTAGAATTTTCGAAAGAAATCCGTTATCAATAATCGACCCAAACTCCGGGAACTTTAGCCAGAAACTTGTACAAACATAAAAGCATACGCCGTTTTTCATTGTGATTCATTCTGCCTGGGCAAAAGGAATGTCTTGACCTGTCCTTGTCACTACAGGAAAAATAAACGAAAATCTTTCCCTTTTCACTTAGCAATGATGGTAAAAAACATCCCCTTTCCTGTCTGCCTCCTTCGCGTGGTTTCCCTAACCACTGTCTTCGTGTTCTTCTGGCTGTGGGCAACCCTGCCCTCAGTCTTGGCTGGTGCAAAACCGAACGTTCTCTTTATCGCGATGGACGACCTGAACGATTGGATCGGCTGCCTGGGCGGACATCCCCAAGCCAAGACCCCGAACTTGGACCGCTTGGCGAACTCCGGCATCCTCTTCGACAATGCCCATTGCCCGGCTCCCGCCTGCAACCCATCGCGCACGGCAGTATTTACGGGAATTTCACCCCACGTTTCCGGACTCTACCGGAACGAGCAAAAGATGAGGGACGTCATGCCGGACGTAGAATTACTGCCCAAGACTTTTTCCAAGGCGGGCTACTGGTCGGGTGGTTCGGGCAAGATGCTCCATTACTTCATCGATGCTCCTTCCTGGGACGAGTATTTTCCGAAGAAGGAAACGGAAAACCCATTTCCCGAGACCTTGGGACCGCCCAAGCGCCCCGTTAGTTTGCCGAGGGGAGGGCCCTGGCAATATTACGAGACCGATTGGGGGCCGATCGATGCCACGGACGAGGAGTACGGAGGGGATTACTCGGTTGCCGAGTGGGTGGGCAAGCGCCTCTCCGGGAAGCGGGACAAACCGTTCTTTCTGGCCTGTGGGATTTACCGTCCGCACGAGCCTTGGTTTGTCCCGCAAAAGTATTTCGACGCTTTCCCGTTGGAAACGATCCAATTGCCACCCGGTTACCGTGAAGAAGACCTTGATGATTTGCCAACTGCGGGCAAGGGCTTGGCCCGCAACCGCTACTTTCCGCACATTCGCGCCCACAAACAATGGAAAAAAGGCATTCAAGGCTACCTCGCCTCGATCTATTTTGCCGACGCCATGCTTGGCCGCGTCCTCGATTCCCTGGAAAACGGCCCGCATGCGGACAACACGATCGTTGTCCTGTGGTCCGATCACGGCTGGCATCTCGGGGAAAAGGAACACTGGCAAAAGTTTACCGCCTGGCGGGTTTGCTCGCGGGTCCCCTTGATCATGCGCGTTCCGAACGGGGTCCCCGGTTTGCCTGCCGGGACCAAGCCGAACCGGTGCTCCAATCCGGTCAACTTGCTCAGCCTCGCCCCGACCTTGCTGGAATTGTCCGGTCTGCCCCCGTCCGGACTACACGACGGCCCGAGTCTCGTTCCCTTGCTGGCTAATCCGAAGACCGACTGGCCGCACGTTTCCCTTACCCACCTTCATCACCCCGGAAGTTTTGGCTTAAGCGACGAGAACTGGCGCTATATCCGATACGCCGACGGAGGGGAAGAACTCTATGACGTCAGGAAAGATCCCTACGAGTGGAACAATTTGGCCGGGGACAAGAAGCATGCGAAAGTTTTGGAGCGCTTGCGGAAGAAAGCCCCCGTGAAATTTGCCAAGCTGGTCGAACCCAAGATTGATTCTTTGCCCGGCTTGCAATGGAAACCACTTGGCCATGGGGCGAAGGCTCCTCCGTCCAAACCCGATGGCGGGACTTTCGAGGTCACCTTTCTGAACCGGAGCAAGAAAAAGGCGCAACTCTTCTGGATGGACCGGGAGGGAAAGCCTAAACCCTATGCCTTGATCGAGCCAGGTGGCGTTAAGATCCAACGGACCCGTCCGGGCGCAGTTTGGATGATTGCCCGGGCAGAGGAAGGAAAGGAAGAACCGCTGGGCTATTTCAAGGTAGGTGACCGGCGGGCCAAGGCCATCGTGTCCGAGTGAGAACCTGAATTGCCCTCTTGGCTATTTGTCAAAGAGTATGCAGATGGGGGAGGGGACATTGACAATCGAGCCACGCAGGTAAATCAGTTTTCCAGTTTTCGGATCGACCCGATGGGCGGCTACGGTGTTGGAATCAGCCCCTGCCGCGAGTAACCAGGTGGCGTCGGGGGTAAGGTTGATGTTCCTCGGGAAGGCTCCCCGGACGGGTTGGACCTGGATGACCTTGAGCTTTCCAGCCTTCGGGTTGGCCCGGTAGACCGAGACGCTGTCGTGCCCGCGGTTGGAGGAGTATACGGTTTGGCCATTGGGATGGACGAGGATCTCGGCCGAGGAATTGAAGGTCTCGCCCGCTTTGGTTTCCTCGCTTATGGCGGGCACTGTGCCGAGGGTCTTGGCCGTTCCCTTTTGGGCGTCCCAAGCGAAAGTGGTGACCGAGAGGGTAAGCTCGTTGAGCAGGTAGATGAATTTGCCATCGATGGAAAACCTCATGTGGCGGGGTCCGCCTCCGGGGACGGATTGCCCGACTCCGTGCCGGGTGATGGCAGGTTTTTTTTCATCGACCTTGTAGATCACGATCTGGTCGAGCCCGAGGTCGGGAACGAGAGCGAATTTTCCATCGGGAGAAAAACCGCACCAGTGGGGATGGGGAGATTCCTGTCTGCGTTCCACGACTTTGGACCCGCCCTCGTGTTCGGTCACGGTGGGTTCGCCCAGTTTGCCCGACGAATCGAGGGGGAAGAGGGCAACCGAACCGCCCCCGTACTGGGCGGTGAGCAAGAACTTGCCCGAGGGGTGAACCGCTACATGGGCGCCACCTCCGTCGGGGCATGCCATGCGGGTGAATTCCTTGAGCTCTCCACCGGGAAGAACTTGGTAGCCCACGGCTCCGGCCAGTTTTTCCCAACGGGCCACGGCGTAGATTTTCTTGCCGTCGGGGTGATGGGCGAGGAATCCGGGTGAGCCGATTTCGGCGGCCAGTTTCGCCGGGGAAAACTTCCCGTTGTCCGGGTTGAAAGTGGCGTGATAGATCCCTTCGGCTCCCCGTCCGCCCGTACCGAAGAAGACGTCGAGGGGCTTGGCCGCCGCAAGTGCGCTTAAGGAAAGAAAGGCAAAAAGAAGGGAAGTTTTGGTAAACATGATGGGTTATGGGTTATCATCTACCCGTATGCATTTCTCTAGGCGTTGTCGAGACAGTGCTGGGCGTAGGCCTTGATTTTTTCGCGCACCCCGGTCAGCCCGTTACGGCGGTTGGGGGAGAGGTGCTGGGTGATGCCAACCTCGGCGAGAAAGTCGGGTTCGAGGGCAATGACGTCCTCGGGTGTCTCGTCGCTATAGAGCTCGCAGAGCAGTCCGGCGGTGCCCTTGGTGATGGAGGCGTCGGAGTCGGCCTGAAAATAGCACTTCCCGTCTTTGGAGGACGGGAAGACCCAAAGCTGGGAGATGCATCCCTTGATCAGGAAGGTCTCGATCTTGTACTCGTCTTCGAGAGGTTCGAGTGATTTAGCCCGGTCAATGACATAGGCGAAACGTTCGAAGGGGTCCTCGAAGGGAGTGAGTTCCTCGACGAGTTGATCGCGCTTTTCCTCAATGGTCATCTTCGTGGGCACCGGAATTCCCGTTGAATTCGAAAGATATGTTTTCGTAAGTCTTGCCGATAACCTTGATGCTGGGAATTACACCTTTGAGTGGGAGTTGGTCGCCAATTTTTTCGGTTGAGGTGAACAGGGAAGTGCTTCCTGCCGTTTCGCCGGTGGCGACATCCCCTACTGCAGTGCAGGTAAGCGTTCTATCCGTACCGTTGCCATCGGGGATGATCAAATCGATTTTTTCCTGCTCGATGCGGACGAGGTTGTCGACATGGGCGTCCCAAACGAAAATTTGCAAGAAGCCTTGATCCTCGAGAAAAAGTTCGAGGTTGTATCCGGAGCCGTGTTCTCCCAATTCGACGAGAACTCCTCCGTGAGGTGGTGCGTGATAATGGACGTCGGAATCGGAGTGTTCATGCCCATCATGGTCGTGACCGCATGATCCAAGGCATAAAGAGAAGGCCAAAAGAATAGTCGGGGAAAATTTCATGAGAAGTCTTTTTATCGGTCAATGCAGGTTTGGGCAAGTGCAAGAGGCAAACCCAAATTTATGAAAAACATGATTTGAAGGTGGCAAAGACGGAGCTCGTTGTCTTAGTTTCAATGATTCTCAACCAAACTCCTCAATCCTTATGATCAAGTCCATCTTCGGAATTTTTTGCCTTTCCCTTGTCAATGCCGCTCTCTTTGGAGCCCAACCCAATGTGGTACTGGTCATAACCGACGACCAGGGCTACGGAGACCTTGGGTGTACGGGCAATCCGGTCATCAAGACTCCACATACTGACAAGTTGGCAAACGAGTCGGTCTGGTTGAGCGACTACCATGTTGCCCCAACCTGTTCGCCTACGCGAGCCGCCTTGATTTCCGGGCACTGGACCAACCGGACGGGGGTTTGGCACACCATCATGGGTCGTTCCATGCTACGGGCGAACGAGGGTACTCTCGGTCAGTTTTTCAAGGACGCGGGTTACGAGACTGGAATGTTCGGGAAATGGCATATGGGAGACAACTACCCTTATCGTCCCGAGGATCGTGGCTTCAAGGAAGTGTACCGTCACGGTGGCGGTGGAGTCGGACAAACCCCGGATGTTTGGGATAATGCTTATTTCGACGGCGGTTATTTCCACAATGGAAAGATCGTGAAAGCGAAGGGTTTTTGCACGGACGTGTTCTTCGATCAGGCAAACAAGTTCATCCGCAAGAACGTCAAGGCGAAGAAACCTTTCTTTGCCTATGTTTGCACGAACGCTCCCCACGGACCTTTCCATTGTCCGCAAAAATACATCGACATGTACAAGGGACAGTCAGACAGGATTGCTTCCTTTTTCGGCATGATTACCAATATCGACGACAACGTCGGAAAGACCCGGGCTTTGCTCAAGAAATTGGGTGCCTATGAAAATACGATATTTATCTTTACCACGGACAATGGTACGGCCAGCGGTCGGGAAATCTTCAACGCCGGAATGCGTGGACAAAAGGGGAGCGAATACGACGGTGGGCACCGGGTGCCTTTCTTTCTTCATTGGCCTAAGGGGGGAATGAACAAGAAGCACGTGGTGGATACGTTGTGCCATGCCGTGGACATTGCTCCGACCTTGCTCGATCTCACGACTTCGGAAAAACCAAAGGGCTACGAGTTCGACGGCACTTCGATCGCGAGCCTCCTCAAGCCGGGCTCGAAGGCTCCTTGGTCGGACCGTTTTCTTGTGACCGATTCTCAAAGGGTGCGTGATCCGATCAAGTGGCGGAAGTCATCGGTCATGAGCCAGCAATGGCGACTGGTGAATGGACAGGAATTGTATGATATCGAGAAAGATCCCGGGCAAACCAAGAACCTGGCCAAGGAAAACCCCAAACAGATGGAGAAGATGCGGGCTTTTTACGACAAGTGGTGGGCGGAGCTGGAGCCGACTTTTGCCGAGACCACGGAATTGCACATCGGACACAAGGATCATCCGGTGGTCAGCCTGACCAGTCACGACTGGATTCAGGAGGGTGGGACTCCCTGGAATCAGGGCCACATCCGCAGCAAGAACCCTGTCCGCCGAAATGCCAAGGGGATGAAGCATCAAGGACACTGGGCTTTGAAGGTCTTGAAGGAGGGAACTTATTCCATCGAAGTGATGCGCTGGCCGGCTGAATCGGGTAAAGCGATCAACGAGGAATTGGTTCCGGGAGCCGACGTTCCTGGGGCGAGCAAGGCCTTTCGGGCTCAAGTTGGACAGGTAATCAGCGCCAAGTCCGCAACCTTACGCTTGAACGGAAAGGATCTTCAGACCAAGTCGGTCAAGGAGGGGGCAAGCAAGATCGTTTTCGAGGCAAAATTGACCAAGGGTAAGCATGAGTTGTCCCCATTCTTCACCGTGCCCGAGGGTGAGCTTGGTTGTTACTACGCGGTAATCAAAACGAAGTAGTTCAATGATGTGCCGCGCTTTTGTCTGTTCGGTTATGCTTTTTGCGGGCGGGCTGTGGGCCAAGCCCAACGTCGTGGTCTTCCTGACCGATGATCAGGGTTGGGGGGATTTGAGCATGAACGGAAATGCAAACCTTTCCACGCCCAATGTCGATTCCCTGGCCAGAGACGGAGCATCCTTCGACCGCTTTTACGTTTGCCCGGTCTGTTCGCCAACCCGTGCGGAGTTTCTCACGGGGCGTCACCATGTCAGAAGTGGCGTGTACAGCACCTCGGCGGGCGGCGAGCGGATGGACTTGGACGAGACTACGATAGCCGACCTTTTCAGGAAGGCGGGCTATTCCACGGGTGCTTTCGGGAAGTGGCACAACGGGATGCAGTTTCCCTATCATCCGTTGGGGCGCGGCTTCGATTATTTCTACGGTTTTTGCTCGGGACATTGGGGGCACTATTTCGACCCGTTGCTCGAACGCAATGGCAAACCCGTCCGGGGAAAAGGTTTCTGCATTGACGATTTTACCAATGAGGCGATGGGCTTCATTGAGAGTTCGGTGAAAAAGGAAAGGCCTTTTTTCGCCTATTTGCCCTACAATACCCCTCACAGTCCGATGCAGGCCCCTGCACGGTGGTGGAACAAGTTCAAGGACCGAAACCTCGACGACATGATGCGAAACCGCAAACCCGAAAAAGAAAACCGTCTTCATTTGCTGGCGGCTTTGGCGATGTGCGAGAACATCGACTGGAACGTCGGGCGCTTGCTCAAGAAGCTCGAAGAGTTGAAGGTGAGCGAAGATACGATCGTGGTCTTCTTTCATGACAACGGACCGAACGGAACGCGTTGGAATGGGGATATGGAAGGCAAAAAGGGATCGACGGAGGAGGGTGGTACGCGCTCTCCCTTGTTGATGCGTTGGCCCAAGGGAATCAAGGCGGGTGTCCAAGTGAAGGAGATTGCCTCGGCTCGGGATCTTTTGCCCACCTTGACCGATTTGGCAGGTATTTCGACCAAGCCACCTAAGCCTCTTGATGGAAAAAGCTTGAAGCCTTTGCTCTCCGGTAAGGCGGAATCGTGGCAGTCGCGTACTTTGATCTCGAGCTGGAAGGGTCGGGTGGGGGCGAGAACTCAGCGTTTTCGCTTGGGGCACAAGGGTCGGTTGTTCGATATGCACAATGATCCAGGGCAACGAGTCGACGTGTCGAAAAAGTTTCCCGGAATTGCCCGTGATTTGAACAGTTCGGTCGAAGAGTTCAGAAATGAAGTGCTCCCTGAACTTGGAAAGGACGGGCGAGCTTTTGTGGTCGGTCACCCGAGTGTATCCTGGACTCAGGTCCCGGCCCGTGACGGCAACGCCCATGGTGGAATCAAGAGGTCGAACAAGTTCCCGAATTGCAGCTATTTTACCAACTGGACCAGAGAAGAAGATTATCTGTCTTGGGATGTCGAGGTAGGGAAGGCCGGGATCTACGAGGTAGAGCTTTGGTACGCCTGCCCAGAGAAGGACATCGGAGCAGTTGTCGAACTTTCCTTTCTCGGTGAATTGCTCAAGGCTAAAATCGTGGGACCGCACGACCCGCCTTTACGTGGGATGAAGGAAGATCTTTCCCCCCGCAGCGAATCTTATGTCAAGGACTTCAAGCCCATGAAAATGGGTAGAATGAAGTTACCGGCCGGGAAGGGCGAATTGAAACTTCAGGCAACGAAAATTCCGGGAGGACAAGCGTTGGAGTTCCGCTTGTTTATGTTCCAAAGGATCTAGGCTGCCTGATCGAGTTCCTGCAGGGCCAGTTGCTTCTTGAGTTGTCGAAAACCGATCATCTTTTCGCTCTCTTCGTCCCAGAGACGGTAATTGATCGTCTTGAAGCTGTTGAAGAATTTGAGGACGGGGGCGGCGTCGAAATAGGGGTCGGATTTATGGCACTTTTCCAAATTGTAGTTCGGGATCATCGGGTTGAGGTGATGAACATGATGAAAACCGATGTTGCCTGAGAACCATTGGAGGATTTTGGGTAATTTGTAAAAGGAGCTGCCTTCGAGGGCTGCGGTAGTAAAGTCCCACTCGTCTCCCTTTACCCAATAGGCGTCCTCGAATTGATGCTGGACGTAGAAGAGCCAAACCCCGGAACAGCCGGCCACTGTCATCATGGTCAACTGAATGACAAGCCAGTGGTCAAAACCGAAAATTGCAATGAGACCTGCCGACTTGACGACAATCGCCAAGTTCATGAGGTGAACCGATTTCTTTTCCCTCGGCTTGGCTGATTTGGCGCAAAAACGCTGGAGTACGAAGAATAGAAAAAGTGGACCGATGAGGAAGAGAACAAAAGGGTTGCGGGTCAGACGATAGGTAAAACGTTTCCAACGGGTCGACTCGAGGTATTCCTTGACGGTCAGTGTCCATATGTCTCCCATTCCTCGTCGCGAGAGATCACCCGTGCTGGCATGGTGAACGGAATGTTCCCATTTCCAGTGATGAAATGGTGTGAAGGTAAGTAGACCCGTAATGAAGCCGAGCGCGTTGTTGACCTTCTTTGACTTGAGAAAGGAGCCATGTCCGCAGTCGTGAAAAATAATGAAAGCGCGTACGAGGAACAGACCGGCGAGGCAGGAAAGAAGAATGGTTATCCACCAGTAGGATGTTGGTGTAATTTTATTGTCTTCCATCGCTCGCTGCAGGAAGAACAATCCTACCCAGATCCCCAAGACGGACCCCAAGGTATTGCATACTTGCCACCATGCTCGCCCGGCATGGGGATGTTGAAATTCGGCAACAAGGGACTTCCATTCGGAAACCGATCTTTTTGTTCTCCCTTTGCCCGTTGACTGAGCTGTGTTTTCCATCCTTCGTCAATTGCAACAGGGATTTGGGTTTTATGCAAGATAAGATGTAGGGAGCGAAACAAAAGGCTTTCAGCCGATGCCAGCGGGATTGGCTGAAAGCCTTATTTCGCGGGGGCGACGAGAACACCGATCTCGGCGGCAGATGCCCATTCCTTGCCATTTGTCTCCGAAAGGATGCGTACCTTCAGGAAGCGTGCCGAAATGGTTTTCGGGAAACGGAAGGTTTGCGGTTTCTTCTTCTTTGAAAAGGTTTGGGCGAATGGCTTAGCCGAAAAGCTTTCCCTGTCTTGGGAAAGGAAAAATTCGGTTTCCCCGAAGGTTCCGTTCCATCCCTTGTCTTGACGGGTTAGGTACTGGACACCCGTAACCTTGCGCACTTTTTTCAAGTCGAGAATGAGCTCATGGGGGTGCTTTTCAAGGCTTGGGCTGAATTGGGTGTGCCAAATGGTCTCGGGTTTCCCGTCGATGACATAGCGGGCCCGCTTGTCGTTTCCGACGTTCTCGCTGCTTGCAAAGGCGATCTTCATTTGGCCGGTCGGCAAGAGATCCGGGTGATCAAGGTGCTGAAAGGCACTTTGACTGGCTAGAGACGAAACGCCCGAGAACCCGAATTTTGCCTGCCGGTCGCGATTATGTCTTGCCCGGGTCGGATCAAGAAAGATGCCTGGGCGTACGGGTTCGTGTTCTTTTTCGGCGAAGACTTGCATCTTTGCCAATTGTCCTGATTCAGAAGATGACAAGTCGGTGGTTTCGCTCGGATCCTTGGCCAGGTTATAGAGGGCCCATTGGGGCGTTTTTCCTGCCTTGATGGCTTTCCATGATCCGTCCCTCACGGCGACTTGGTTTCCGTATTCCCAATAGAGCATCTTGTGGGGTTCCTGTTTTCGGCCCGTATTCTTTTCCCCTAGCAGAGTCGGGAGGACGGACAAACCGTCGACTTCCTCGGGGGTTCGCGCTCCGCAGAGTTCAGTCAAGGTTGGAAGAACGTCGGGTTGGTAAAAAACGAAGTCGCTTACCTGACCTGCTTCGATTTGACCGGGCCACCGGACGAGGAAAGGAATGCGCAAACCTCCCTCGTAGAGACTCCCTTTTCCCCCTCTGAATTCGATCTTTGTCTTTGGGTCGACATTGGGTCCGAAAAAACCGCGTGGCCGGTCCTTGGAACGGAAGCGGTCTTGCCCTCCATTGTCACCGGTGAAGAAGACGATCGTGTCTTTCTCAAGATTGAGTTTTTCCAAGAGGGCGAGAACTTGGCCGAGTTGACGGTCGATCATGGAAACCATGACGGCATAGTTCTTGGCATCCTTCGATACCGCCGGGTTATTCATCCATTTTTCGCCTTCATAGAGCTTCCATGCGGGTTCGTCCTCGGGGACGTCGTACATTCCGTGCGGAGGGGTGAAGGGGAGATAGCAAAAGAATGGGTTGTCCTTGTTTTCTTCGATGAAGCGAAGGGCTTCGTTCATGATCGGATACTGGGCGTAGGTTCCGCCGGAACGTCCACCGTCATTACCGGGCAGATGAACCTCCTCGCTGTTGCGAAGCAGGTACGGTGGATAAAAGCTATGGGCGTGGACCTGGTCGTAGTAGCCGAAGAAAACGTCGAAGCCGTGTTTTTCCGGTACGCCCGTGGAGTCGCGCCCTCCGCAACCCCACTTTCCAAAGCCCCCCGTGGCATAGCCTTTTTCCTTGAGAAGAGAGGCGATGGTTTCTTCTTCGGCCCGAAGTGGGGTTCCTCCGTCATTGGCCCGAACCGATGAATGCCCGGCGTGCTTGCCGGTCATCAGGTTGCAACGCAATGGACCACAAACAGGGGAGCCGGCCAAGGCATGAGTGAAGCGGATGCCTTGTTTGGCAAACCTATCGATTGTCGGGGTCTTGATGAGAGGATTGCCCATGTGCGCAAGCTCGTAGTAGGCCAACTCGTCCGACATGAGATAGACGACATTGGGCTTTTCGGCACGGGCTTGGGCCAAGAGGGGAATTCCGAGAAAAAGGAGCGTCGTAATAGGTTTCATTTTGTTTGGTCAGCAGTTCGGGTGTGAGGGGAAGAGCAGGACTGTGGTGTCGCAGGTTTAGCTGAAAATGGGAAGAGGGGATCCGTCGCACATGGGAAGCGGACGGTCGTTTCGATCGTATATCATTTGATCCGAGGGAATGCCCAAAGCATGAAAGACGGTGGCATGCAAATCGGCGGGACCACAGGGATTGTCTGCAGGGAAAGCTCCGATATCATCGGATGCTCCATAGACTTGCCCACCGTTTATGCCTCCCCCGGCAAAGGCCACGGAGTAACAATTCGGATAGTGGTTCCGCCCGGCGTTGCCTCCGATTTTTGGGGTTCTTCCAAATTCGGTCAGCAAAACCACGAGGGTTTCGTCAAGCAGCCCTCTTTGCTTGAGATCCCCAACCAAAGCACTGGCAGCCTGATCCAAGGGCGGTAGCATTTGATCTTTCAGTCGGTTGAAGTTGTCCGCGTGGGTGTCGAAGTGGGCCCCTTTGGAACCGTTCAGGTCGCCGGCGGCGCAATAGACCGTCGCCAGAGGAACCCCGGCTTCAACCAATCTTCTGGCCGTGAGGACGCTTTGCCCGCAAATATGCATGCCATAGGATTGCCTCGTTGACGGAGTTTCTTTTTCCAAGTCGAAGGCCGATTGAGCCTCGGCAGACATGAGTAGGTCGAAGGCCTTTTGTTGGGCCAGTAACTGGGCCTCCACCTGTTCATTAAGGTTGCTCAGGGCGTGATCATTTTCTATTTTTTCGAGCAATCCATGCCTGCTCCGCAGACGGTGCTCAGGGAGTTGTTCCGGCAAGCTCAGGTCGATGCGACCAGAAGAGGGGGACTTGCCATCGTATAGACGGAACTCCCGACTGTTCGGGTAAACCACTGCGGGATCTCTCTTCAATCCCAGAAAGCCCGCGTCCTGACCATTGGCGGAACCCCCATCATAAAGGGTGTAGGGAAGGGCAACGGTTCCGGGGATCGGACCATGTCCATCGCCGAGGGCTTCCCAGGCCATGGACCCGATGGATGGCCAGTCTGCCCGAGATGCAGGCCAGTTGCCCCCTAAGTTGGGTGGCTCGTGTCCAGTCAGGTTCCAATAAGCCCCCGAGCGATGACTCGGAGCGTTGTGGTGAACGCTCCGGACGATCGCCCACTCATTCGTGGTCTTGGCAAATTCGGGAAGGTGTTCGCTTACTTGAATGCCGCCGGTGGCGGTTCGTATCGGGAGGAAGGTTCCTCTGATTCCCGATTCTGCATCCGGCTTTGGATCCAAGCTGTCCAAATGGCTTAATCCGCCCCAGGCAAAGAGTATGATGCATGACTTCGCTCGGCCGAACCCGGACGGAAGCTTTTTATTTTCCGGCTGTTTCGAGTGTGTTCGCAAATTAAAGTAATCAGGAAGAAGGAGACCGGATGCCCCCAACTGAAGAAACTGCCTGCGCCCCATGCCGAACATAGGGCTATTTTTCATGATTTGCCTAGTTTGGTCAAGTGGGATGACGGTGGACAAAGGAATTTCTCAAGGGATCGCGCCCGTTGAGACTTTTCCGCTTCTTCAACCCACCCTGCGGCACTGAAGGAGGTTGTTCTGATGCAAGGAAATCAGAGCAGCCGCGGAGGACCCTGTTCTTCCAAGTCCAAGGCAACCGCGATGTTGAGGAAAGTGACTTCACCCATGTTCCGGCATGTTTCGAAGCGGGGGTCTTTGTGCATGCGGGATAATTCGCTGCGCAACTGGTTTAGCTTTTCGTCGCTTGATATTCGATCTTCGCACATGCACTCCCTCAGGCTATTTATCCGGGTGGGTGAGACGTTGAATCGCCTCTTGATCAAGGTTCTTTCCTCAAGCTGGTACTGGTGGCTCGTTTCCAAGTTGATCAGGCGTGAGCAGAGCGTGACCACGGGACGGTTGTTTTTGAAAAATTGAGGAAGGTAGAAGGAGCGCCGGCCTTCGTAGCACTGTTGATCAAAATCAATAGCCCGTACGCGGTATTGGTTTTGCTCGAAATCAGGGGTCATCTCCACGACGTAGTTATAGGCCCGCATGTCACCCAGAAGGCGAACGAAGCAACGCTCGTTGAATTTGATGAATTCCTTGGCTAATCGGACTTCGTTGAGATCCTCCCGTGAGAGGAAATTATTGATGAAGTCGTCTCCCGGCACCCCGATGATGTGTTCCTCCACGAGGGTGTCTCCGGAGACATGGAAGTTGATCTCGTTTGGAGAGAGGAGTTGCTCCAGTTCGAGACCGTAGATGCGCGATGCATCGGCTTTTTTTACGTAAAAGTAATCATGGTTGTCGTTGTATTGGTTGACGATGCGGATACGGAATGGCTTGGTGTTTCCGAAAGTACAGTAGTCCACGCGGTCGACATAGAGGTTGGGAAGAATCTTTCTGTCTCCACCGGAACGAAGGAGGACATAAATTTGTTTCAGACCTTCGAAAATCTCACGCCCATAATGCTGGTCGTAGACCATGGTGAGCCAAAGGGTGTCCTCGTTTTTGTCGTTCATCAGAGGGTACGCGTCCACGGTCTGGAGTAGATTGTCATAGCTCACGGGCAGGGACAGTTCGCGCTTGTAGTGATTGAGGTATTCGCGCAAAGAACCGTTGACCGGGTAGATCATTTTCTTCTGTTGGACGTTGTCCTTTGTCATCCTTCGCCGGTTTTCATGAGCCGGATCTTATCCTGAAAAGTTTCCTTTGGCAAAACGAATGATCAAGGAATGGAATTGGACGGATGCAGTCATTGCCGGCGGAGTAAAGCGACGGGTTTTTCCGCCAAGGTCTTTCGCATTCCCCATTCCGCCGTAAGAACGGACAAGGCAATCACCGTCAAGGTGATGGAGGCTGGCAAGCCCCAGTGGAAACTCCAAACTCGATCAAAGATGATTTCCGAAAAGACATAGCTGACTAGGACACTCAGGGATGCCCCGGCAATGGATGCAGCCAAGCCAAGCATTCCGAATTCCAAGCGGACTTGATTGCGAAGGTCGGAAAAGGACGCACCGAGTACCTTTTGCAAATTCAGTTCCCATCTTTGCTTGTAAGCTTTTTCACGGGATACGCAAAAAAGGATTATAAGGCCCGCCAAGATCGACAGGGCGGCCATGAGTTGGAGGGCCCAGGTCATTTGCTTGACAACGGATAATATGGTCTGACCGGTCCGCTCGACGTCTAGAATGGAAATGGAGGGGAACTTTCTTACGAGTAGGTCCTGAATCTCCTCTTTTTCCTTTTGCGTAAGATCGCTTAAGGTTCCGATGAATGTTTTGGGGGCCGTTTCGAGTACTCCCGGTTGCATTTGCACGAAGAAGTTGGGCTGGAAACTGGTCCAGCGGACCCGTCGCAAGTTGACTACTTCCGCGAGGATGGGAATGCCTCCGACTTCAATTTCCAGTAGATCTCCCAGGTCGAGGTCGAGGGATTCGGCGTATTTTTGCTCAACCGAAATTTCGGCTGGTCGGGTCGAGTTGGGATCATGGGAGGAGGCGACCATCTTTCCTCTCAGGATTTCCTCGCTCTCAAGCAATCGGTCCCGATAGCTAAGGTTGAAGCCTCGCCTACGGAATCTGTTCCTGCGTTCATCGTCCGAGTTGCCTGCTTTCTTGTCCTTTTCAACATACTTTTCATAATTCACCCCTTTGACCTTGAGCAATTTTCCACGGACCCAGGGCGTCAGGTTTTGGAGTGGCTTGTTTTCCGAATCGAGCAATTCGACCAGGGAGGCGACATTATTTTCCTGTATGTTGAAGAGAAAGAGCTTGGGAAGCTTGCTCTCGGGTTCGTTTACCCCGATTTCTTTTTCCAGGCTGTACTGGAACTGAGGGATCAGGCTGAGCAGGAGTACGCCCACGCCGAGGGCCAGAAAGCTGGTAATCGAGCTACTCGGATTGCGGGCGAGCGAACGGGACGCCAGACGGAAGGGCAAAATGGATTTACGGAAAGCCCGCTTGAGCAATCTGAGTCCCAATGTTCCGAGCAGGTACAAAAGACCTGATGAGAGAAGCAAGGCGACGAAGAAGAGGTTGGCCAGTTTCCATGAATCGGATTGCAGGACGGTGAGGCCCCAAAAGGCAAGGATTCCCGGGATGAAAAACAAAAAGGGTAGGCCGGCTTTTTGGGATCCCGGTTGGGCGGCCTCCTGAAAAAGAGCAAGCGGATTAAGCAGGGCGAGTTTGCGGAGGCAAGGCAAAGCGATGGTCCAACCAGCGAAAACGGCGACCAGAAAGGCCATGAAAATACTTTGAGTACTGATGAAAACTTTTATCTCATCGGAAGCGATTCCGGATATGGCGGCCGATAAAAGGGGGAGAAAGAAAAAAGCGGCTACGAGGGAAGGGATCGCGGCGATCAGGCCAAGTAAGCCAAGTTGAACCAAATAGGTACTGATGGCTTTTCTTCTAGTTGCTCCTAGGCTAACGAGGATAGCCACGTCCAAAGTCCGTTTGGTCAGGAAAGAATGAAAAAGATAACCGCTTCCCAAGGTTGCGAGAAAAAGCGCTACAAGCGATACCAAGCTCAGAAAGTCTCCAAGGTACTGCAAAAGCCTGCCCGCCCGTTCCCCCGCCTTTTGGTGAGAATAGACACGTACTTCGGGTGAACTGATAGCTTGGTCGATGGCTTGCTCTATTTGCGAGGGGTCGCTTCCGGGGGGGAGCTTGAAGAGATGGTTTCGGAAGGCCGTGTCCCCGACGAGGAGCAAATTCGTTTCCTTGAGAAAGGCTTTGCCGATAAAAACTTTCGGAGCTAATTCGGCAGACTGAAATTGCAAGCCGTTGTCTTTGGTTATGAAATCAGAAACCCGGAAGGTTGATTCTCCGAGCTTGATTTCGTCTCCCAGTCCGGCTTCCAGTTGACTTTCCAACTCAGGATAGATCCACGCTAGTTTTCTTTCGTGCAAAAGTTTTTTGTCGCTGCCCTGGACGGCCCCTTCGAGTTTGAGCTGGAATGATCCGTAAAAAGGAAAGCCCTCATCCATTGCAACGATCTTTGCCAGACGACTGCGGCCCCCCGGGCCGGCGACCATCGAGAAGAAATCGGTCACTTCGATTTTTTCCGTGCCGGCGGGCAATTGTGCAAAGGCTCGCTTCTTTTCTTCCGGGGTGAGGTCGCGCCGGGCTCGAATGGCGAGATCCGCCCCGAGCATCATTTTTGACTCGGCTCGAACCTTATGGTCGAGGGAATGCTTAAAGGAGTCAACGGTGAGAAAACCTACTAAGCCAAAGGCGAGGTTGACCACGTAGAATAGGCAAAAGGACCGACTGTTGCGGATTTCGCGCCAGGCGTTGCGAAAGGCGAATGACATGGTTTTTACTCTTGTCCGGTTGACTGCACTCTCTTGAGTCGCCCTTCGGAGAGTACCAGGGTACGGTCGGATTGCTTGGCCAACTCATGGTTGTGAGTGACCAAAATCAGGCTCTGGCCTCGCCCCCGGCACAACCGGAAAAGCAAGTCCATGATTTCCGTTCCCGTCTTCTGGTCCAGGTTGCCCGAGGGTTCGTCTGCCAGGATTAAACTTGGTTCGCTTACCATGGCCCGGGCCAACGCAACCCGTTGGCATTCACCGCCTGACATTTGTGAAGGGAAGTGGGCCACCCGGTTGGAAAGTCCTACGCGGTTTAGTGCCTTTCTGGCTGGTTCGCCGAATTCTTTTTTGCCTTGCAGTTCCAAAGGAAGACCGACGTTTTCGAGGGCCGTCAGGTTGCTCATGAGGTGGTATTGCTGGAAAACGATTCCAAGGTTCTCGGACCTAAATTTACTAAGCTCGTCTTGACTGAGCTTTGCCAGATCTTCTCCCTTGACCTCAATCGTGCCCAAATCGGGGTGATCAAGACCTGCGAGCAAGGAAAGAAGTGTCGACTTGCCACTCCCGCTCTGGCCAAGAATAGAGATGATTTCACCTTTTTCGAGCGTGAGTTCAAGCTGGTTGAGCACTTCTATCCTTTGGCTTCCCTGGTGAAAGGACTTGGTGACTTTCTTAAGACGTAAGAGAGGTTGCATGGCTTGGCATCAATTAAGATTGGCGACTAGGCTTTTGTAAACGGTTTGGCAAAGGCTCTGGTGTCCGAGCGCGTTGGGGTGAATCCGGTCAGGCAGGTTCAAGCTTGGGTTTCCTCCCACTCCTTCGAGCAGGAAGGGTATCAATGGAACTTCGTGCTCTTCGGCAAGATCCTCGAAAACTTTGGTAAAGGCGACAGAATACTCCGGACCGTAATTCGGGGGTATTTTCATCCCCGCCAGCATGACAGGGATTTCGTTTTCCTTTGCCGATTGGAGTATGCGGTCGATGTTTTTTTTCATTTCCTCGACCGGGATTCCGCGCAACCCATCGTTTCCACCGAGGGCCACGAGCAGGTAGTCCGGTTTCGATTGCAGAAACCATTCGATGCGGGAGACTCCACCGCTCGTCGTTGCACCGCTGATTCCGCCGTTCACGATCTTGTAACGGAGCTTGGTCTTAGGGCTTAGTTCTTTGTTTAGTTTTTCTTCCAGAAGGCTCGGGTAGGCTTCGCTTTCCAAAACCCCGTATCCCTCGCTCAAAGAATCTCCGAGAATGAGAATTCGGAAAGAAGGCAGTTGGTTTTCCGTTTGCTTGGAGTTGTTGCCACTCGTTCCCGTTGGCTTCGATTCGCCGCAGGCGAAAAGAAGCAAAAGAAAAACCCCAAGCAAAGGAAGGGGAATTTTTCGACGGTTCGGTGGAGTCGGGTTTGTCATTGAATTGAAATACCGATTTACTGTTATTCCATCGTCAGGCAATGAAGAAAGAAACATTTAACAACGGGAGTACTCTGTGAGCTATCTTTTGGAGCTTTGTCATGAGCATGCTCTTGCGGTCGATTTTGCCATGTTCGTGCTTATATGGGTTGTGCAGGTTATCGTCTACACGGTTTTTCATCATGTCAAAGAGAGTGTCTTTGTTTCGTGGCATCGCAAATACTGCAATCAGATTGGTTTCTTTGTCTTGCCCTTGATGTTTCTGCAAGGAATCGAGGCAGCAAGTTCATCTTTTTTTGTGGGTGATACCCTTGCTTGGTTGAAACTTTTCGGAGTCCTCGGCACATGGTTCGTAACCTTTGCCGTTTCCGCTCCCTGTCACCGCATTTTGGCCAAGGAGGGATTGCAAGCCCAAGTCATTGACCGCCTGATCAGAACGAATTGGCTGAGAACTTTTCTTTGGACTCTTGTTTTTATCGTTTCCTGTTTGCAATATTGAAGGGGGAAACCTTGAGGAAAACAAAATCTGTTTGCAGTGCCGTCGTACTTTCGAGAACCGTTGAAAATGGATGCTCCGCGGAATTTGGGATCAAATCCTCTACTGTTCGGCAAGTGCAGGAAGCTGCGGCGGAACTCGAGAAAAGATTCCGTTTCAGGCGGGTGAAGAGGGCAGTTCGCAACTCAAGTCTTTGAGGGACTTGAGATCGCGAAGCCACTTTTGTGGAACTCCGGTATGTATTCCGACGACCGAACCGACCACGACTCCACGGTGGCAGTTGTCTCCTCCCACCTTGGCGTTGGCCAATACGGCTAGGGTAAAGTCGTCCTCATATTTGTACGCTAGGTAAAGGGATGCGGTAAAGGACTCGGGGAGGTAACATGCGGTGCTTAGAATCTTTCCAACAACCTGTCTGTCCGGGAGGTTGTCCCATTTTTTAAGCGAACTCAGGGGCACGTCCGAAAGTTGCAAGTCGGACAGGGTGTTGCGTACGCCTGTTCCCTTGCTCAAACTTATGATGATACGGGTAAGATCCCGGGCTGCCCCGAGAGTGTTGGGGTGATTATGGGTGCCCTTGACAAGAAGACGGGTTGATTCGAGCAGGTATTCCTCATCCGTTTGCCCAATGGCCTCGAGCCCAGCAAGCAAGGCCGGCACCAAGCTGAGTCCTCCGATGTGAAGGTCGGGGATTCCGCAGGCGGATAATTTCTTTCCCCGGGCGTAATTGGTGAAGAACGCACGATGATACTCCTCCGCATAGGTGTCGTTGTGCCATTGCGGAGTAAGCATTACCTCGGCGTATCTTTCAAGCCAACCGTCCGGATCGAATTTCCCTTGCTTGATGATTTCTTGGTGAAGTTCGCATGCGAGTTGCAGGTTCAATGTGTTTTCCCCAGCATTCAGGAATTGGTGGTAGTGAAGACCGGGCTTTCCCCAGTGCTTTGCTTGCTCTCGGAGAATATCGTCCTTCTCGCCAATCGGTTCGTACTTGGAACGCCAAAGGATGCTGTCGGGGTGAGAGTTGCGGGGGGCGAGGTAGTGATCGAAATTCCCGTAGTCCCTATCGAGGGAGTCGATATCGTAGTACCAGTGGACGGGCATGGATACGGCGTCTGCGACAAGGGAACCGAGAAATGCATTTTGATAACTCATTTTCATAGTCTAATCGTAATGCCTTGAGTGGACAAACGGAAGAATGGAAATAGGATGTCTTTTGATGCCAGCGTTTCCACTCTATTACCACCCATTGTATTCCGACGGTTTGGACAGGACGGCCCGATTTCCCGTGGATCGATACCGTTTGTTGGCTAAGCGCCTGAGGGATTTGGATCCCTTCGGGCAAATCGCGATCAAAGAACCCCGTTTAGCCAGGCGAGAGGAAATTTTGTGTGTCCACGACGAACTTTACGTCGAAAGTTTCTTGAGTGGGAACCTAAGCGAGAAAGAGGTCCGGAGGATTGGATTGAAACCTTGGAAGAAGGAAATCATTCCCCGTACCTTGCGTTTGGTCGGAGGCGCCCTTGAGGGACTGGATGAGGTTCTTTCGGGTCTTCCCCTTGCGGGTAATATGGCGGGAGGGACCCATCATGCTTTCCGTGGAGAGGGTTCGGGTTATTGTATTTTCAATGACTTGGCGGTGTGCGCCGAATCGGCTTTGGCTCGTTCGGGGATTGAGCGGATATTGATTCTTGATCTGGACGTTCACCAAGGGGACGGAACGGCTGAAATTTTTTCAGGAGACAAGAGAGTATTCACCGTTTCTTTGCATGGCGAAAATAATTTCCCTTTCCGAAAAAAGAAGAGCGACCTGGATTATGGGTTTGAAGATGGAACGGGTGACATGGAATATTTGAATACTCTGGATGAGGTTCTTGGTTTTCTTTCGGGAGAAAACTTCGACCTTGTTTTTTTCCAGGCGGGGGTGGATGGATTGGCGTCCGATGCGTTGGGTTTGCTTAATTTGACAAGGGCGGGGATGCGTGAAAGAAACCAAAGAGTATTCGAGTGGCGAAGAAAGATTGATCGTCCCCTGCTTGTTTTCATGGGCGGTGGCTATGCAAAACCAATCGAAGATACGGTGGACGCGTTTTGCGATCTGTTTCTCGCGGCGGCAAGGGAGTCTGTATGAATACTGCTTTGGGGAAAACGAACGGAATATTCAAAGAGATTGGTTTCTTTTTTCGAAGAGCTTGCGTTGGGTTTGCAATTCCTTTTTTAGGGCTGAGCCTTTCGCGAGGTTTTTGAATTGCTCGGGATCATTTTTCATGTCGTAGAGTTCCTCGGAGCCGTCTCCGTACTTCATGTATGCCCAGTCCGGAGATCTCATGGAGGTGCCCTTACCCACGAAGGAAAGGGCGGAGCTCTTGACCGTGGTCTTGGGGTTTTCCAAGATGGGCAAAAGGCTCTTGCCTTGAACGCTCTCGGGGATGGGCAACCCGGTGAGTGCACAGGCGGTGGGGAACATGTCAACCAATTCGACGATGGATGAACTGACTCCCGGTTGCTGTCCCGGGGATCTCATGACAAGGGGAACGCGGGTTACTTCTTCCCTCAGGTTTCCTTTTTGCCAAAAGTGGTGTTCTCCGAGCAGATAGCCGTGGTCGCTGGTGAAGAATACGGCGGTATCCTTGTCCAAGCCGAGTTCCTTGAGGGTTTTGAGAATCCGCCCGACTTGCTCGTCCATAAAAGTAACGGTGGCCAAGTAGCCTGCCCACATCCTCTTTTGGTTGTCGGGGAACTTGTCGATTCCATATTTTTTGGAATTGGAATTCGAGATGCCCGCTTTGGGCATGTCGTCCCAATCGCCCCCGGGCACGAAGGGGAGCTTCATTTGCTTGAAGGGGTAGCGGGCGAAATACTGCTCGGGCGCAACGTTCGGATAGTGCGGTCGAACGAGGCCGGTTGCCAGAAAGAAGGGTTTGTCGTCTTTCTTGAAAGTTTTCAGAAGCTCGACTGATTTGGTTGCGGCTTTCCAATCCGGTTGGTCCGAACCGTTGCCAACGTAATCGACCGTAACGAACATCCGGTAAGGCATTTTGGTGGACTGGCGTCCCTTGAGCTCGGTGGTGAACTTGTTGAGGTTCAGGCAGGCGTAGTTTCCTGGCGTATGAGCCTCTTTGCCGGGCATGTTGTACTTGGCCGACCAACATGCGGGTACGTCATCACCATCGGTTCCGGCAATGATATCCCCAGGGACGCGCATGTGAAAGATCTTGCCCACCCGGGTACTTGAGTAACCATTTTTTTGGAAGTGTTCGCCCCAGGTAATTTCTTTTGCTCCCCGGTAGCGTCCGCGCATGAAGCTTGCCCGGGACGGACGGCAGACCGTGCCTTGGCAATAGGCGTTTTGGAAGAGCGTTCCCTCCTTGGCCAATTGATCGATATTGGGCGTCTGGGCAACCTCGTTTCCGTAGCAACCGAGGGCGTCCGCCTTGAGATCGTCGGAAACGATCAGCAATACATTTTTGACTTTTGCGTGAACCGACAGGCATAGGAGAGCTCCGATGAAAAGAATGGTTTTCCTGATCATGAATTGAGATGATTGAGGCTTTTCCGGATGCTTTGCAGGGGGGAGGGGGAGTGGTCCTGCTCGACATGACAGTGTTTGACCCCGGCCTTTTCGGCAGCCCGCATGATTGGCTTCATCGGTATCATTCCATCCCCGATCTCATCGAATGCATCAGGTTCCAGTTTCCCGTAATTCGGGCAAGCGGTCCCTTTTTTCAAGTCCTTGAGGTGGAGTTGCGAAATGCGGCGGCCAAGTTTTCGAATCATTGAAACCGGATCCACTCCGCCAACCTTTACCCAGAATACGTCGACCTCGAAAAACATGTCCTTGGAGAAAGTTTCGATGAATACGTCGTAGCCCGTCTTGCCCTTGTTCATGGGCTTGAATTCGAAGGCATGATTGTGGTAGGCCAAACGGATGCCCGCTTGCTTGGCTAGGGTGGCTCCCTTGTTTAGCAAAAGGGCTGTTTTTTTATACGCGGTCAAGTCGGCTCGGTCCACCTCGTGAAGGTAGGGAACCACAAGGTCCGTGAGCTTGTGGTTGCTCGCAATCTCGAGAATTTCCTCAAAGGGTTGAACACCCTTTTTGTCGGGGGCAAGGAGAGAGTTCCAGTCGAAATGGGAAGAGTTGACCTGCATGCCCCGGTCGCGGGATTGCGTGATCAGGTCGATGGCTTGGGGAGAGGGAAACCCGTAAGGTTCGACCTGCTTGTAGCCGATTTGAGCAACCTCCCGGATGGTTTGGCTCAGATTCTCCTTGATCGGGTTGCGCAGTGTGTAAAGTTGCAGTCCGACCTGATCGAGGTAAGGCAGGGCAGGTTTGCGTGCGAAGGCGGGGAGGCAGAGGGTTATCCCGCTTGCCTGGTAGATGAAG
>Ga0315322_10000865_pt1 | contig 23157 bp, 13 predicted proteins | sample M110021515metaG_FD_203461 | JGI IMG/M metagenome (GOLD analysis project Ga0315322, IMG submission 203461) | Ammonia-oxidizing marine archaeal communities from Monterey Bay, California, United States - M1 100m 21515 | ecosystem: Environmental > Aquatic > Marine > Intertidal zone | place: USA...
ACAGGAACTTATGAACGAATCCAGTCTGTCGCGATCGCTATTTGCCTACTACCTTCCCCGAACGTCTCCACTGAACGAAACTAACCAATCCGGCCATCGCAATAGCTCCCACCACCGAGCCGATAAAGACTCCACCAATAAAACCAAATGAGTCCCGGAAGTCCATCTCAGGCAAACCAGGATTGAAGGTCGCAATCATCCACGTGCCGAAACCGCTGGTCACCCCCAGATACCCCCCCACCACAACCCCTAGCAATGCACCAACAAGACCAGCCACACTGGTTTTTTTCACATCCACCTTAAGCCCCGTGTGTAACCCCGAAACGAGAATCCCTCCCACAGTTCCCGCAATCAATCCAACTGCCCCTAAGAACATCGAGGCAAAAAAATCACTGGATGAAATAAGCCAGCCGTAAGCGGCCCCTGCACAACCCGGTACCGCTGGCCAAAAAAGAGAACTACCTTTCATGGGTACACTCATCTTACGAGATCAATTGATGAACCGGCGATCACTCGCGGCCCAGTTCCCACACCACTCGCTGCATTTCCGCCGAAATTTTACCAGAGTCCAGAATTCAGAGTCCAGAATTCAGAGTCCAGAATTCAGAGTCCAGAATTCAGAGTCCAGAATTCAGAGTCCAGAGCGTTGCATGCAACCACCCATCAAAACACTTGATCGGGTGGCTCGATGAAGCGTAGAGAAACTCTCCTGTGTCTCATTCGAAGTGGGCCACAATCGTTAGCATCCTTGATGTTGGCTGCGAGATCCGAGGTTCAGGGTGGTGAAAACCGCTTGAGAATTCTAAGTGGCTGCCTCAACGCTTCTTCTTTTTATTGTTTCCAAAAGACCATAAATCTGATGGGGTATAGGCATCCCGCATGTAACCATCAATACGTTGCACAATCTCAGGATGTTTTTTGGCCACATTGTCAACCTCACCGAGATCGTTGGCGAGGTTATAGAGTTCGAGCGTTGAGTCAGGATTTTTACCAACATTGTTGCGAACGCCCTTCCATTGTCCCCAACGGACAGCTTGCTTGCCACCGCGTTCATAAAACGCCCAGTACAGATAGTCATGACGAGGTTGCTCTGCTTCGTTTCCCAACAGAGCAGGTAGATAACTAATTCCGTCGATCGCCTTGGGTGAATCAACTCCGGCAATCTCCATGCACGTTGGCATCACATCCCACATCGCTACCGGGATATTACAAACAGTTCCTGGTTTGATTCTTCCGGGCCAACGAGCGAGAAATGGGACACGGATGCCGCCTTCGTAGAGATCGCGTTTATGGCCCCGCAACGAACCATTGGAATCGAAAAACTTGGGATCGTGCCCGCCTTCCATGTGGGGGCCATTGTCGCTCGTAAACGAAACGATTGTATTGTCATCGATACCAAGCTCTTTCAGCAGATCAAGCAACTCACCGACATGTCGATCCATTCGTGTCATCATCCCAGCGAAAGCAGCGATCGGATTAACCACTAATGGTCCTTGGTACTTACCAATTTTGCTATCGAACTGTGGCCACTTTTCTCGGAAGGGAGCGTGATCATCCTCGGGTACGTGCATTGCAGCGTGTGGAATAGTGAAGGGGACATATGCGAAGAACGATTTATCCTTATTGTTTTTCACAAACTCAAGCAACTCATCATTAATCAGATCAGCCGAGTAAGTGCCTTCTTCCATCAGCACTTTTTTATCGTTGTGCCACAAGTGGGTTGGATAGAACGTGTGCGCCTGTCGCTGACAGTTGTAACCAAAGAACTCGTCAAAATGACTTGATGGATCGCTGGCTGAGCCGGGAGCTCCAAGCCCCCACTTGCCAAACATACCCGTGGTATAACCGGCATCCTTGAGCCTTCTTGGAAGAGTGACAATGTCAGCAGGCATCGGTGCTTGTCCCTCGGGTTGGACCTCTCGATTTCCACGAACGAATGCGTGTCCCGTGTGTAACCCGGTCATCAAAACACAACGTGTTGGCGCGCACACCGTCGAGCCCGCGTAGTAATCGGTAAAGGTGACGCCCTCAGCGGCCAACCGATCAATGTTGGGTGTCTTGAATTTCGTCTGTCCAAAACAGGAAAGATCACCGTACCCAAGGTCGTCGGCCATGATGTAGATAATGTTGGGCGATCGTTCTGCTGCCAACAAGGGCGAAGTGAGCACGCATAACAGCGTGGTGATAAAGAGTTTCTGCATCGGTTTCTGACTAGCCCTTAACGAAAATGGTGCGGGGGATTGTTATCGGTCGGCATTCGTATCATACAACGGTTGCCGCAGGTTGCTCATTCACTTGGGACTGAAAACGAAGATTGGCTTTCCTGTTGCCCCTGCTGCAAGAGTTCACGATTCGCGGATGCACGCTTTTGTACTTCCGCAAGGATCACGCGAAATTCCTCCAGTCGTGTCTTCAGGTGCGGGAGTTGTGCCAGATTCCGTTTCTCTTCTGGATCGACATTCAAATTGTAAAGTTCTTCGCCATCTGGCCACTTTCCGTATCGCCAACGCTGGTTCCGCAAGGCAAACCCGATTTTGGAGCCCCGAGTAACGACACTATACGCATATTTCTTTTTTCCAAGTCGCTCAGAGTGCCCCAGCAAGGGTCGAAGAGAATTTCCCTGTAACTGCTCTGGGGTGTCGATTCCCGTCAAATGGGTAAGCGTTGGGAAAATATCAATCAACTCCACCATTGCCTGGGAGTGTGCCCCCTCACTAGTTAAACCCGGTGCTCGAACCATGAATGGTACCTTCGCACCAATGTCAAATAACGCCACTTTCCCCCACAGAAAATGGTCCCCAAGATGGTAACCATGATCTGAGGTCAGGATGATGGTGGTGTCTTCCCAGTGACCGCTCTGCTTGACGGCATCAAACACGATTTGGATCTGAGCGTCGATAAAACTGATGCATGCATGATAGGCCTGCATGTATTCTCTTCGTAGTCGATCGTTCTCAACCCCTAATTGAAACCCGAACGCTTCGTAACGTTTTGATTGAGCGAGACTCGGCAGCGTCTTCCAAAGATCAGGCCTATCAGGCTTATATCGTAGGGAATCTAGCGGATAAAGGTCAAAATACTTCCCAGGTGCGAGGAACGGCACGTGCGGTTTCTGGATCCCGCAGGCAATGAAGAAAGGCTTATCTCCGTGGCTCTTTTCCGACAACCATTTCGCCACCTGCCTCGCATTTTTACCATCCTTGTGCTGTTCATCGGTGAGCCCACTTTCACCATAACCGGGCGGTGTCTGCGCATTCAAAGACGCGGAGACCTGTTTTTTCAATGCTTTCCACTTACGCCGATTGGGGCCGTCTTCGACAGAGCCATGCACTGACTCAAATTCGATGCGAGCTGCTTTCACCACCGCAAGTTCGTCGTTTTCAAACCGATGGAACTCATCCCACGCCTTTTCTCCATGCTCATGGCGTGGAGAGTGGAAAACCTTTCCCACGCTGGCAGTCCAAAACCCATGCTCGCGAAACCACTGCGGCATCGTGATCGTGTTGGGGCGTTCATTGCGTATATCATCAGTATTATTCAAAATGCCGGTCGACTGCGGATACAGACCGCTAAGCATCGACGCACGCGATGGTCCACAGACGGGATACTGACAAAATGCTCGATCAAACGTCATAGCCTGCGAGGCAAAGGCATCCATCGCTGGAGTCAGGATGGGCGAATACCCGGATGGGGCAACATGGGTATTCAGATCGTCACAGACGATAAGTAACACGTTTTTCGTTCGGTTGCGGCCGCTATTGCCAACAGCCCCATCGACGTGCGGAACCGAAGTTTTCTGACTCGGAGCATTGCCGACGCTGGTGTAAGGCAGATGTTTTGGTGGAGGTGTATAGTTCCCCGCGCCTTTCTGCCAATGATACGCATCGCCCTGAATAACAAGATCTTTGCGGGCATTCATAGATGGCTCAGGTGGGGCGAATACTTGTGGGGCACTCTCCCTCAATTGCGAGATCACGTCGGTGTACCGAGCATCGCCCGCGAGGTTGTGCCATTCGTGTGGATCTGCCTGAACGTCGTAAAGTTCTTCTCCATCATTGCCATACTTGATGTAACGCCAATCACGATTGATGATGGCATACTCACCGGGATTCATGTGCGGCAAAAAGACATTTCGATCCGCAGCAGATTCTGGATCCTTCAACATCGAGGCAAGCGACGCACCCTCAAGTGTTTGGCTCGGCGAACTGAACCCACACATTTCTACAAACGTGGGATACATATCAATCAAGCTGACTGACAGATCGGTCTTTGCCCCTTTGGCGATACCGGGTCCGGCCCAGATGAAGGGAACATTGGAAGTACGTTCCCACAGCGTATGCTTGCCCCAGTCACCTTTCTCGCCGTGGTGATAACCGTGGTCACTCCAAAGCACCACAATTGTATTTTCGGCGTACGGACTGTTGTCTAACGCGTCCAATACCCTCCCCATCATCGCATCTGCGTAACTAATGCACGCCAAATAGCCATGGATAGCATCATCGACTGCCTCCAGCTTTTCCAGTTTCTGGTGAATGCGTGAACGCGCCGTTTTCATTTTCTTAATCTTCGGCGGCAGGTCCTCCAAGTCGTTTGCTTTGTACTCTGGCAACTGTATGTCAGCCGGGTCGTACAAATCGAAGTATTTTTGGGGGCAGTAGTTGGGAAAGTGCGGCGCATAAATCCCCACCCCAAGAAAGAAGGGTTGATCGTGCTGTTGACTCAGTTGCTGGACAGCCCAATTGACTCGTTGCGAGTCGGCCATCTCTTCTTCGTCATCGTTTGGGATGGCTCCCCATTCCAGAAACAAGCCGCCCGTGATCTCTTCGCCGCGGTTAAAAATACTGTTCGGAAAAGGTTGGGGAAAAGGAGTCCCCTGTCCCCACGAATCCAATGCCCAACCGTTCTCTCTTTGCGTCTGAGTACGCAAGAAAAACTCATCCCAGCCACGAACATCGATTGCACCAACCGGATGATGAAATAACTTGCCAGCACCAAGCGTCTTATAACCCGCCTTAGAAAAACTAAGCTGGAGCGGCACAAGCTGAGGCTTTGTTTTGAAGTAGTTCGCTGACCGATAGCATCCTGTCGTTGACGCAAATTGCCCCGTAAATATCGCTGCCCGACTGGGTGCACAAAAGACACCCGCCGTATGTGCATTGGTAAAACAGATTCCCCTGGCAGCGAGCCGATCAAAATTAGGCGTGTGTGCCTTTGTCTTCGAGTCGAGACACCCGATCCAGTCATTCATGTCGTCGACCGCAAGAAACAGCACGTTAGGTTTCTGCGTTACGTTTGGCTGCACTGCGACCGCGACCGGTGAGCAAAGCCGCAAGAACGCGAAACACAATAAAAGAGAAAAACTGAATCTCGGCATGTCTTACTTTCGTTGATTTGACGCAAAACTTCATAAATGTCATGACAACTACATTTGGATCGAACAGCAAACGTCTTATTCTAACCGCCTAAGCTTCCTGAGTAATCCCAATTGACTGAAAGCTCGCTGACAACGAGAGGTTCTCGATTTCGGAAATACCAACCGATCGCACCAGCATCCAACACTGTGCGAAGAGTGGTTCGCCTACACAGTCTGAAACGTGTTTTCCGGAGACAGTCGTTTGTTTGTCATCTCGACAACTTCGTTTTCGACAGGCAAGAACGTCCCGCTCGGGTACGCGATCCTCGATCGAAGGGTGATTCCGCAGTCACGACGGCCAAAACAAAATGGAAAGTCAACGACTGTTTTGTTTGAAAACAAGAAATGGCGACCCAGATGGCCTAGCCTCAGGCCTAACTCAATAGACACCGTTCAGACGTGCGGCGAGTTCTATCGTTGCGTGGCTTGATTGAATACGCTTCCTCATCCTAAAAGATAATTATCATGGTATCGCCTAAGCACATCCAGATCGCCGCATTATCATTTTCATTCGTGATCTTCTCTATCTTCGGCTTTGGCGGCTGCGAGCTGTCCCTGAATCACGACCCTGCCACCAGCGTGACTGTAGTGATCTCTGGAATTGACAGCGATGAATCGCGTCAAACAGTGAAGTCGAAGCTAGAAGAGATGACAGATGGTGCCGGTCACATGATGTCAACCAGGGTCAGTGGTAGCACGATGACCCCAACAGTGTCTCCTGTCAGTGACGTCGATGCTTTCGTGAAGAAGATCGACTTTGGTACCATCAACAAGATGGACGGCCGCAACATTGAAGTCGACTACGTGCCCTAAGCAGACCCGTTGCGGATTGCACCATGCCAAGGGCACTTCCGTCTCACCGGTGTCTTTCAGACGTTCTGTGCGATTTGATTGACTGAACCGACTGTTTCAGTCAATCAGATCGCAAACATCATTTTACAAGGACAACATTCCACAATCTGACAGTGTTGCAACAAAAAAACGCCCACCGGTCATCACCGGTGGGCGTTTTTGATTTTGACATTTGTCGCGTTTCTCGAGATGCCTACTGAATCGTGTACTCAGCAAGATGACTATTGGTTTCAGCGTACTTCTTCAACTCTGCTTTGTAGTCAACACTGGGGTCAGTGAGCTCAAAAGTGCAGTTACGACCCGCGATGTCTGTCGTGATATTGACAACACCGGGGATTTTGGTCAGATCGCCTCGGACCGAGGCGGCACAACCACCTCAGTGCATATTCGGCACTTTGAGGCTAACAAGTGTAGCGATGTCGGAGTTACCCGCCGCTGCATCCGCTACCGCGGAAACCTCGTTATCAACGGTTGGTGTCGCAACAGGGGTGGTCGCCCCCGTGCACCCTACCAACGCAAGCAACGCAACTTGCAATAGCACTGCGTTTCTCTTCATGAGTTCAGCTCCAGAACTTAGTGAATTAACATTATGTGAACATTGGAATCTGCTTTGCTATTATCGGCAAGAGTCAAATAAGCCTTGAGGGCCGTTTTTTCCCACTACAAGGTTGAAAACAGAACAATCGTTAGAACAGCCTCTTTGCCTGATTTTGGGTCGATAAACCCCCGGCACGACTACTTGGGCGGTAACAAATATCCGCCGATCCAGCCCCGGAGCGGATCGCGGCACCATGTTCGCTAGCGACTGACCTCTCTCCCTTCGCCAGAACCACCGAAGCTCGATCAGCAACACTCGCAGCCCGGAATTCAATTCAAACCATCCGCGTTACCAAGCAGCGTCCCTGATCGCACACTCACGTCCGTCTTTCTTTTGGACGTGCGATTGAGAAAATTCCCGCTTACCGCTCCAGCGCCGTTTCGAACCTTCCCCGGATGGCACGAAACGAGGCGTCATCACATCTCGTGAGAGCATCGCACGACCTTGTGACACAAACGCTGCCTGAGGTGGTTGCGAGAGTGTTAAAATTTGTGGTAATCCGAAAACGCATCAAAGCCGCAGAAAAGGCCCACGGCAGCACCGCCACGATGCTTCCGAATGTAGGATTATTTGGCTAGCCAGTACGGCTGCCGCACTGCCGTAGGCAAGTGTGTGGAATGGAACCGCGTTATTTTCGAGGCTTGCGGGTTACGGTTCTCGGCTAGGGCGTTGTTTTTTTACGCTGTAACGTCGGTATTTTCAGCAGAAATCGGGAACAGATCGTCGCATTTTCGCAGGGGTAAACACAAATCACTATCATCCTCGACAGACTGTGCGTTCTCACTGCTATGGCAGGGCGTTCAGAAACGCCGTGATTGCTGCATTTCAGCAGGTTTTGATCTAGTCTGCTATGATCTGCCATAGAAGTTGACCAAGTATTTTTATCCTTAACGGTGCTATTTTCAGAACCAGTTGCGTTGACAGTCTGATTCTCAACCATTGGCGTTTCCGATTACAATAGCGGGACGCTCGCAGATAGCGTGCGTCTCACCCTACAGAGCTTGCCGCAATTCGTCGGGCAACAGTCCAGCGAAGTCGCACAGTGACACTACCCTTCAGAGCAATAGAACAAGCGTATGAACCTCAGTGAAACCAATCATCTGAAGCGTCCCCTGGGACTTTTAATGGTGTTGTTTGCCGCGGTGCAACTAGCCGTTGCCTCGCCGTCAGACGCAGCCGAACCATTCGCGTTCCGAGCGAACGACATTGTTGCGGTGTATGGAAACGGTCTGGCGGATCGCATGCAGCACGATCCGTGGGTAGAAGCCAATCTGCAAGCTCAGTTGGCAGGCAAGCAAGTCAGCTTCCGAAACATGAGTTTCGCCGGTGATATGGTCAACAAAAGGCCTCGTAACAAGGGTTTCACCAATGACGCCGAATACCTGCAGCATGTCGGTCCCTCCGTCGTGTTTGTCTTCTACGGTTACAACGAATCATTTGCTGGGCCAGCCGGGGCTGATGCATATGAAGGCGAACTGGTCAAGCTGGTTGAGCGTTACTCGGCACTCCGCAAAGAGAAAGGCGTTGACCTTAGGTTTGTTCTGTTCAGCCCCATTGCTTACGAGAACAAGGGCGACCGCCACTTACCTGATGGAATCGAGCTGAATGAGAACTTGGCTCTGTACACTGAGGCAACCCAACGGGCCGCTGAACAGATGGGTCAAACCTTCGTCGACCTGTTCAACCCCTCCCTGGACCTCTATCGCAGCAGCAACGAGCGTTTCACCCTCAATGGAATTCACCTGAACGCCAAAGGTTACCGTGGTCTTGCCGATATCATTTCAGCGTCGTTGACCGGAAAAACCACCGAGGCGAACCCCGCCTTGTACAAGGCAGTTGAGGACAAGAACTGGCATTGGCACAATCGATACCACGCAACCGACGGAAACGACATTTGGGGCGGCCGTTCAGGGCTCAAGTTCGTTGACGGCCAGAGCAATGCTGATGTCCTCAAACACGAACTGGTGATGTTGGACGTCATGACGGGCAACCGAGACGAAGCAATCTGGGCTGCAGCCACGAACAAGCCATACGAAATCGATGACAGCAACGTGCCACCGCCTATCAAAGTCATCTCAAATGTTGGTGGCGGAAGCGCGAGTTCGAGCGCCGCAAAAGAAGGTAGCATTGACTACCTGTCCGCAGAGGAATCGCGGGCGAAAATCACTGTTCCCGAAGGATACGAACTGAACGTCTTTGCATCGGAAGAGCAATTCCCCGACTTAGCTAACCCCGTCCAGTTGCAAGTTGACGCAAAAGGACGACTCTGGGCAGCAAGCTGGAACACCTATCCGAAGTGGGAACCCGGCAAAGAGATGAACGACAGCCTGATGATCTTCGAAGACACCGATGGCGATGGTGTGGCTGACAAGCGAAAAATTTTCGCGAACGTTCACAACCCACTCGGTTTTGAGTTTTGGGGTGGAGGTGTGATTGTCACATCAGGTCCAGATCTGTTGTTCCTTAAGGACACAGACGGCGACGACAAAGCTGACATCCGCTACCCACTGCTGCAGGGTCTTGGGACTGCTGACACGCACCATGCGGCCAACAACCTGATCATGGGGCCGGACGGAGGTATCTACTGGCAAAGCGGGATTTTCCTTGTTCACAACCACGAAACACCGTGGAAGCCAAACCTGAACATCGGTTCATCCGGAATGTATCGATTTAATCCGCGCACCTTCGCGATCACGCCGCATGCTGGCAACAGCCCTAACCCGCACGGAACCAGTTTCGACAAGTGGGGCTACTGTTACGCCAACGACGGGACGGGTGGACGATCCTATCAGGTTCGGCCCGAAGGCAAGGGATTCAAGATGCATACGCTGCTCACAAAAGAATTTCGCCCTGTCGCTGCCAACGAGATCCTTTCATCTCAGCACTTCGCTGAAGAACTGCAAGACGACTTCCTGATTTGCAATACGATTGGTTTCCTCGGAATCAAGCAATACAGCCTTGACCGTGGTGAAAGCGCGCCGGAGCCTAAACCAGAAGTTGCCCAAACACCCGAGAGCATCTCAATCACACGAGGGGGTGGTCTGATCACAGTCAATCACCCAGCACTAAAGGAAACCAAAATCACCGGATTCAAGCTCAGCGTGAATGGTGTTCAGGAAATGAACATTTCAGAGGTCGAGGTGATGAGTGGCAGGAAGAACATTGCGAAGACAGCCAAACTCGCGTTGTCGAGCGATTACAACAAGGGAGAATACCCCGCGTCACTGCTTGCCGATGGCAATAAAGGCAATTTCGCGCATACCAAACGAGAGAATAATCCATGGATGAAGGGTGACTTCCCTGCTCCCGTTGAAGTCTCGGAGCTTCGAGTTTGGAATCGCAAAGGTTTTGAGCAACGATTCAACAACGGGAAGATTGAATTTTTCAATGGGGACAAGCTTGTCGCTGCCGTGGATGTCAAAATCAAAGGTGGCGGAAACGCCGACATGGGCAAGAATCGAAAGCTCGGTGAGGTCTGGGGAACACCAGGCGTCGAATTGCTCAACAGCTCCGATCGCAACTTCCGCCCCACCGACGCCATCATTGGTCAGGACGGGGCGTTGTATGTTGCCGACTGGCACAATGCCATCATTGGCCACATGCAGCACAACATCCGAGACCCCAACCGTGACCACAGACACGGGCGGATCTTTCGGCTGACCGCAAAGGACAGGCCCCTACAAGCACCAGTCAAAATCGCGGGTGAGCCCATTGAGGCGTTGTTGGAGAACCTGAAACATCCCGTGGACGGTGTACGTCATCGAACACGCGTGGAGCTAAGTGCTCGAGATTCGGATGACGTGATTACCGCAGCACAGAAATGGTGCAAGAAATTCGACCCCGACAACGAGGTTGAAGCTCACCACCTGCTGGAAGCACTTTGGCTTCATCAACAACACGGCGTGATTAACGAAGACCTGCTCAATACGCTACTGGCATCACATGTTCCCCACGCAGCGAACGCTGCAAAGACAGTGAAACACCTGTGGTACAACGTTGAGTCAGGGGCAAGCGGATTCGCGGCACCTGCCGAACTGGAGTTCGTCAAGTTTAATACCCCGAAGCATCTGAAGGGGAAAGACAAAGACGCGTACCAACTCGGATCGGTGGTATACCAGCGTGAATCCCACTGCTCCACATGCCACCTTTCGCACGGCAAAGGTAACGCCAATGTTTATCCATCCCTACTCAACAGCCCTTGGGTCAATGGAAACAAGGAACGACTGATCAAGCTCGCCCTGCATGGTCTGCATGGAAAGATACGAGTCAACGGAAAAACCTATGATCCAGCTCGTGGTGTACCGCCAATGACAGCTTTCCGGGAATTGTTGAATGATGAAGAGCTTGCAGCTGTGCTTACTTTTGTTCGCAACAGTTGGGGCAACCAGGCCGAACCCGTTGATGCTTCGTCGGTGGCTCGCATCCGCGCCGAGACCAAAGGACGGTTCACGGTGTGGACACCTGACGAGCTGACCAAGCAGCATCCGCTGGAGCTTGAACTGATGGCTGAGGTTGACAAACAACCAGAGGTCGAATTCTCCAACGATGCGCTCGAGAAGGAGTTGATGGCCCAAAGCACCAGCGACATTGCTGCTGAGGCTATTGCACAAGGCAACGCACTGCGTGGCAAGAAACTGTTCTACGAGTCCGCTGCAGCCTGTTACGCCTGCCATGACCCACCAGGCCGGGTCGCGCGGCTGGGCCCAGATTTGGCACGTCTCAAAACCCGGCTCACAAACGAGCAATTGGTTGACTCGATTCTGCGGCCCGCTGAGCTGATTGAGAAAGACTATGCACAGGTCAGTGTGTTGACTGTCGATGGTCAGATTTTCACTGGCATCAGAGTCTCAGAGGACGATGATGAACTGGTCCTCAGGAATTTGGCAAACCCAAAGCCTGTTATCATCCCACAAGATGACATTGAGCAAGTCAAGGATTCAAAAACGTCTCTGATGCCTGCAAATCTCGTGAAGCAACTGAAGAGCCGTCAGGAATTCAATGACCTGATGAGATACGTGATCGAAGTAAGACGTCGATAAGAACAGAAGGTCACTCCCAGCCCGCGGGGACTCGCCTGCGAGCCTCAGCATGATTGCCTGAAGCCGACACATCGTCGGCTTCAGGTTTTTTTTGGAATGGGATCAAACGCCCGTCATGAGACATCCCCCAAACACCACGCAAACGAATGAACCAACAGCCAGCATTGCCTCGGATCGTGCCCAAAATGGCCATCGGGAACCGAGATGCGGCCCATGGCTTCTCTGTTTCCCTTTCACCGCAACTGACGTCCTCATGTGAGACCAGAGTCTTCAAAATCGGAGGCGAAACCTGCGGGAAAACGGCCCAGAAGCAGAAGCGGGACGACAAGGCTGCCCATGAATGTTTCGAGCATGAATACCCTGACGAGGGTGTGGTTCTGTACAATGGAAGACACAGAACACACGGCTAAGCTGAAACCCGAAGAAAGTATTCCCTGTTTCACACATCCTCGTATCTGGCAACCTGCGAGACCGCTAATGATGCCAACGGGCTCGTTCCATGAAACCGCCTTTTCGATGTTTCACACGATAGCAACATTCATTTGAGTCATGACCATTACTCGCTCACTCTGAGCCGATCAACCCAGCATGAGTTTACCTGAGCAGCAATTAAATGTGTTACTCACAAATGGATGGTGGCAACATTTAGACGCGGTCTCAGACACAGCGCTCGCGTCTGAACCCGATTCATCATTGGCAATCGCCTCCAAAGGATTCGTGTGTCTACGCGACGGGCGAATCGACGAGGCCGGAGACTTGTTTCATGAGTCCCTGGCGATTGATGCATCCGACGTCGTTGCGAGAATCGGCTTATTTAACCTGCATTATCAGGACGCGAATTTTGCAGAGGCGGACAAACTCATCATGGACCTGTTGCAGGACCTGCCCCATGAACCTGGGCTGCACGCGGCGCAATGTCGACTGTATGCCATCTTCGCGAGCCGTGAACGCACAGAACAGACGATCCAGCAGGCGGTTCATTTACACCCCGAATCTGAAGAACTTAGGACCATCGAACTGTATCACGCATATAAGGGAAAGGATCAAGCAAAAAAAACGGAACTGAGCTTGGATTTGCTACAACTAGATCCGGAAAATTTCCTCGCGCATCTGATTCTCGGGCAGGCACGTATAAGAGAACGTGATTTTGAGAGTGCGGAGCACCACTTGCAAACGTGTATGTCGCTCGCTCCCTCCGAAAATTCCGCGAGAATGTTAAAATACCTCGAGGTCGCTCGCAGCGGAAAGGGAGCATGGCGTCTTGCTGCATGGGCGTATCGCCGCAAAATAATGAAGTTCCTGTTTCCGCGGCATTATCTTCGCAAACGCGTCAAACTCAAATGGGATCGCTGAAGAAACGTTTGAATGACTGTTTGCGTGCAATGGCCGAGGTGCCCCTTTGGGGATGGTCTGCGTAAGGTCGGCCACTTGTGCACTTCATCTAACTTGCCCTGCACTCACCGACTCATTCAAGCCCTTGTCTTGACTCAGATATTGATCGCTGTTGCGAGTTTTTTCCTGTTCTTCATGAAATCATCCCTTTATGTTATTTCTGAAATAATGCAGGGTGGTTAAGTTTCCTTTACATCACGGTTTCGTTCTCTGGTTACCGCTTTTGCAGTACCCGCTAAAACTGACGGACCCGACGCGTCACGCCAAGCAAACCCCTCACACTAGCCATTGGTTTCCTTTTGGCCTAAACGCTCCCCTCGTCACCCATCTTGCTCATTTGAAAGGATTTCAATGCCTAAGTTGCTTTCTCAATTTTTCCTAATTGGCCTACTGTTTTCGCTTGTTGCCGTCCCCACCCGAGCAACTGCAGCGATTGCCCCACTCAGCCCCGCTCAACTGAAAGACAAGGCTGAAGACATCTTCGTTGGGAAAGTTTTTTCCGTCACTGAAACAGAGGCTCCCTCCACTCGCTTTGACGATAAAACAGAGTTTAAAGACCGAACCTACACCATCACGATGGGTGTGATCAAAGTACTGAAATACAAGTCAGTGAAGGTTGCGTCGCAAGTGAAGGTGCAGGCGTGGCAGCCTGTTGGCGGCAATCAATCCGGGCTGATTGGTTTTGTTGGCCCACAAGGCCATGTACCGATTCCCAAGAAAGGTGACATCGTAACTGTCTACACAGCGAAACACGAGTCGGACAAGAATTCTGATTCAAATACCAAAGAGGGCACCTTGATGGTTTACGTACCGTTAGTGCCAAACGGCATGGTCATTCAAAAAGACAAAGGCGAGGACGTCGATCCACATGGGACCACGCAGCTTACACCACCGAATACTAAGTTCGCGGCAGATACCAAGACATTGCAAGCGCTAAGCAATGCATCATCGTTCCAGTTCATGGCAACCGTTGCTCTGTATAAGGAAATGCTTCTGAACTCCTGGGACGAAAAAACCTACCGTCAATTTTCTTATTATCACGGGTTAAATCAGACTGCTTTATCGGAGCTTTCCGAGACTCATAAGAACGATAAAACGTGGGGTCCATGGTTCGAAAGCAGGTTCTCGTATCAGGCTTCGGTCTACGAGGCTCTGCAACCTTACATTGCTAAAAAGCGCAAGGGTGAATTAATGTCGGCACAGGACATTGCTGGACTCACGCAAATTCAGCGTGAAGTCACCGCCAAACTGGGCAGGTGAGCCACGGGTCCCCGCAAGCTGACTCAGATACACGCTCCCGCGTCTCAGCCCGAACTGAAGCAGCCTGTCCAACAGGCTGTTAGAGAACGGCGATCACTATCTGAAGGGTGTTCCTGACAGCGTTCCCAACTGTGGATCGGCGTGAAGAGCCTTCCGTTTGCTATTTGATCAAGCAGTATGCGGCCCCGCCCTTTTTCAGAACAACCTGGTTTGGCCCACTGTTCTTGCAACCACCTCTATTCGCATCTGACGATGCTTGGACCAACCACCTCCTCACAAGGTTAGCGGCATAAGTCCTGCAGGTTAGTCCACTCACGCGTTCCCTGTAGTCGGCGGCCAATTGATTTGGATACCACGTCTACGCAGATCTTGAAAATGGCAGGCGAAGAGGTGGTTCGCTGCCTTGATGACAACTTGCATCGCACGGCCTACCAGTACAAACCCACCACGTTCAGCCAATCAGGCGAGGACCTCTTTGATGACGTGCCCATGAACGTTGGTGAGTCGTCTCTCAAGGCCGTTGTGATAGAACGTCAGTCTTTCATGGTCCAATCCCATCAGGTGCAACAAAGTTGCATTGAAGTCGTAAACAGTGGTTTTGTTGACCGCTGCCTTGAACCCAAACTCGTCGCTCTCTCCATAACTGAAGCCTGACTTCACACCGGCACCCGCAAGAAAACAGGTGAACGCACCGGGGTTATGGTCTCGACCGCTTCCATTTGCCTGCAGGAAAGGCATCCGGCCGAATTCGGTGGCCCAAACCACCAAGGTATTCTCAAGCATGCCTCGCTGCTTGAGATCCGCGAACAGGGCCGCGGTCGGTTGATCCATGATCTCTGCCTGCATGGCATGGGTGTCTGCGATATTGGAATGCGAATCCCAGTTTGTAATTCCGTTTCCACCGGACGGATCGCTACCGTTGAACAACTGCACGACCCTCACCCCTTTTTCCAACAAACGCCGCGCTAACAGGCAGTTCTTTGCGTATTTTCCGCGCAATTCACTTCCGCCTTCCACCCCGTAAGCATTCAGCGTTGCTTTGGTTTCCCCGGACAAATCCATCACATCCGGCACCGAAGTTTGCATTTTCCCAGCTAATTCGTAGCTAGCGATTCGGCCTGCCAGGTTAGCGTCTCCGGGGTACTTTTCGAGATGCCCTGAATTGAGTTGTGTCAAAAGGTCGACGGTCCGCTGATCGGTCTCAGGCGAAATGGCTGCTGGACGTCCCAGATTGTTAGGCGGCTTAGATGCAGTGAAGTCGGTCCCCTGATAAGCGGCGGGCAAAAAACCATTGCCAAAGTTATTCTTCCCGCTGCGGGCCAATCCCCGTGGATCGTTGATCGCTACGAACGCAGGCAATTCCTGATTCTCTGTACCCAACGCATAAGTAACCCAGGAACCAAAGGATGGAAACCCCTCCATGGTAAAACCAGTGTTCATGAAATTTTCGCCCTGGGGGTGTGCACTTGTGTCAGTCGACAAGGCATGAAAGAAACAGAAGTCATCGACATGGTTACCGAGATTTGGTAACAGATCGGAAACCATTTTCCCGGACTCCCCACGAGGCTTAAAATCCCAAAACGGCTTTGCGATATTCCCTGAAGGTCCTTCAAAAGTGACGGCCGGAAGTCCCGGGGGTTTCTGCCCGTGCAACTTATTAAGTGCTGGTTTGTAGTCGAACGTGTCTACATGGCTTACAGCCCCCGGGCAGTAGATGACAAGGACCTGTTTGGCGGGTACATCGAAATGCGAACCTCTCGCGGCGTAGGGCTGACTTGTGTCGATGGAAGGACGAATCGGCGTAGCGCCACCTGCAGCGGCATTCGTCTCACTCGCAAGCAGCCCGTCCTGATCCAATAAACTGGTCAACGCAAGGCCCATCGTGGAAAGACCCGCAGTTCCGAGAAAATTCCGACGGTCCAGCATGCTTCTGCCATGCCGGGATAACTTTTCAGGATTTGACATTGCTTGAATCAGGGTAGGAAGGCAAATTCGTTCGAGTTAATCAGTGCACGGCAGACGATATCCAAGCTGTCCGACTTCACCACTTTCTCACAGGCCCTGAGTTCAACAGCGGTGGGCTCACGTCCCAGAATCAGTTCAAAGCAACCAGCAACCGCCGCCGTCGTCGCTCCGCCTGCGTTCTTCCGCGCGCGTGACGCAATGAACTTGGATTGCTGCATCACAAACTCGCTGTTCATCAGATTGAGTGCTTGCAACGGTGTGGTTGAAATCGGCCGACGTGCCCTGACCTGACCACAATCAGGAAAGTCGAACGCGGTGAAGATCTGATCGTCGACCCTCCGCATTCGTTCTTGGTAAATCATCCTCCGCCAGGTATCGGGCCCAAAGTTATTCACCACCTGCCATTGTGAATAGCGTTTTTTCACGTTGTGGATCCGATAACTGCGGCCGCCAACCGTGACGCCCAGTTTTCCCGATGCCTGCAGGATTCCATCACGAATCACTTCAGCTTCGAGGCGTTTTGGAGGGAATCTCCACAACAAGGCAGAGCTTGCATCAGTTTTGAGTGCCTGTGGCCGCGGCACACTTTGCTGTTGAAATGCATCGGACAACACCATCAGTCGAATGATGTGTTTTAACGACCAAGGCTCTGTCACCGAGTCTTTGACATCAGCCCCGACTGTAGGTTGCATCAGTTCAACTGATAACCAATCGAGCAACTCCGGATGCGTTGGCATTGCTCCGGCGGAACCAAAATCGCTCGTGGTCGTGACGATCCCACGGCCAAACACATGGTGCCAGATCCGATTCACGGCCACACGAGGTGTCAAAGGGTTCGCTTTGTCCGTCAGCCACTTGGCAAATGCCGCCCTGCGTGCACGCCCCGAGCTGTTGGCCGGCAATCGCAAAGCACCATCAATCTCCAACAGGCCAGCGGGGGATACAAGTTCTCGCGGGTTCTCAGGACTTCCCCGCCCCAGCACATGAGTGGGAACGGGTTTGATGAATCGAGCGACAAAGCTGGGTGTTGGGCCCTCCTCACTCACGATGGCGATCAATTCCTGCAACTGTTCGAGTAGTTGCACCCGTTTCGGATGTCGTTTGTTTTGCTTGTCGGAGGACATGCTGAGAGCCACAGTGTGCCACTGTCCGTCTTCGCCCATTGCTTCCACGGTGTAGCCGCCAAAGTTGAATCGATGAAGACCTTCCAAGTAATCTGTCTCGAGGTAGTCTTCCCGATTGGTACTCAAACGTATTCGTTTAAACTCTGCGACCTCCGCAAACGTGATCTCAATGAATGGCTTGATTTTCGACTTGGGTGGGGCCTTCACGCCCCACGCCTGCGTGCCGTACTCACCGTCATTGACTCGCTCAATTTGGGCCCGAACGACTTCCATTTCTGGGGGGCTGTAGGTTTTCGCACCGTTAGCAGCCAGCGCCAGATTGTATTGGCGATTTTTCGGCCCGAAGATTTCCAGCTCGTCCAACCGCACGCCATTCCAATTGAAGGTAATCCGTACTTGTTTGGTCCGGGTGAGCGGGACATGGAACTCACGATAACCCGTCCAATTTTCCTCCCACGCTCCCATCTCCTCAAGCTGGCGATGCACCGCAGCAATCTGATCATACACTTCTCTACCACGCACTCGCCGCGGGTGTTCCGGTGCCAATTCCGGAAATCGACTGCCGAACTCCACGTCCTGGAATACGGCAGACATTGAGTAATAATCCTGAATCGAAATTGGATCAAACTTGTGGTTGTGACACCGTGCACATCCGATGGTCACGCCCATGGCCGAAGCTCCTACTGTTTGCAGGATTTCGTCCATGCGATCTGCACGTGCCTGCCGGCGGGCGCTGGGTTCCTGACCTACGGTCGCTACCGGTACATGAGATCCTGAGACCAGATACCCCGTGGCATCGCCCTGTCCGATGGTATCGCCTGCAATTTGTTCGAACAGAAATTGATCGTAGGGTTTGTCGGCGTTGAAAGCCCGGATCACGTAATCCCGATAGATCCATGCGTTCTTCCGATACATATTGCTTTCGCTACCGTTGGTTTCTGCCCACCGAATCACGTCCAACCAATGTTGTGCCCATCGTTCGCCAAAGTGAGGCGAAGCAAGCAAACGCTCGACCGCATCGGTGTAAGCTTCGTTTCCGCGAATGTCCCAGTCGGAAATGAACTGCGTTGTCAGTGCGGGGGTCGGCGGCAAACCCGTCAAGACGATCGAGGCGCGTCTTAAGAGAGTTCGCGGATCCGCCTTCGCGGAAAAGCCCAAGTTCTTGTCCTCCAGTTTTTGGACCAAGAACGCATCGATTGGGTTGCCAACACGCGTGTCGCCATTGGGAACGGTTGGGCGTAGAACCGGCTGGAAAGACCAATGGTCCGACTTTTCCCTTGACACTGCCTTCATCTGTCCGGGCCACACCGCTCCTTGTTTAACCCATGTGGTCAATAAGATGATTTGTTCTTTCGGAATTTTGTCCTCATCGGGGGGCATTGCCATCTCTTCATCAAGGTGGTTAATGACCTCAATCAGGTAGCTGTTTTCTGCATCACCCGGGACCAGAGCGGCCAAGCCTGAGTCTCCCCCCCGCAACATGCCAGCGCGTCGATCAAGTCGCAGACCAGATTCCTGCTCATCTTCGCCATGGCAATGCCAACAATGCTCTTCGAGAATGGGCGCAATATCGCGTTCGAAAAGCAATTCCTCCGCGTGAAGAACGGTCGTTGCTCCAATGAACACAAAGACCATCAGGTTCTGCCAAGAAGTAGATCTCATGACTGTCGTATTGGCTAAATAAGTTCGAAGGGAATGGACGCGTCGCGGTCCGTTTAGGATAACCGAGAATGTCAGAGAATTTGCACACAGAAAGGGAAGGTTTCAGCTTCCCGCGGGCGGAGGATCGTGTTTTGCCCGATAGGACTTGTACTCCGGCCAACTAAGCTTCCCGTCCCGATCGCTGTCAGCTTCAGGGTGCTTTGAGAAATACTGGTTCTTCCAAGCCTCTGCGTCCCCACCAGACGATTTGGCATTCCCCTTTTTCTCACCTACTTTCCCGTTTGCTTTCTGGCCAGCCTTTTGTTTGGGCTTGAATGGTGGTTGCAAGGGAATTTTCTCCCCAGAGGCCGGGATCCGCGACAGAAGCTCTTTTCGATAGACAGCCAATTGCTCCCCATAGGAGGGATCACCGGCACGGTTGGTCCACTCATGCGGATCTTTCCGCGTGTCATAGAACTCTTCGCGGCCATTCTCGTAGCGTATGTAACGGTGAGCTTTGCTCCTCAATGAATAACTTTCTTTCGATGGATCATACTTGGTTCGCCATTTGTATAGCGCGGTGAGCGCTGACTTAGGGCCGCTCCAGTCTCCGTTTGATGGATCCGCAAGCAACGGCTTTAAGCTATGTCCATCTAACTCATGTCCCTTATCGTTTTTTTGCGTATCCACCGGAAGCGAGCACAAGTCCAAAAGCGTTGGATAAATATCAATCAGGGAAACCGGTTCCTCTGACTCGGAACCAAACGGTGTGACACCGGGGGCACGAATGATTAAAGGAACCCGTGTGCTCTCCTGCCAAAGAGAATTCTTGTAGAGGTAATTTTTCTCTCCCATGCCCCATCCATGATCACTCGTCAAGACGATGATTGTGTTGTCCTTCAGCGTTGACTGGTCAAGCGCGTCCAAAATTCTTCCGATTTGTTCATCAACGGAGGCCACACTGGCGAGATAAGCCTGAATGAAGTGCCTTAGTGCTTCTTCATCAGATTGATAGGACTCGACCAGCGTGTTGTACAAGCGTGTCCCCATATCTTCGCTGCGTGGCCCATCTGCCCCCTCAGGGATTCCCCGTACCGTCCAAGAGAAAGTGTCCTCAACATCCCCTTTCCTTATTTCTGGCAGTTCGATCGAATCCAACGGAAACTGATCAAAGAAGCGTTTGGGAACAATCAGCGGCGTATGCGGGCGTATAAATCCAACCCCCATAAAGAAAGGCTGCTGCCCCCGCTTTCCGGCACGCTGTCTGATCTGATCGACTGCCCACTGCCCGTTAAGTTCATCGGCAGTCGCATCACGATCCTGTTGGGATGCCACTCGCAGTGTCCGTTGTTGCGCCCAACTTCCCGTCTGCCACGTCAGTGAGGCCCCTGCTGCTGTCTTCTTGCCCTGCAAATTGACCAACGGCCCAAACGACCCATCCACTGCTCCCACCTCACGGTAGGGTGAAGGCACATCCGGATGAGCAATCTTCTTCTCTCCATCGAAAGCGAATGGACCGTAATCAGCTTTATTCCCGTAGTTATTCCATTCTTTCGGCACCATGTGGTGCATCAATTTCCCGGTCCCCAAAGTCTGATAACCATTTGCACGAAAATGATCCATCATTGTCCGTGAATTCTTCAACACTTCGTATCCGTCCCAGTTGGTGAACCCAAAGCATCCAGAATGATGCGGATAAATACCCGTGAACATACTTGCTCGAGACGGACCACAGATCGGGATATTGCAGTGCGCCTGCGTGAAAGCTACGCCACTGCTGGCAAGCCGCTTCATGTTGGGAGTGAAAGCTTGCGGATGCCCACCAAATCCCTCCACATAATCATTGAGGTCGTCGCAGATAATCAGAATGACATTTGGCTGCTCTGCTTTGACGCATTTGCCAAAGTCGAAGAAGAGCGACAAAACACACAGCCCAAGGCATTGAAACGCAACGAAGGGCGCCTTGCTACGTCGTAGGTCTTGCCGACTATTGCCAAGCTTCATGTAATTCTATCTAGGTTAAAATAAAACGCAGAGGGAACCCGAAACAAGAACCAGATCAACTGACGCACGCAAAACGTGGATCGCCCGCATTCAATGGCTCGCACAATCAGCGAACACAACATGCTGGCAAGCTGTACACAGAACCGCGCTTCTGCATTTCAAAAATGCTGGCTTTCGTTGAATCAGAGGCTCACGTGATAGATGTGCCCCCTGTCCTACGTACCCATTTTAATTAATCCGATCATCTAGGCAATGACCCGCATCAACGTGCAATTACGTAGCGGCCTGAACCGTTTCACATGACCCAAAGAGTCGCGAGGCTCAGTGCCGACAAAAACCATTATTCATTCTGCACACTGACTGGGGTCCAGTCTTTGATATTGTCACCGGATTCCAACTCAAAAATGCGATGGCGTTTCACGCCGCTCTCATCACCACTGCACTCACGTACGATCAGATACTTTCCATTCGTGGAGACCACCCAGTCAACTGGGAAAAGGCGATCAATTTTCACCACCAGAGTTTGTTCATTGGAGGCTGTATTCCAGACCCTCAGGGAGCGTTTGGTTCCATTGATCACTTCGATCACCAACATGGGACCCGATTTCGCAAACCGAGGTCGAATGCTGTTCCGATCCCAATGTTCATCCGTGAGTGGTGTATCAACGCTTAGCTCTCGCAGCATCTTCCCATTTGCGACATCCCACAAACTGAGGCGTTGAAACCCTGTCTTACCCACAAGTCCGCTTCCGATCAGTCGAGAACCATCCGCAGAAAAACGCAGTTCATATCCGATCCCGCCGTTGGCAAATTCCCTCAGCATCCGCCCCGTTTTCACATCCCACAAAGTGACGGGCAACCACGCACACCCGGATGCCAGAACGGTTCCGTCGGGTGAAAACACAAACGATGGCATCCAAGAAACAGCACTTGATCTACGCTCGTCACGCACAGGCACACCCTTGAACTGGATCGTTACGACGCCATTACCGCCAGAAATGGGCCGAATCTCAATCCGTCCTCCGTCGACTGCCGTTGCAACCAAGTCGCCTCGTGGCGACGTTGAAATTACATCGCTGGCGTACGTTTGTTGTATCACCGAACCCGATAGCAACAATGTAAGAAGCAACAACGCTAGCACACACGCTTTGCCCCTCCGACCGCAACCACTTCGAATACTTCCACCTACCCATGTCAGAAGATTCTCTATGCGTTTCATCTTAGTTCCTTTCCGACAACCGTTCGGACACGCCCAGTCTCTGCTCAGTTGTCTAAGTATAGCGACAGGGGGCGTTACTCACGTAACGCTCAGGTAACGTGTTGCTTTCTACAGAGACGAAAGATTGCATCGACACCCATGATATCCCCACTCAAACACACACCTCCCACGCCGCGACGCACTCAAACGTACTTATTTGGTTTTGACGCGCAAGGTCACCACTGGTTTATCCCTATCTGCCGAAATCACAACCACGCCGGTGACATAAGTTCCATTCGGTTTACCGTCGCTCCCCCGACCGAAACGCGAAATTGTTGCCGAAATTGAACCATCCTGTTTTAAATAGGAACCACTGAAGTCGCTTACATTCAACGGAGCGACATCCGGATATTCCTCATTCAACTTCTTGTTAATCGGCCCGAGCAACTTCTTTATTCCATTTTTACCACCCACTCTTGTTTCGCTCATCAAGCGATTGACACCTTTGCGAATAGCCAACAACTGCTGCAGCGCAGTTACCTCTTTAAACTCCGACGGCATTCCGACTGCTGGCTGACGAACGCTTTGGATATATCCTGGAATTTTCAACTCGATAACCGTGTCCGGCGCATCAGCAATTTGTGGAACTTGTCGCTTCTCGCGAATTTCCT
>Ga0315322_10000867_pt1 | contig 23146 bp, 19 predicted proteins | sample M110021515metaG_FD_203461 | JGI IMG/M metagenome (GOLD analysis project Ga0315322, IMG submission 203461) | Ammonia-oxidizing marine archaeal communities from Monterey Bay, California, United States - M1 100m 21515 | ecosystem: Environmental > Aquatic > Marine > Intertidal zone | place: USA...
AGCATCCAGTTTGTAGCGTTGGTCTTCGGCCAGTAAATCTCGCATCGCTTGCAATGAAGACGTCATTTTCTCGTTTTACTTTCGGCGTGTATGGTGCAAGCGGTAAAGCAAGCTTCGCATCTCAATGCGAGTTAATCATTCCTTGCGGGATCCCGCCTTGTTCTTATGTTCACTCTTCTGTTTCTCTGAAGCATGTTGTTCGGAAACAACTTGCAATACATCCTCTCCGGAAATGATGATCCGGCGATTGTCTTCCGTCTTGACTGTCAATTGACCTGCCAACAGGTCCTGCGCGACCACTTTCACTGTCCCTTCCCGAGTCAGCACATGGCTACCGGGAGAAGGTAGCTCTTTGGCGATCTCTTCATACGTATCATACTCGTAACGTAAGCAGCATTTCAGCCGACCGCAACGGCCCGATATTTTTGAGGGGTCCAGCGTTGCTTTCTGCAGTTTCGCCATTTTCATCGAGACAGGCGGCATCTTGCTGAGGAAGTTGGCGCAACAAATTGGCTGCCCGCAATCTCCATAGTCAGCCAGTAGTTTCGCCTCATCACGTACCCCGATTTGTCGCATCTCGATTCGAGTTTGAAACTCCTTGGCGAGATCCCGAACCAACTGGCGAAAATCGATTCGTCCATCGGCAAGAAAATAGACGATAAACCGCTCACCGCCCAGTAAACGCTCGGTGTCCACCAGTTCCATCGATAGCTTCAACGCATCAACGCACCGCTGACAGGCAGCCAGGTCTTTCGCCGCGCCAGATTCCATTCGCTCTCGTTGGGTACGGTCATCTTTGCTGATTCGCCGTATGATTCGCCCCTTAGTCGGTTCCTCCATGGCTTCGAAAGCCACCGGAGTGGCCTCGCAAAGCACCGTTCCGATCTCGGTGCCCCGGTTGGTGCGTGCGACGACCTCGTCCCCATAACGATAACTTTGTCGGGAGTTCATCACACCAAGGGTGCGCAATGACCCAAAGCGAACCACATATTGCGGCTGCTCGTGAGAGGCGTCTTTGGCAATCTCGTTGGCAACCCTAGGGTCACTCATTCTTTTTTCTCGGGGTCAGCAGGTTTACCAGTCCCGGGCTTTTCAGCCGCTGGCTTTTCAGATTCAGGTTTTTTGGGTTCAGGTTTTTTGGGTTCAGGTTTTTCCGCAGTTTCCTTTGGCTCTTCCTTCTGCATGTCTTTTTCAGAATTTGTCTCTTCTGTTTCTGTTTCTGTTTCTGTTTCTGTTTCTGTTGATGCGGGTGCCTTCTGCTTGGCTGGCTCGGTCCATTTCCAGGATCGACCAGCGACGAGAACACCATTCTTCCGTGTGCCTACCAAGACTTGTTCATCGCCTTGGGGAGCCGTGTTCCATTGCACCGCCCATACACCACTGGTTGCTTTCATCGAATCGTTGCCGAGGGTGTACTTGGTTCCGGTTCCACGGTTAGCTTCAGGCTTAGCTTGGGGAAAGTGGACTTTTCCACCGACTTCTGCAACGGCAACGCGTCCCGTGGGAGAGACTGCGATTTGCGTGATCCAGTCACTTCCTTTGCCAACGCTCTCTGCTTTGCTGTCGGCCTTGGCTTCAGCTTGATAAAGATTGCGGTCACTGCTTCCTGCTAACAGTGTGCTGGGGGTTGTATATGCAACGCACCAAATGGTTTCATCGCTGAATTTGATTTTTCCCTGAGGTTCCAACTGAGGCCAGGAAAAAAGGTGGACGTGTCCGGCACCGTCACTGGCAGCAAGTTGCGAGGATTCGGGTGAGATAGCCAGTCCGGTAACCGCGTGCCCATCGAGCTCAGCTGTTTTTGAGACCTTCCCCGTTGCAATATCCCAAACAAATAATTTACCGGCTTCATTCCCTGCGATGAGAAATTTGTCGTCGGGCGTGATGGCTAATGCTTGGCACCAGCGTTCGAAAGCTTTTTCATGGAGCGTTAACTTGGCATTCGCACCTGCTTGCCATGGGGAACCCTTTGATGCGATCGGTTGATTCTCGGTGTCATAAATACCGAGATTGCCGCGGTAGTCCACGCTTGCAATCTTGCTGGCGTCGCGACTGCTCACCACTTGCCAGACGGCTGCAGGATGCGAATAGATTGGCGTCATCTCATTCGGGTTCGCAGCTTCGAATTTGTAGACGGTGGCTTCTCGCAGCAGCAAGCCATCGCCGGTGCTTGCCACGCAAGAACTGGACTCTCCCAGTTGGGAAATAGACGTGACCCACGGAGTCTGAGCGTCCGTCCCTTTGGCTGGTGTCTCGTTTTCCTGAGCGTTGCTGATGCAGAGTACGTTCGCAAATACAACGCACGTCACACAGAGCGTGAAAGCGGTTCGGTACATGGAAATGCCTGAGAGGTGAAAGTGATTCTTGGGTGATGCGGTCGGACACCGGCATCCCAATTTATAAGATATCAAACATTGGTGACCCAGAAGCGGGCTTGCAAAAGAAAAACTTGTCACCCTTAACCAGCATGCATTGGTCCGTACCTTTAATTTAGCTGCCCAGCACGACGACCCGCCCCATGAGCGTAAAATCGCCCGGTGGAATGGACTGCGAAAGGTTCTTTGTCGTCCCTTACGACCGGCAAAATGCCAAAGCCAAAAGAGCATAAGCAGTCACCAACTGGCGATCACCTTCCATCCAGCGATCATTCTCATCATTCACCCAAGACCCATCGGACTGCTGCATGCGAAGAATTTGTTGGGTTAACTCTTCTCGCCAAGCGTGTGGTTTGCCGTCGGCATCATCGATGATCTCGACGTTGGCCGCATCCAGAGCTTTTGCAAATGTGTGGTAGTAGTAAAACAAACCTGCTTTTCCCATCCCGGGATTGTCTTTCAGCGAATAGTTTTTTCTGATGAATGCCATTGCCGCTTGGACACGCGGGTCATCGGCTGAAAGCCCTGCGTAAATCATGCTTTTCAAACCTGCGTAGGTCATTGAGCCATAGCTTCGGAGCCCACCCGATCCGTCATCCCCGGCTTGGCTTTGCCCACCCGCCGCTGGCGTATAGTAGAAGCCACCATCATCAATCGCATCTGCGTGTTTTGTGTCGTTGCCTTCACCTTTAAGGTTCTGGGTGCGAACTACAAATTTGAGAGCTTTCTGAATCGCTTCGTCGTCGCTCTTGTTACCCAGTTCCTTGAGAGCATCAATCAGGAAAGTCGTATTCGATAGATCAGGTCGCTCGTGCTTTCCGTAGCCGGCGCCACCGTAGGCAGGGTCAGATGACTCTATTCCCTCCTCTTCATCCCACTGGATCTGCTTCAAAAAAGCTTCGGCTCGTTTCAAAACACTGTCGTAATTACCATCCTGATTCGCTTTCAATAACGCACCAACCGCGACGGAGGTTTCATAGTTGCGATAGCGTGAACCGTTTGCATAGATGCCACCATCACCTTGAACCTTTGAGTCAAGGAATTTAAGCGCTTTCACGACGACCGGATCATTCTTGGCTTCGGGACGATGTTCAAGAATGGCTCGGACACACAATGCAGTCACCGCCGCACCCGTCTCAGGGCTGAATGCACCCGTTTCCGTTTGACCACGGCTACGGAGAAATTCAACTCCTTGATTGATTGCTTGGTCGACATCGATTTTTTTCGAAGCAACGGGGGCCTGTGCATGTAACGGGTGCCAGTTGGATGTGCAGGCCGAGAGCACACAGATAACGAGTGTCAGCAGCAGTCGTGAATGCAGTCGAGTGAGTTGTCTTGGATGCATTAGAGTTTTCGACACCGGAAAAAAGGACGGAACCAGAACGCTGGTGGGGATGAGGTGATTTGCACAGATGCTGCAGATCGTACCAACCTTCAATATGTTGCGACCGCTACATCACCGGACCATATCTTATCCGGTGGTACCGGAAAAATGCAGTGGGAACACGATGGGTGTCGATCAACCTCTCAGGTAAATCCCCGTTTTTCTCCCGTTTTTGCAAGTTTTGCCGATCACCAGCATGGTGCCAAATCCTTCTTCCGATAAAGACACGTCGTATTCGAGGCTCGCAAGGCCTCGAAGAAGGGCTGGTTCGGTTCGGCAACGGGATACCGAATTTCTAAAAAGAATGCTCGGTGGTAGCCTCACTGTTTCTGCCGATTTGCAAAGGTTCGATCCTGTCGGAAGCACCACAGATGGGGGGCGTGAAAGTCGTGCGATAAGCAATCTGAATCGTTCAGGGCAGGTGCCAGTAGAACTGCATCGTATCGATGCGCCGCACGGTTCCCTGCCGAGGCATGGTCCACGGGCGAAGCAGGATCAGGGGAATGCAGGCCCAGGTGACAGTGTTGCACCAAGGCGGCGTCCCTCATTCGGAAGTTTGTTGCAACGCGACACTTCGCGGAGTCACGCTCAGTCAGGCACTGGGCTGAATGAAGAATGCCGCCATGATCTTTCCGCGACTTCGCTTGCCTACGACAGGGGAACTTTTCGAGACTCCGAGTTCATGCAGGATCCCGACGTAGTGCATGAAGAATCTGAAGGCTCTGCGGCAGGACGGGCGTTGAGTTCAAGCAACGATGGCAGCGGCAGTCAGCAGGTGGGTGGTGATTCGTCTGATTGCAGTCGCCAGATTGATAGGCAGAAAGCGACGACGGGCTGTGAATTTGGTGCCGGTGCAAGTGTGGGTGCCGAGGACTGGCTTTCGCTACATGCCGCCGATTTGATTCGACGGATACAGAGTTGGGCAGATGAACTATCTGCAAGAGAATCGCAGTTCACGACTCGTTTGTCACTTCAAGAACAGCGTGAACGCAGTTTTCGGGCTCGATGTGAAAAGTTAGCGGCGCGAGCGGAAAAAAATACTCGGCACGGCCACTGATGGGATCACCATCTGTTCTACGGACGTGACCCTGGGCTGTGATGAACTTGACTGCTTCAGCCAATGGACCGTTGTGAACCCAATGTCTTGCTTGCGTCCTGCTTGTTTGCGTCTTGGTCAGTGCGGCACTGTGTTCTGCGGCACTGTGTTCTGCGGCACTGTGTTGAGGACTGCGGTTACCGTCTGGGCAGATGATGGAGGACAATGCAGACAGCAGTGACTCGGTGGCTAGGCGTTGGGGTCCCGTGGTGCGAGATGCTTGTTGATTTGGCGAAGAAGTAAAGTCGCGGCATGGGTCTGCTGGGCAACTTTGTGTTTTTGATGAGTTTTTTTATCTCAGGGGCAGGAAGTCGCTTGTGCGAACAACGATGCAGGTCATTCCTGTTGGATGCGATGTTTTTTGCTGCGGTGGTTCTCGATGTATCCATAGAAAACAGCGTTTTTGCTGAGTTCGTTTGCCGCTCATGGTGCTGAAATGCGTTGCTTGGGAAGAAAATAGGGGGTGGAAACCGAAATGACTCGGCTGATTGGGCAGGCTGTCGAGGTTTACCAAGCCGTGGTGGGGGTGGCAAAACGTTGGCATGTTGCAGATGGGCGGGGTGCTGGCGCACAATAATCGGCATTCACTGCCTTTTACATCCCTTCTTTTTCATGACAGCGGAGACCCCCATGGCTCGACCCGTCACTCTCTTTACCGGTCAGTGGGCTGACCTTCCAATCGAAAAAATGGCTCGCATGACCAGCGAGTTCGGTTACGACGGCATTGAGCTTGCCTGTTGGGGTGATCATTTCGAGGTTGATCGAGCATTGGCCGAAGATGATTATTGTGATAATCAACGCAAGTTGTTGGACGATGCGGGCCTGCAGTGCCATGCGATTAGTGCGCATCTTGTTGGGCAAGCGGTGTTGGACAACATCGATGAGCGTCATGAGGCAATCCTGCCACCCTACATTTGGGGTGATGGGGATCCCGCAGGTGTAAATGAGCGAGCGATTGAGGAGTTGAAAAATACAGCTCGAGCCGCTCAGAAATTCGGTGTTGATGTTGTCAATGGTTTTACCGGCAGCAGCATCTGGCATCTTCTCTATTCTTTCCCGCCCGTGCCGCCATCGATGATTGACGCGGGTTTCGACCTGCTTGCGGAGAGATTCAATCCGATCCTTGATGTGTTCGGTGAGTGCGGTGTTCGCTTTGCGCTGGAAGTGCATCCGACTGAGATTGCGTTCGATATTTACACAGCTCAACGTGCTTTGGAAGTGCTCGAGCATCGGCCCGAGTTTGGGTTTAACTTTGATCCTAGTCACCTGATTTGGCAGGGAATTGATCCGGTGCAATTCATCCGCACGTTCGCTGACCGTATTTATCACGTTCACGTCAAGGATGCGATCGTGACGTTGGATGGGAAGAGTGGCATCAATGCTAGTCACTTGAACTTTGGTGATTATCGTCGCGGCTGGGATTTCCGTAGTCCAGGTCGTGGTGGTGTCAATTTTGAAGAGATCATTCGCGCTCTGAATGACATCGGGTACGAGGGGCCACTTTCCATTGAGTGGGAAGATAGTGGGATGGAGCGTGAGTTTGGTGCAAAGGAAGCTTGTGAATTCACCAAGAAACTGGATTTCTCGCCAAGCAACCGTGCATTTGATGCAGCCTTCGATGAAGGAAGCTGAGAGACATTCAGAGCATGATAAAAATCACCGTCAACGGCCGATCAGTAGAGTTGGATGAATCGATGACTGTCGAGTACATGCTCGACCGGGTTGATGTGCCGCCTAACTATTTGGCTGTTGAGGTGAATGCGGAACTGGTTCCGCGAGAAGAGTACACCACTCACGCCATTGAGGATGGCGACCAAGTTGAGTTGGTGACATTGGTGGGCGGGGGATGAGTTGCGTGTCGGTTCTAGCTGGTTGCAGGCTTGGTGAAGCTTGCCGCAAACTGGCGTCTTCTCATTGATGGCGTCTTTTCAATTGTTTTGCCCGTCCCTTCATTAACGTAAAGACGCGAGAGTAACGCAGTGTCCGTGAGCACGACAGTTAATTCATCCATCGACGGGGCACCATTGGACGATTCACCGTTGATCGTCGGTGGGCATACGCTGCAAAGTCGGATGATCGTGGGCACGGGAAGATACGACACGATGACGCAAATGCGTGATTCGTTGGACGAATCCGGGGCTGATTGTGTGACGGTCGCAGTCAGGCGAGAGCGTCTTTACGACCGGTCTGGGCAAAATATCCTCGATTTTCTTGACCTCGATCGGTACACGTTATTGCCCAATACGGCAGGTTGCTTCACCGCAACCGATGCCGTGCGAGCCGCTCGCCTAGGGCGTGAAATTCTTAAAACGCTCGGTAACCCCGGCGCTGATTGGGTCAAACTTGAGGTGCTCGGCGACAGCAAGACGTTGTTGCCTGATCCAGTGCAGACCGTCGAAGCGTGTCGCGAACTCGCGGCGGACGGTTTCAAAGTCTTGTGCTACACCAGCGATTGCCCGGTCACTGCCAGACGTCTCAAGGAGGTTGGAGCAGCCAGCGTCATGCCAGCAGGAAGTCCCATTGGCAGCGGGCAGGGATTGTTGAATAAAAATAATTTGCGGATCATCCTCGAGTATTTAAAAGAAGGCGATCCGGATTATCCCGTCATTGTTGATGCAGGTGTGGGAACGGCCAGTGATGTAAGCGAGGCTTTCGAGTTGGGGGCTGACGGTGTTCTGTTGAATACGGCGATTGCCCATGCGAGAGACCCTGTTCGCATGGCAAGGGCAATGAGGTACGCGACACTGGCAGGTAGGGATGCCTATCTTGCAGGTCGAATTCCGAAACGGTTGTACGGAACTGCAAGCAGCCCATCGGAAGGGGTGATCAGCACCCGGCCGTATGGAGGCAGCGGCACTCAATGATTTTCTCGCGATGTCTTCCGGACGGGTGAGTTCAAGTTGCTGGTCCGTCAGGTGACAAATTGGCTAGAAGGGTGTTTGGGAAGCATGTGGGTGGAGTTCACGTCAGGGTTTACCTGCCTGATCGAATGATCCTTTGGGTCTGGTGGACTCAAGTTTCAGGTGTCTGCTCATGCTGTCGTCGAAGCCGCTGCTGCATTGCTGTGAATCGCTTGATTCCCAAATGCCAATGATGATACCGATGCCTCCCAGCGTCCAACCTGTTACGTGCAGGCCATCGGATAGAGGAAAAAATTTCAACAGAGTTACACCGGTCGCGGTAAACATCAGTGCAGTGCGTCCATATGCCAACAGCGTTCTTTCGTTTGCAAGGTCTGTACGCATCATTGCTAGGACTTGCTGAGCATTCGGAGCGTTTTTATTCATTCGCACACTCTAGCGTTTTAGCTGGTGGTGTCCTCGGCACTGTGATGACACGTTTGGCAGCTCGGCGGTTCATGACTGCTCCGGAACGACAATGAGTTTTCCCGCAGTGAACTCAGTGACGTATCTGTTTTGAAAATTTGAAACGCGAGTGTGATTTCTTTCGTACGTGTTTGAGGCAGCAATGGCGTGCAAACTCTGCTGTTTTCACTCTTATTGCCCCGCACTTGACACGCTGTGTTCGGTTAAGATCTTCCTTCGTTGGTTTTCATTCCTCAGTAGAGTTGCTCGGAATAGATGAAGTATGTGATTTTGCCGGTCGGTTTGCTTGCGGCACTCGGTGTGGGCCTTGCAGCCTTGTTGTTAGGGCAGTCCAGTGCAATCGCGCTGACGGCAGCGGTGGTTGTGTTGTGCGCTATTTGGTGGGTTTTCGAGCCCATCCCAATTCCGATAACTTCATTGATTCCGCTTGCTGTTTTTCCCGTTGGTGGTGTTTTAACCCCCGCGCAGCTCGGTTCCTGCGTTGGGAATCCTTTGGTGCTTCTGATGATGGGTGGCTTCATGTTGTCGATGGCGATGGAGCAAAGCGGCACCCACCGGCGCTTGGCTTTGGAAATGGTTGGGCTTTTTGGTGGCGGTGCCAGCAGTCGACGGCTTGTGTTTGGTTTCATGGCGGCTTCTGCCTTTTTAAGTATGTGGATCTCCAACGCAGCAACGGTCCTGATGCTTTTACCCATCGTTGCTGCGGTGGTTGAGAAAAGCACTGATCGCAATCTGAAAGTTGCACTGTTGCTAGGTATTGCCTATTCCGCCAGCGTTGGTGGAATCGTGACGCCGATCGGTACTCCACCGAATCTGGTTTTTATGTCGGTCTACAGTAAGGCATTTGGCGGCGAACCCTCATTCACACAATGGATGATTTGGGCGGCACCGATTGCTGCCGTCATGTTGCCGTTGATTGGCTTTTGGCTGACGCGACGACTGAAATCGGATGCAAGTCTGGAAATGCCTGCTGTGGGGGAATGGCGTTATGAAGAACGGGCTACTTTGATTGTGTTTGCAATCACTGCCCTGCTCTGGATCACTCGAAAAGAGCCGTACGGTGGCTGGTCGCAATGGGTACCCGGGGCCAGTGACGCCTCGGTTGCAATGCTGGCCGTGGTCGTGATGCATGTACTTCCCAATGGCAAAGGAAAAACATTGTTGACATGGGAGAATGCTGTGAAAATTCCGTGGGGTGTTCTGCTCTTGTTCGCAGGAGGGATTGCCATTGCCGAAGCGTGCATCGAATCTGGATTGAGTCAGCAGTTGGGCGAAGCGCTAAGCGGGATCTCCACCTTACCATTGATTCTGATGATCGGGGTGGTTTGTTTGGCTGTTACCTTTCTGACAGAGGTTACCAGCAATACAGCAACCGCAAACTTATTGTTACCTATCCTTGCTGCTACGGCGATCGTGACAGCGATTGATCCCCGGTTGATCATGATCCCTGCCACTATCAGTGCGAGTTTTGCATTCATGTTGCCAGTCGCTACTCCACCCAATGCGATTGTCTTTGGGAATGGTGCATTGACGGTCAAGGATATGATGCGTCAGGGCTTAGTGCTGAATCTGTTGGGAGTTGTTGTAGTAACTGTGGCCTGCTGGCTGTTTTTTGGTTGACTTCATTACGAGAAATGAACTTTGATTTATCCATCCGCCACTGTCGCCTGCTTTGACCCTACCCATGGACACCTGCCCCGCCGTGAGTTGGATCATGAGCGTCTGCAGCAGTTTTTGCAGAAGCTCTGCTCTGCGGGTGCAGAGTCCGTGTTGATTGCGGCTTCAACAGGCCAGGGGCACTTGCGTACTGTCGAGGAACTGCGTGAGTTTTTTGATGTCGCAGCAAACGTTGCTCCGCCAACACTGCAGCGAATGGGCTTGCTGCGTCCAGAGGATGGGGTAGAAATCAACGTTAAGTTGTTGCCATTGCTCAAGCAGCTTGATTATGCGGTTGCATTCCTGCGGCCAGGATCAAATCTTGACCCCGCTTGTTCGGATCATGACATCGTTGAACAGCTTCAGCCTCTCGTAAAACTTGCCAGTGAGTTGCAGTTGCCTGTTGGGCTGTATTCAATTTCAGACGTCAGCGGTGTGCCACTAACCGCTCAAGTTGTTCAGCGGTTGGTAGATGGACCTGGGGGTGACGCGATTGTAGCGGTTAAGGTGACCGAAGCTTCCTACGAAAATAGCACTCTGACATTTTTAGAGGCGGCAGGTTTGGAGCACCTGCGGATCGTGCAAGGTTGGGATCCTCATCTCGCGCGCGCTCTGCAGGATGGAGCCAGAGCAGGTAATCAGCGTTGTGGGATCACTAGTGGGCCCATGTCTCTTGCCATTTACCAATATCAGCACATCCTCGACGCTGCCGCTCGGCAGGATTGGCCGGAGGTGCAACTAGCTCAGCAGGCTGTGACTAAGATGTTTGAATCGATGCAGGATGATCCTCGCTACTTTGCCGATTTGCAGCGAGCCAAGTACATCATGGGGTTAGGGCATCCCATTTGCGGACAAGTGTCGTCCGAGCAAGTGGGGCGTGTGATGCAGGCCTTGCATCAATTGCCACGCCGCGGCGATCGTGATCGTTTGTGTCAAAGCCTTGACTTGCTTGGCAACGGTCCCTGTCATGCAACGTTGCAGGAAATGCTCCAGTCGTGAATGCCACCACACGCTCTCGGTTGGCGGCAAAATCTGCTGATGTCATCCCTGTACGTCGGTATCCCAAAACTGCGACGTTTTCTTACGACTCGCGTCGCGGAAACAGGCGTGGCTGCCCATACCACTCAGGGGAATTTCCCTTTCGTACCGCGAGCAACGACACTTTGCCATGCAGGTGTTCAGGACCGTGGGTGTAATCCCATTCTAGCCTTTCCTCGTACCTGAGAATGCGGAGGTTCGCCGAAGTTTCCGTCGCCCATTGGGAAAGTTGGTTGGGCGAAAAATAGTTGACGACAGCACCCGTGGTTTCGCTCTTCGGAGCCGTGGAATCGCACCCCGGTGGCAGGTCAGAACCTGGGTCCTCGGAACTATGAACCTCGACGGCGAGCAGACCGGTCTGTGTGAGACTGTCGAGAATCTTCTTCCAGACAATCACAGCATCTGCTGCTGGAATGTGATCCAGAACTGTCGTAGCGATGATTGCGTCGTATTTGCTGGGTTCGAACTCGAACTCACGAACGTCTGCCGCCTGTGTGGTCACCCGCTCCCCAACGCCAGCCGCGACGGCTCGTTGATTGATGCGTTCCAAACCCATTTCACTGAGGTCAACGGCAGTCACGGAGTAGCCTGCCTTCGCCAAAGCGATCGAATCCCGACCTGCGCCTGCACCTAAATCAAGGGCTTTGGGTTGCCCTGGCTCACCTGATGCACTCAGGTCAATGATCGATTGTACACCAGGTGCAGGTGTTTCGCCGTAAGCGATGTCGTCTCGGTGGTATGCTTCGAAGAAGGGATCAGCTGCGTCTGTCATGATTGGATTGTGCTGGGGTGGCGGACAATTGACAGTAGCGTACTGGCAAGCGAGCATTCTAGCGTCACGTCTGTGGTTGGCGAGTGCGGTAACGATGCTGCGAGAATGGGATTCCGTTAGACTGAAGGCAAACTGCTGGTAGGTTTGCTGGACGATGGGCCGTCCGCGTTTTTGCTGTCCCTATCATTTGCTCGCCAGTCTAAATCCAGACGACGAACACGGTTCTTTTGAGATATGGAAATGATGAATACTTTTCGCGAATTGGTTTTGGAACGTGGAATCTGGTTTATCTTCCTTTGGCTGTTCTTGATGCTTCAGTTGCCCGCAGCAGGAGCCAGTGTGGACCAGATTGGCGAAGGAAAAAGACATCCTTTGCAGGGAAAAGAGATCGATTGGATCGACGGTGATTACGTGTTGCGTAACGACCAAGTGATAGCCGTGATTGCACGACCCAGCGCGCAACGTCACGCTAACATGACTGTGCGAAGTGTTGGCGCCTGCATCATTGACTTCACGCATTCGGATGTCGAATCAGATCAACTGAGCTGTTACTATCCCCTTGCTGGACGGTATCAGTTTTTTGATGACGAATTGGTTGAGACTGGTGATTTGGACGACGGTGGCGTGTTCTGGCGTTGTCGTTCGACGTCAGCGACTGCTCGTAACGAAACGGTTGCAACCATCGAATACCAACTGAGGGATGGTGATCCCTACCTGACAGTGATCAAAACCGTGACTGGTGAAGATGTCAGTAAAGTGATCGCGGCGGACAGTGTCCGAGCTGACACGACATTTGTGGTTGGAGCGATCGCGAAAACCACGATGGGTTATTGCGAGGATGAACACTTTCGGCAGACTTATGGGTTTGAGGCTGCCATGGGTGCGAAGACACCTCAGTGGTCTGCTAGTGGAAGAAACCGTCAGCTCAAGTACGGTGCGGATTCGGCTGACCGTAGTGACAACCGTGTTCAATGGATGACCCGGATTTATGCTGCGAGCTCACTGTTGGATCTGTGGGGCCTGACGTCGGGAGCAAAGGCGCAGCACTTCAGTGTGTCCGGGGCAGTCGGTGAGCATCCACGTGTCAAGTTGAGCGTGATTGCCGGTAATGTTGGCCCGCTTGAATTGCCCTGCGAGTGGCGATCCGCCGAAGATGGCAAGTCCGTTGTTCATCTGCCACCGGGCAAGTACCGCGTGCGTGGCGAAGCTATCGGGCATCTGCCCGTTGAGGTAGATATCGAAGTCACTTCAGAAACAAAGGAATTCCCACTCAAGCTTGGGGCAGCGACAACGGTTCAGGTGACCGTGGTGTCCGAGGATGGTCAGCCAATTCCGTGCAAGGCAAGTTTCTACGGAACCACAGACCAGGATGGAGAAATGACGCCCAATCCAGTTTTCGGTGTCGAGAGTCAGAGTGGCGCTGTTGGCAATTGTGTTTATAGCGCCGACGGGCAGTTCGTCAGGTCAATTCCACCCGGGGCATACGATTTATTGCTGAGTCGTGGGCCCGAGTATGATGCCGTTTTCGAGAAAATTCAGATCTCAGAGGGACAGCAACGAATGATCAAGGCGACGCTGAAACGCGTCGTAGACACAACAGGGTGGGTGAGTGCCGAGTTGCACAGTCACAGCACTCCCTCGGGAGACAATACTTCAGATCAGCTTGGGCGAGTCGAGAATCTGGTCTGTGAACAGATTGATTTCGCACCATGCACCGAGCATCAGCGAATCGAATCGTATGATGATCAACTGGAAAAACTCGGTGCGCAGGAATTCATGGCGACTTGCACGGGGATGGAACTGACGGGATCCCCTTTGCCGATCAACCATCAAAACGCATTTCCTCTGAAGTGGAAACCATATAGTCAGGATGGTGGTGGTCCGAAAACGAGCAGTAATCCTGTAACACAGATTGCGAGGCTTGCAATGTGGGACGACAACTCGGAGAAGTTGGTGCAAACCAATCACCCGAATGTAAATCAACTTGTCGGGGATCGTGATCTCGATGGAAAGCCAGATGGCGGTTTTTCAAAAATGCTCGATTTCATGGATGTCATGGAAGTGCATCCGCCTGAAGGGATTTTCATGACTGCTGAAGAAGTCAAAGAAATGAAGCGACCGGGGACCAATCGTATCTTGCCGTGGATGGAATTACTCAAGTCGGGACGACGAATTCCAGGCGTTGTGAATACTGATGCCCATTACAATTGGAATGGCAGTGGTTGGCTGCGGAATTGGATTCGTAGCAGCACCGATGCACCAGCGGAAATTCAGACAGAGGAAATGGTTGATCGACTGGAAAAGGGGCAGGTGATTATGTCCACTGGGCCATTCATGACAGTGCAACTTCATCATTCGGGCTTAGATGCACCTGCGGCAATCGGTGATAGCGTTGCGGTTGAAGGTGCAGATGTCGAACTTGCAATCAAGGTTCAGTGTGCGAACTGGATGGATGTGAATCGCGTGGAAGTATTTGTGAATGGTGAGATGCAGCATGAATTGTCACGAACTCGTAAAACTCACCCACAAGCTTTTGGTAACGGCGTAATTAAGTTTGATCAGCGTCTCAGCGTTGCTTTGCCAGCTGAGTCATTTGTGATTGTTGCCGCGATTGGGGAACGCATGGAGCTTGGTAGGGTGATGGGAAAGCGATACGGTCGACGACCACCCGTTGTGGTCAGCAATCCTATTTTTGTGACAGCGAGCAGCAACTAGATTTTGGAGGATTTTTCAGTTCCTGGGTCGTCATCCTAGGTCTTGTGTGCTGTTGGGCTTGTCGTCAGCGGTGGGGGGTGATGGGTGGCGATTAATTCCCCGTGAGCCACCTCTCAAGATTTTGGGCAATGAATTGATCGTCCGTTTTCTGATCTGCTGTGACCCGATCGAGTTCGGATGATTGGCCTGGCGACAGGGTTTCTGCGGGGTCGAGGCAAAGGTTGGACGGCAGTAGTCCCTCACGTCTCAGGATCTCGTTGACACCAGGGATGCATCCGGAGAAGCCATGAGCGGCATCGAAAATTGCCGCGTTGGCGTCAGTCAATGAAGCGTTGGCGGATAGCCAGTGGGTGGGAATTGCATCCTCTTTCCTGACCTGTTTGATTTGCTCAAGCATGTAAGTGGCTTGTTGAGTCCATACTGCCCATTGCCCAAGTAATCCGCCTACAATCCATCTTCGCTTGCCATCAAACTGGAAAGGTGTCAACAGATCGTTGATGATGTTGTCGTCGTTGCCTGTGTACAATGCGATGTCATCACGACCCGACGCAATCACGGCTCTTACGACATCCAAGGTTTGGTAGCGATTGAACGCAGCGATTTTGATTGCGACGACGTTTGGGATTTCACAGAAGTCCAGCCAGAATTTGTGTGAGTGTAATCGACCACCAGCAGCGGGATGAAGATAGAAACCGAAGATGGGAATGATGTCAGCGATAACGCGGCAATGTTCCAGTATTTCGCTTTCCGATTTTTCCCGGATCATGTTGGTGGTTAGCAAGCCCGCATGGTATCCAATCGACTTGGCAAAATGGGCCTCTTCAGATGCCTGCTGGGTGTCTCCACAGATGCCAGCGATTTGAATGAAGGTTCGTGGATTGGTCTCCTGCCGCTGCCCGATTGTTTCGGCGACACAGGAAAGAACAGGCTCGTACAGTTTGTGATCGCGGATTGCAAATTGTGTCGTGTGGACTCCAACTGCGATCCCTCCAGCACCCGCGTCATAGTAATAACGCGTGAGCGCAGTTTGGTGCATGGATGACCATTCACGATCCTTGGTCAAAGCAAGTGGACAAGCCGGGATGACGGTTCCTTCCTGAAGATGTGCCTGCAATGAAAAGTCCATCGCTAATAGTGTCCGTCCCGAGTTTGGAAGTGAGTCGGTTTATTCAGTGTTGGACCGCCGGAAATGACCCAGTCCGAAGTCCAGTCCATCATCTGTTCAATGCTGGTTGCGGGTCGCCCAAAAAGTTCACAGGCTTTTGCATTGTTGTTGAGCCAGCAGTTCGTTGACTCGATACCTGAAAATTTCGGTGTGCGGTCCAGGCGTTGACCAAATCCGGTCGCTATGTCACGAACTCTGAGGGTATCAGATCCCGTGACGTTTAAAATCTGAGGTGGTGCTTCGGTCAGGGTTGCTGCCTGAATGATTTGCTTGAGGGCATCGCCTTGCCAGATCACATTGACATAACCGGTTTCGATATTCACTGGCTGGTTTTGCCACACTTGTTGCGCGATATCCATCAGTACTCCATATCGAAGGTCGATCGAGTAATTCAGGCGGATGAGGCAGCATTTGGTGTGATGTGATAACGATCCATTCACGAAGGCAGTTTCGCGGTCAAGGCACGATTGTGCGTATTCACCGGGGGGGGCAGTTGCGTCGGTCTCTCTGGAGCCACCACTGGCTTGATCGGTGAACGAATAAACACAGCCAGTCGACATTGCCACGATCGCCGATTCCGCGAAATGCGAGGCAATCAGCTTGGGCATCTCCGTGTTCATTTGGGTCAGTAATTCCGGCTTGTTCGCCGTTCCAAATTTGACTCCGGCGAGAAAGAATATGAGCGGAGTTATTGGGATGGAACGGACCTGTGAATCTTGGCTCAGGTCGGCAGTGTGGGTGGCGATTCCCGCTTGCTGAAACGGTAGTTTCGCTTCGGCTGATGAGAAGCGAGATACAGCCAGTAGTTGATCTTCCCGGCCCAGTTCAGCGAGTGTTCGCTGCAGCATGAGGCACAAATGGAACCCCATTTTTCCCCCAGCACCGAGAACCGTGATGGGGCCCGGGCACATGCGAAGTGCCTCTCTCACCTGCTTGCAGGGGCGGGTGATCATTTCGTCCAGTTCAACGGCGGTTGTAAATGTCGTCATGACTACGTTCGGGCTTTTTCGTCAAAAGCGGTGGTTTGGGCAGCAATTTGGCGGGGAGCGTGGGCAGGATGCTGTCATGGCCACACGATGGCTTTGTGCTGCCAACGCCCTCAAAGCTTGCCAAATAATGTGTCTTTTGGCTATACTGTTGTGCTGGACTACGCAGCTTTGCCGGATGGAGAGCGGCGTGTTCACCCACCTTAAGCAGTCGTTTGACTTCCCTCACCCTTTCGAACTCCAACTAGGCGTCATTGCTCATGTTGTCGATTCTTGGCCCGAAAAGCCGTTGCTGTGATGGTATCTCGCGTCGCGGTTTCATGAAAATTGGTGGTTTGTCATTCGGTGCTGGTGGATTCACCTTGGCTGACCTGATGCGAGCCGAAGCTGCTGCTGGCAAGGGCAATTCTCATAAAGCTGTGATCAACATTTTTCTGGGTGGCGGGCCGCCGCATCAGGACATGTGGGAAATCAAGACCGACGCTCCCTCGGAAGTAAGAGGCGAGTTCAATCCGATTAAGACAAATGTGCCGGGAATTGAAATTTGTGAAGTGTTCCCGAAGCTGGCTGCAAAAATGGATCAGGCCGCAGTGATCCGCAGCGTCGTTGGTTGTGCTGGAGGTCACGATGCCTTTCAGTGCCTGACGGGATGGAATAACAAAGACTTGAAAAGTATTGGTGGACGTCCGGCGATTGGTTCCGCTGTTTCAAAACTGTTTGGCCCTGTTGATGCCTCGGTACCTCCTAACATCGGGCTTGCGAAGCCAACAAAGCATGTGCCTTGGTCCGATTCTGGCCACCCCGGATTCTTGGGCGCGGCATATACCCCTTTCAAACCTGACGGGCCGGGGATGAAAAACATGACGCTTAATGGTATCACCATCGAGCGTTTGAATGATCGCCGCAACTTGCTCAGTAGCATCGACTCAATGCGACGTGATATTGATATATCCGGCGCCATGGCTGGCATGGACGTGTTCGGGCAAAGGGCTCTTGATGTACTTACCAGTAGCAAGCTGCTGGACGCGTTGGACTTGAGTAAAGAAGATCCGAAAATTGTTGAACGTTATGGAGATGGGAAACCCTATCAGTATCAATATGATGGAGCACCCACCTGTAATGAACAGCTGTTGATGGCTCGGCGGCTGATCGAGGCAGGTGTGCGGGTTGTAAGTTTGAGCTACGGTCGCTGGGACAGTCATAGCGCGAACTTTGATCTGGTACGGGATCATGGCGGAAAGTTGGATCAATGCCTTAGCGCGCTCATCGAAGATCTTGAGCAACGAGGCATGCTGGACGATGTGACCATCGTGGTTTGGGGCGAGTTTGGTCGCACACCTAAAATCAATGATAAAGCGGGCCGCGATCACTGGAATAAAGTCAGCTGCGCTTACTTGGCTGGTGGCGGCATGCGTACGGGGCAGGCGATCGGGGCTACGAATCGACTAGGGGAAGAGGCTGCCGAGCGGCCCGTGCATATGCAGGAAGTGATGGCAACGCTCTATCATAACTTGGGAATCGATACGGCGACGGTAACCATTGCCGATCCAACAGGGCGTCCTCAGTATCTTGTAGACCATGAACCGATTCGTGAGTTGATTTAGTGTCTCTCGGCAAACTGGTCTATTCCAATAAACAACGCGAGCGTTCGATGAACGTAGTTTCCTCGATGATTTTGAAGGCAAGCCAGCAGTTAGTGCGTGGGGCCACCCGCTTACCCAGAATCATGGGAATGTTCTGTCTGACGTTCAGCTTGTCCAGTGCTGGGCTGGCCAACCTTTGGGCGGCTGACGTGAAGACTGAATCGCAAGAATCAAATACCGAGGTGCAGTCGCCTGTTCGACCAACACTCCAGTTTGATAACGTCAAATCGAAACACGGTTTTAGGTTGTCAGGCCTGGACGCTCGATTGCAACTTGTGGTTTCGCATCAGTTGGCTGGCCAATTACGCCGCGACGTGACTCACCAAGTGACTTATCGAGTGGACCAACCCACGGTGGTTAAGGTTAGCGATGGGATGCTGGTTCCGCTCCAAGATGGGGAGGCAACGATCACTGCCGAGGATGCGAACGGTCAGGCAGTTGAGTTGCAGATTCGTGTTGAAAATACAGGCAACGAAGCTGCTGTCAGTTTCCCCGGTCGTGTTGTGCCTATCTTCACAAAATTGGGGTGTAACGGTGGAGGTTGCCATGGCAAGCTTGCTGGGCAAAATGGATTCAAACTTTCGTTGCTTGGTTTCGAGCCCAAAGAAGACTACGAGCATTTGGTTCGAGAGTCACGAGGCCGCCGACTCTCACCCGCCTCACCCGATCAAAGTTTGTTGCTGCAGAAATCGGTGAACACTTCGCCGCATGGTGGTGGTAAACGTCTTGATGCCGATAGTCATGAATATCGTATTTTGTCCCGATGGATTTCACAGGGGATGCCCTATGGAAGTGACGATGAACCTCAGGTCGTCTCCATTGAGGTCATGCCCGAGCATCGGCGGCTGGACGCTGCGTCCAGCCAGCAATTGTCTGTTTTAGCAACCTACTCAGACGGCAGTGTGGAGGATGTGACGCGAGCTGCATTATACGAATCAAATGATTCTGAAATGGCCGATTGCGATGAAAGGGGGCTTGTTCATCTCAAAGATCTCGTGGGTGATGTTGCTGTCATGGCACGCTATCAGGGACATGTCACGGTGTTCCGCGCTGATATTCCGGTGCCTGATTCAACCATCACGGAAGACGCGTTTCCTCAGCAGCCTGAGAACCCTGTTGATCGTCATGTGTTCGCCAAGTTGCAATCCTTGGGGATTGGTCTCTCGCCCGTTTGTGATGATGCAACCTTCCTGCGTCGCGTGACGCTGGATCTTGCGGGGCGGACACCGACAGTGCCGGAGATCGCTGAATTTCAAAAAGACACATCACCCAATCAGCGGGAACAGGTAATCGACCGCCTGTTGGCAAGCGAGGGGCATGCGGAATTTTTCGCTGGAAAATGGAATGCTATTTTGCGGAATCGTCGGACAGGTGGGGCGTTGCGATTTGCGAATGTGGCCTTCCATCAGTGGATAAGAGAAAGCATTTCGGCGAACAAGCCGTACGACCAGTTTGTCCGTGAGATCATTACCGCATCAGGAAGCGTCGCAAGTCACCCGCCGGTAGCGTGGTATCAGCAGGTGACTGACACGAATCAGCGTATTGAAGATGCTGCTCAGTTGTTTTTGGGGCAGCGTATCCAGTGTGCCCGATGCCATCATCATCCTTACGAAAAATGGAGTCAGGCTGACTACGCCCAGTTGTCGGCTTTCTTTACAACGGTCTCGAAAAAAACTGGGCGGGATCCGTTGGAGCCCGTCGTTTTTGCGAAGCTGGGCGGGTCTTCAGCAAAGCACCCCAAGACAGGTAAGGCATTGAAGCCGGCAGGTTTGGATGCAGAAGAAGTCGCAATCGGTGCACAGGACGATCCGCGTGCACATTTTGCTGATTGGATGACCGATCCGGGTAACCCGTTCTTTGCGAGGGCTCTTGCGAACCGATACTGGAAACACTTCATGGGTCGTGGGTTGGTTGAGCCTGAAGATGATTTGCGGGTCACCAATCCGCCATCCAATCCTGAACTGCTCGATGGCTTGGCAGACGCGTTCACTGAGTCTGGTTATGACCTCAAAGCGTTGATTCGCTTGATTGTGACATCACGATGTTATCAGTCAGATAGTGACGCGTTGCCTGAGAATATTGGTGATAAACGTAGTTACTCGCGTTACTATCCGAAGCGTCTTCAAGCGGAGGTCTTGCTTGATTCCATTGATCAATTGACGCTCAGCCCGACCAAGTTCGCTGGTATGCCAGCAGGCATACGGGCCGTTGCTTTGCCCGACACCGGCTTCTCTTCGTATTTTCTTACCGTCTTCGGTAGACCTGAGTCGACGACCGCATGCGAGTGCGAGAGATCGCAGGAGGCAAATCTTTCTCAGAGTCTGCATTTGTTGAATTCGGAAGAAATACAAAGCAAATTGGCTGGCGATCAAGGGCGGGCTGCACGGTTGGCAGCAGATGCGAATCGCTCCGATGAGGAGAAAATACGAGAGTTGTACTCGATCGCGTTCAGTCGTGATCCGGATGACCGAGAATTGAAAGCGACTCTTGCTTACGTTGCAGGAAAGGAGAACCGACGTGAAGCTTACGAAGATGTGCTGTGGTCTCTGATTAACTCAAAAGAGTTCCTGTTCAATCACTGAGGTGGGCGATTAAAGGTCAACGAAAGCGGTGTGTCAGCTTGTTATCGCTAGTCGCAATCGCCACGATTTTTGCAGAGCCAATATGCGCGCAGTTTCACGTTTGTGAGCTTCGTTCACTATCACGCACGGGTGGCCAGCAGGGAACAGATTTTGATTTGGATGTCGTGGCAGGAGATCGCTTGAATGAGGCGAATGATCTTGTTTTTTCAAATCCTGGCATCACAGCTGTGCAACGGACGACGGCTGTCCTGCCGTTTTCTGATTCGCCAGTTGGACTTTCTGGAAAATTCCGTGTCAGCGTCGATGCGGCCGTTCCGCCAGGGGCTTATGAAGTTCGGGTTTCCGGGCGACACGGGCTCTCGAACCCGCGCATTTTTATAGTGACCTCGGCGGTCAATCAGTTAGTGTCCGCTGTCAGTCACGATCCACAGGTTCCTACCGAGTTGCCGACGGGGCAATTTGTAAATGCGTCTTGTACCGCTGAACAGCGGGATTGGTTTCGCTTTGAGTTGAGTGAAGCTGCGGATGTCCGCGTCAGCTTGCTGGCGGGGCGAGTTGATTCTCGTATGATTGGCCAAGTGAAGGTGCTTGATTCGAACGGGCGTTCCGTTGCCGTCGCTCGCGGTTCGGATGAGTTCGATCCGACAATCAGACTTGCGAAGTTACCAGCCGGAAATTACGCAATCATGGTCCATGATTTTTTGTACCGCGGCGGTAGTGAGTACCCTTACCAGTTAGTCGTTGCTGTTGGGGCTGACGAGCCAGAATCCGAAGCCAGCTTGTTCGGTTTGGGAAGTGGGTTGGTAGAAAAAGCAGCAGGACGGCTGCCGGCTAATCTGACGCCCTCTGCGATAACGCTTGGACCCGGTACGGTGAGCCTGTCGGATGCCGCTCAGCCCAGTGCGATTCAAAAAGTGGCCATGCCGTCCAAAGGTTCATGGTGGTTTCCCGTTGATCAAAGTGCCCAAGTGTTTCAGTTCGGGGCAAAGAAGGGAGAGCAGATCTCTGTTGAAGTAGTCTCTGATCGTGTAGGGCAGCCATCAGATGCCAGATTGTTTGTGCAGCGGATTGAACCGCAACAGGATGCAGAACCCAAGTATCATTCGGTTGCACAGGCAGATGATAGTTTTAAGCTGGGAAGTGAACCGCTGAGTCTGGTAACGAAGGACCCTGTCGTTTCGTGGACCTCAACTCATGATGCTGATTATCGGGTGCTGGTGCACGACATGGATGTTGGGCAGATGTTGTCGAAACGGCAAGCGTTCCAGCTCAGTATTGGTAAGCCGGTGCCTCGATTCAATCTCGTGGCCTTTGCTGCGTTTCCGAATAAAGATGTAAAGCAGTATCGTGGGTTCGGTTCCAAGTTGTTTCGAGGAGGAACAGAGGCAATTCATGTCATTGCGGCACGACGCGATGGCTGGGTTGGGCCGATCAAAGTGACTCTGGAGGGCCTGCCGTCGGGCGTGACTGCGACCGAAGTCGTGATGGCGGCTAACCAGCACGAGGCACAGATCACGCTGGAGGCTTCTGAGGACGCCAAGGCAACCAATTTCACAGTGGTGGTCGTTGGTTCAAGTGACGATGGGGAAACGAGGGTTGCTGCCACTCCAATGACTCAAATCTGGGGTCGTGGAGCCGGACGAGACTTTGTTCGGTCGCGAGTAAGCACGGATTTGTCGTTCCACGTCTCTGATCGTGATCTAGCTCCAGTCACCATTCGAATCAGTGATGGCAAGGTAGCTCAAATTAAAAAAACGGAAGCTCTGAGTGTTCCCGTTGCCATCACCCGCCGTAACGGTGGTGCCGAAGCATGCGTGCTGCGAGCTCGGAATTTACCGCCTGGAGTGACAATCGCCGACGTTACAGTGGCAAAGGATAAGAATGAGGGGGAATTAAAAGTTAGCGTTTCTGACAAAGCTTTGCCGGGAACTTATTCGCTCTGGATGCAAGTGGAAACTAAACTGAAAGTAAAGCCAAATACTCAGGCTCTCGAACGAGCCCAGGTTTATCGCAAACACCTCCAAACTCTGCATGATGATCCGGCTCAGACTGCCCAACTGGAAGCGATCAAGGCGGCAATCGTCGCTGCTGATAAGAAAGTTGAAGCCGCCAAAGCCGAGGCAAAAGAACAGCAATTGACTGTTTATATTCCCTCCCCAAATCTGACCATTCAGGTCGTTGATCCATGATCCGATTTCTTTCTTTGGCCGATCGTAATCACTATTTGCGGCCCACCTTGCCGATTTTAACACTGGTTTTCAGTGCCGCTTTCATCGCACAAGCGGATGCTTTGGAGCCGCCGTTGCAGGTTGCGCAACTCGAGCGTGATACGCCCGTTGATTACAGCTCTGAAATTTTGCCATTGTTAAAGCAGAATTGCCTTGCCTGCCATCACGCGAAAGAAGCCG
>Ga0315322_10000868_pt1 | contig 23118 bp, 23 predicted proteins | sample M110021515metaG_FD_203461 | JGI IMG/M metagenome (GOLD analysis project Ga0315322, IMG submission 203461) | Ammonia-oxidizing marine archaeal communities from Monterey Bay, California, United States - M1 100m 21515 | ecosystem: Environmental > Aquatic > Marine > Intertidal zone | place: USA...
CCCCGAGAACCAAAGCCACAATGCGAGCTTCCAGCTCGGGCTCAATGTAAGTTTGAAGATCGTCGTTCATATGGATATGGATGTGAAATTAAAAGTGGCTAATTCCGGACTTACGAAGTCGCTCCCCGAGATCTTTGAGTAAGTGGTGGAGCCGGTAACCGACGTTGCCGACACTCATTTCGAGTTTGTCTGCAATTTCCTGATACTTGAGGCCCTGAAAATATTTCATCCGAACCATAGACTGATCCCGATCTTCCATTTCGGAAACGAGCATTTGGATCATCCCGACTGCTTCGAGCCTCCCCAGTTCGTCATCCGGGCGTTCGAGAGCTGATTCGCGATCCTCTGGTTTTTCGTCGAGCGTCTCGCGCTTACTTTTCCGAAGAATGTTAAACGAAAAATTCCGGACACAGCGGAAAAGCCATGCGCGGGGTATTTCGACTTCATCCCAGTGTTCGTGGAGCTTCAGGAAGGCATCTTGCACCACCTCTTCGGCAAGTTCTCGTCGCCCCAACAAACCAAAGGCATAACGGAGGAGCGGACCCTCCTCAGCGAAAAAGACCTCCTCGAGTGATTGCCGAACCACCGGCAAGATTCTTTTACCGGGTAGGCGCATGATCGACGGCCGCGAGACCTGCTGTGAACTTCCTTGGGACACGGATAAACATTCTTTTCAATAAGAATGACATCTCAAGAGATGAATCCTTGGAAAAAAATGAGTTTTTTTCATCTAAATCAAATAAGGCCCATGGTCTCGCCAATCGACAATTCCCATCCGATCGCTACCCAGCCTCAATTTGTCGTGTGATTTCGAGGGCAATAGCAAGGGCATCAGCACCTTGCTTTCCTGTAACTGCAGGCGTTTTACCCTCTTGGACACTTTCGACAAAGGCCGCGAGCTCAAGCTTTAAAGGCTCGTCCTTTTCAACTTCAACAGTGGCCTTCTGAATTGCGCCTCCCTCTTTCCAGAACATTTCCCCCGATTGCTCTTGGTAATCGAGCGAAAGATAGCCGTCATCTTGAAAGACCCGGATCTTCCGGAGCCTTTCGGGACTAATTCGGCTCGCGGTGACATTAGCAACACAACCATTTTCGAAGCGAAGCCTTGCATTCGCAATATCCTCGCTCTTCATCAAGACTGGAACACCCACTGCGTCGATGCTAGCGACTGGCGATTTCACCAAGTGCAGAATGATCTCGAGATCGTGAATCATGAGATCCAGAACCACTCCAATATCGATACTGCGGTTGGGAAAGGGAGAAAGTCGGTGGGATTCAATGAACTTTGGGTGATTTAGCTTAGCTTCAAGCTCCCGCATCACTGGGTTAAAGCGCTCTATATGTCCGATCTGAAGGATTCGGTCACGTTCTTCGGCCAATTCAACAAGCTGCTTGGCCTCCTCAACGCTCGGAGCAATCGGTTTCTCCATAAGAACGTGCAGCCCCCGACTCATCAACTCACCACCCACTTCAAGGTGTGCGATCGTCGGGACCGCGACACTGGCCAGATCGCAGGCTTCAGCAAGGGCTTCCAACGAATCCACCGCTTTCGCTCCGAATTCATCAGCAACTGCTTGCGCTCGTTCCAAATCAGCATCATAAACCGCCGCCAACTCAACCTCACGAATGAGAGAGTAACATCTGGCGTGATTTCGCCCCATTGATCCTGATCCCGCCACTCCGGCTCGTAATCTCATAACGAAGTATCTCGCAGACCGTCTGAAAATTACCAGCGAACTTTCCGCTTGAAAAAAATCATCTTCCAACAAGATTCCAAAACAAGTTTGGGAGGTTCAACGCTCCCTACATGTATCAAACGAAGTTTATCATCCTATGATTGAAGTTACCGGTCTCACAAAACGTTTCGGCCCCAAGGCGGCAGTAGACGATCTTTCGTTCTCAGTCAAAAAGGGCGAGGTCCTTGGGTTCCTTGGTCCTAACGGCGCCGGAAAATCCACAACCATGCGTATGGTAACCGGATTTCTTCCCGTTACCGCCGGCGAAATTAGCATCTGTGATATCTCAATGATCAAGAATCCTCAGGAAGCTAAGCGTAAGATCGGCTACCTTCCCGAATCGGCACCACTTTACAACGACATGTCAGTCCAGGGCTTTCTAAAATTTTGCGCATCAATGCGGGGTCTTGCGGGATCAGCACGTCGCGAAGCAGTTGCAAAGTCTATCGAAACTTGTTTCCTCGAAAGTGTGTATCGTCAGTCTATCGGAACTCTTTCTAAGGGATATCGCCACCGAACTTGCCTCGCGCAGTCCCTCCTACACGATCCCGAGGTTCTCGTTCTCGACGAACCGACCGACGGTCTCGACCCCAACCAAAAACTAGAGGTCCGTAAGCTCATCAAGAACCTTGGCAAGGAGAAGGCTATTCTCTTCTCGACTCATATTTTGGAAGAGGTCACAGCGGCCTGCACCCGTGCCGTCATTGTTGATCAAGGAATCATCGTAGCCGACGGGACTCCGAAGGAACTAGAAGCTCAAGGCGGGGGTTCACTTTACGATCTTTTCCACAAAGTGACGACCTTTGAAACTCCGGCTGCCTAACTCAAACTCTAAAAGATCTTTCACAATGAACATGCTCACTATCTTCAAGCGCGAGTTGACTAGCTATTTCACACAGCCAACCGCTTACGCCATCGTCATCGTCTTTGGCTTTCTCTCATCGCTCTTAGCATTTACCTTAGGGCAATTCTGGAACGTCGCCGATGCTAGCCTGAACGGCTCGTTCTTCGTCTACCACCCTCTCCTCCTGATGATCCTTGTTCCTGCCGTCAGCATGCGTCAGTGGGCCGATGAACATTACACCGGAACAATCGAACTGCTTGGCACCTTTCCGATTAATCTAGGAAGTGCTATCATTGGTAAGTTCCTTGCAAGCGCGGTTGTGTGGGCCCTCGCCCTCGCTCTCACTTTCCCGATGATCTTGACGGTTAACTACCTTGGGAGTCCTGATCCATGGACGATTTTTTCAGGCTACCTCGGAAGCTTCCTCGTCTGCCTTACCTTCCTCGCAATCACGACGCTTGTTTCATCCTTCACACGCGACCAAGTAGTGGCCCTGATCGTCTCAGTCGCGATATGCTGCCTCCTGACCATGATTGGCTGGGAGCCTGTCATCAACGAGGTCCGTCGGACCGGTCCCGAGGCGAAGGGAGCGGTTGAGTTAATGACTAGGGTCGGCATTTTTAGCCACTTTTTCGATGCCACCCTTGGTCGGATTTCTTACGCCAGCTTAATTTATCTCGGCGGCATCATCTCAGTTTGCCTTTTCGGCACAAACCTCGCGCTCAAGTCGCAGCGCGCCTAATTTACAGTTTCTCTTAAACTATCCTGAAAACCTCATGAATGTTTCAAAAGCTTTCGCCATCGGAATTACGACCCTTGGCTTCCTCCTTTTCGTTCTCTCTCAATTTGTGGACTCTCTCAGTCCTCATACGTGGTATTTTGCAATCGGTGGCTTCATCGCTCTGTCGTTCGTTCCGAATAGTCGCCTCATTCGAGTCGGGTTCGCAGCGGTCGCCTTACCCATCTTTATTTTCTTCTTCACCGAGTTTGTTTCTCGGACTGATATTGGCAATAAGTCCATCGATCTGACTGAAGATGATCGTTACACCCTGACCGAAGGAACCCGCGCCATCCTGACCGAACTCAAGGATCCAGTGACGATTAACTACTACGTAACTCGTGATGTTGATGGCACCCCCTCAGCGTATAAGCGACACATCCCTCGGGTAGACAGCTTCCTTCGACAGCTCGAAGGGCTCGCGAATGATAAAAACATTACCCTCAACTTCATTGACCCCGAGCCGAATACCGATGAAGAAGACGCTGCTCGACTCGATCAAGTGCAGCAAATTCCAGTCACTCAGGACGACCAGTTTCTCTTCGGAGCTTCTATCAGTTCACTGGATAAAAAAACAGTCATTCCTTTCTTCGCACCGAGCCAGGAAACGCAGCTAGAATACCAGCTTATCAGTGCCATCGCAGAAGTGAGTCGGCGTGAAACACCAGTTGTGGGTTTAATTTCAGCGCATAACCTCGCCTCCGGTGGACAAACCAATCGGGGCTGGCTCTTCTACCAACTTCTCCAACGTTCTTATGATATAGCAAATCTCGGAATGATCCCAACCGAGGCACTCGGAACAGAATATGAAAAACGTAAATGGGGAGATGCTCCAAACTATCTCGACCCCGAGAAGATTCCGGTCGTCCTTGTGATTCATCCGGCGGGGATCACTCCTCAAACCGAGTTTACTCTAGACCAATACATTCTCCGGGGTGGCACCGTCATCGCTTGCGTTGATCCACTTTCTTTCGTGGCACAGCAATCCGGACGCCCTCAGATCCCTGGGATGCCGCCACAAGGCGGGACTCCTCCCTCGTCATCACTCCCGAAGCTTTTCAAAAAGCACAACATTCGTTTTAGAGAATCACAAGTCGTCGTCGACCGAGTTTACGATGCTCCAAACAACCCCCGCATTCTCCTGCTTACCGAAAAGGCCATGACCGCAAAGGATGATATCTCACTTTCTAAAATCAAAAACCTAGCGTTTCTAATGTCTGGGGGATTCACAGGCGACAACGGGAAGCCGATGGGCCCTGGTCTCGAAGTCCGAAAACTGATCGAGTCCTCCTATGAATACACTTTTGTCACAGATCAAACCCTCAACAGTCCTGACGCTGCCAATCAGCTACGGTTCGCATTGGGGAGTCGGCGTGAAGGGGACGAAAAACAAACTTACGTTGCACTTCTTAGCGGAACATTCACCACCGCTTTCCCCGAAGGTAACCCTTCCGAAAAAGAGGACACTGATGAGAATGAGGCCCAAGAAGGCGAAGAAAAAGAGAAGGCCATTGAGGCTCTCACTACCGGAATCGAACGTGGCAACCTCTATCTAATCAGTGACTCCGACTTCCTTTATGACGGACTGGCCTACAACGCCCGCCGAATGTTCAACACACAAGTCGTTGAACCAATTACCAATAATGGAGCATTTATTTTCAACATTCTCGATCAGGCCGCAGGTTCAAAACATTTGATTGGAGCACGAGCCCGCGCCGAAGTTTACCGGCCCTTTACGGTGCTGAAAGATCTTGAAGCTGAATCAGAAAGGAAATCGAAAGAAAACCTCGATAAACTCCAGGCCAAAGAAGAGCGGATCGAAAAAGAGTTTCAACAGATCAGATCACAAATGTCATCTGCTCAGGAAGCCCAGATGTCACCTGAGCTTCAGGCAAAACGTGATGAATACATCAAAAACAAGGTCCAAATTCAGAAGGACCGCCGAGAAGAGAAAAAAGCCCACCAGGGAAGGGTCGATCTTCTAAAAGCCAATATCTTTTGGAGTAACATTCTCTACATGCCATTAGGTGTCATCATCATTGGCCTCTTCATTTTCATTTGGCGAAAGCAACAAACCAAAGCCCGATAATTTTTAAGTTTACTACATCAACCTCGAACCAGACTAAGAAAACATGTCACGACTTCAACTTCTGATTCTTTGGATCCTCGCCCTCGGCGCAGGCTTCTACTACTTCAACAGCAAGAATGTCCCAGATTCCATCAGCAACAAAACGGAACTTGAGGTTGGATCTCAAATCGTTCCTTCTGATCTTATCGAAACGGTCGATAGCCTCACCGTGATTTCGGGTGATGATAAGGCTTCGCTAAAAAAAATCGACGGACGATGGGGCGTTTCCGAAAAGGGAGACTTCCCAGCCAATTATGACTCTATCAATCAAATCATCGGTGCTTTGCGAGAGGCCAAAGTAGCTCAGAGCGTCGTTGCTACAGACGAGTATTACGACCGCTTCAATTTAGATCCCACCACTGAGGAAGATGCCGAACAACCTGATACAATCTTATTAGAAAAAGATGGCAAAGAGTCTTCCACTATTTTCCTAGGCAAAACTCGCGAATCAACGGGTGGCTCTGGCGGTCGAGCGGGTCGCTTTGTTCGCCTTTCGAATGATGAGAGCGGCGTTTATGTAATCCAAGAAAGCTTTAGCTTTTTGAACGCTGATCCTAACAATTGGATCAATAAATCCCTTACACCTCTAAAAGAAGGAGCGATCAAAATGGAAGTGACGGCTCCAAATGATGAAAGCTTCAAATCCTGGACTATTTCCCGTGAAACAGTGCGTGATAATTTTATTGTCGAAGGTCTCGGCGAAAAGGAAGAGACCAAGAGCAATGAAACCGCAGTTTTGAAGAATCTATTGGCAGGAGCAAGCTTCACAGAACTCATTACCAGTAAGGACTACAAAGAGCGCGCTAACGAAAAGGCGGCTCGCCAACTAAAAGCGACTGATTCCACCGGGACAACCTTCTCGATCACGATTACCCCTGAAAAGAAAACAGAGGAGAAGGAAGAGAAAAAGGACGACCCGGCTAACCCAACACCACCACCAGCGGTCGATTACTTCGTCTCAATTGAGATTCTCAATGGCCCAACAAAGCCGGAACCCGTTGGAGATGATGCGAGCGTTCAGGAAAAAGCGGTTTATGCGGAGCGCGTTAACAATCTCGCAGACGTGTCTGCGGGCGTAAACCAAATGCGAAGCACTTACGGAGGGCGCTACTTCTTGGTAAGTGAGACCACAATCGGAGCTCTCAACAAAAATCGCGGAGAACTGATTCAGCCCAAAAAAGAGGAAAAGAAGCCTGTCACAGTGGCCACTCCTCCGATTCGTGTCCCGACTCCGGGAGATAAAGCCGTCAACACCTCACCCCTACCCGGCGTCAATGCGCCCCCGCCGTCGATCGCCCGCCCCAAGGAAAGTCAAAACAAGCCAAAGATCGAAGCCGTCACTCCACCAATTCAAGTTCCCCCCATTCCAAATAAATCGAAAACCGAGGAAGACGCTCCTGACCCTGTCGACAAAACGGAATTAGAAGAGAGCAAAACTGGGGAATAATTTCTGCATCCCATCCAAGTGCTTTCTGCACTGTGGATAAGAAACACCTTTCCATAATCCGTTCCCAAGTATGGAAAGCCGATATGAACAGGCTTGACTCTCTGTGTAATTATCGCAAATTATTTGCATCTATGAAAATTTTGTCCATTTTCACATCCCTAATTCTCGGCGCCCATGGTCTCGATGTTGCTTCACTTCATCCGCTCATTACCGATGCTGTCAAACAAGTGGGAGGTGATCGAGTCAACATTGTCGAGGTGGTAAAACCCGGGGCAAATGTCCACAAATTCCAGCCAAGGGCCTCTGACATCAAGAAAATGAACCGCTCCCGGATCATCTTTGCCTCGGGGAAGAACCTTGAGCCCTATTTAGCTGACCTGAAAGACAGTTTACAACCCAACCAGCTCATCGTTGAGGTAGGCCGAACCATTCCTTCCCAAAAAGTTTCCAAGGAGGATCAAATCTACGCCTGCTGCCAGCATCACGCTGTCGGAGGAATTGATCCACATTGGTGGCACAACGTCCGCAATATGGAGCGCGCTGTTCGTGTCATTGAGAAGGAACTCATTCGATTCGATCCCGCTGGGAAAGCGATTTACGCCGCAAACTCCAAGGCCGCCCGGGCCCGCCTAACCCAGCTTGACCGTTGGGTAAAAGGTCAGGTCGCAACGATTCCTCGTGGAAAGCGTCACCTCGTGACCGCTCACGCGGCCTTCGGATACTTCTGCAAGGGCTATGGATTCAAGGCGAGCTTTGTCCAAGGGCTCAGTGCTCAAGGAGAGGTTTCTACAAGCCAGCTTGCCGGAGCGATTCAACAACTTCGCAAGGAAGCCATCCCAATGGTCTTTCCTGAACAAACTGCAAATCCCAAGGTTCTTCGGCAAATTGCGAAACAGACCGGCGCCAAGGTTGGCAATCCTCTCATCGCAGACGGGTCAACCCCGAGCTATCAGGCCATGATTATGGCCAACGTAGAGAGTATTGTTAATGGATTAAAATAAAGACCATGACGCGATCTCCTCTCACGGCTAGCCTTCTACCTCTGGTGCCTCTTGCCGCCTTAGGTTGGCCGCTTGCGAGGGTCATTAATCAGGAACCTTACCAACAATCCAAAATTGAAGAGATCAGTTCTGGCCCCCTCCTCCAAGCGGATTTGCAGATCAAGGCTGCACACCCGTTCAAAAAGCTTGAAGTATTGGCCGGCGATACCACTTGGACCTTCAATGCAGATGAGGATATCAAAACGATCTACTTCCCAAAAGACCTGGAGGTTGTTTTTACTGTCACTGCGACATGGCCAGAGAACACCCCTGAATCAGCAATCCTCCTAACATTACGACCCGACGGTCGACCCGACCGCACTCACACTCTTTGGGGCTACCTTGAACTTACCGAGGAAGTTAAATTTACTTGGGACTCTGAATTGTGAGCCACGAACACCATCAACTCGACCTCACCGGTGTCGGTTTTTATTACGGAAAAAAAGAAGCCTTGCGCGAGGTTGGCTTCTCGATCCATTGCGGTCAACGCCTCGCTTTATTAGGGCCGAATGGGGCCGGGAAAAGCACCTTAATCAGACTGCTCGCCGGACTACTCCCTTTACAATCCGGAAGTATCCAGTGGCGTGAGAATTCTATCACCAAGGCTCGCCGGGAAATCGCATACCTCCCACAAGTCGACCAGCACCAACGCAATTTTCCAATTCGAGTTAAAGATGTCGTCGCCATGGGACGTTTCCCCCACCTAGGTCATCTTCGTCGGTTTCGAAAAATTGATCATGAGAAAATCAATGAAGCCATCGATCTGATGAATCTTGGTGACATTGCTCATCGACAAATCGACCAACTTTCTGGAGGGCAACAACAACGGACCTTTATCGCCCGGGCCTTGGCTCAAGAGGCGCACGTCCTACTCCTCGATGAGCCATTTAACGGACTAGATATTGAGAGCCGGTGTCACCTGTCTGATTCACTCATTGAGCTCACGAAAAGCGGCCATCTCATCATTGCTTCCCATCACCAACTGGAAAGCGTCACCCAAATCTTCACTCATGCTCTCGTTCTCGACCAACAACAGGTTGAGTTTGGAGAAGCTACCAAGGTCATGGAAAGCGAGTCTGTGAAACAGACCCTTCACTCTTGCCACCCGCACGCGCATGAACGAGCTCTTTGATATCCCACTCTACCAAAGAGCTATTCTCGCGACCCTGATTATCGGTTTCGTCAATGGATACGCCAGTGCTTTTGTCCTCCTTCACCGCAGCCCACTCAAACTGACCGCCCTCAGTCACAGTCTTCTTCCTGGCGTTGCACTTGCCGCCTATTTCGTCGGCCTTGGAGTTCTCAGCGCCTTTTTTGGAGCTGTCATTGCCGCGGTCATCATTGGGGTGCTTACCGTCCTTTTGTCCCGCGTCACAAAAATAAGTGATGATACTGTTCTCGCCGTCCTTTACACAGGCGCATTTGCAGTAGGCATCATGGTCCTGCTAAAACTTGGATCAAACCAAGACCTTGAAAATTGGCTTCTTGGAAATATTCTCGGACTTTCTGATTTTGACTTATGGATGAGCTTTACGGTCGGCATCATTGCGGTCGCTTTACTTTCCCTTTTTCGACGGGCAATCGTCATCAAACTCTACGATCCTGAAGTCGCAGCTAGCCTCGGAATCCGAACCCGCCTTCTTGAATATGCCTCGTTTGCCGTTCTTATTCTTGTCCTCGTCACAACGCTGCAAGCGGTCGGCTGCATTCTTGCCATCGGAATGATTGTCACTCCGGCAGCCATTGTCCGCCCATACATTTCAAGCCCTGAGACCCTCTTCCCCTTAAGCGGCTTGGTGGGTGCCGCTGGATCAGCGCTCGGACTTTACCTAAACATTCACTTCGATCTTCCAGGAGCCGGAGCAAGTATCGCTGCAACCCTGGCAGCTATGTTTCTCATCTCCGTGATCCTTCGTTCAATCTTTACGAAGTAGCTTCCAATCATCGGACGAGAAACTTTGAATCAATTCAACCGGAAGCCTCACCGGCCCCACACTGAATTGCGTTCGGGATTAGCTCTTGCCAAATTTGCGGTCAAGTTCTTGAAATGAGATCTGCACGAGCGTCGGACGGCCCGCCGGATCACAGTAGGGCAAATCACATTTGAAAAGATCACCCAACAAAACTGTCAACGATGACTCATTCCAACCCTCTTGTCGCGCCAACACATAAGAGACTTTAGAAGCAAATCCCTCATAAGCCAATTTCTTCACCCGAGAAGAACCATCCCGATCGATCACCAAGTCCACCAAGTCAATCAACGATCGTTTGACATCGTTCTCATTTAGAAAAGACGGCGCAGCTGAAATCGTAACGGTTTGTCCCCCGAACGACTCCAGAGTAAACCCCGCCTGGTCAAAGTGTTCACGGAATCTCATCAACAAATCAACATCGCGGACATCTAACTCTAAAAGAACCGGAACCAGTAATCCTTGCGATTCAATCTCACCCTGTTCGTCGATAAGGCGCTCATAAAAGATCCGTTCACGAGCGGCCTGAGGCTCAAGTAAGACGAGACCCTCGTCTCCCTCCAGAAGAGCATAACGCTTCGAAAGCGCCCCGACGATTCGAAACTCCGGTGTCTTCGAGATTTCTTCTGGAACAACTTCCAGTTCCCTCTGTTCCTCATGACGCCAGGCGGATCGATCTACAGTTGGCGAGGATTCATCCGGAGCCACTTCTTGTGATCCTTCAATCACACCCAACTGAAGAGGAGGACATTGCTCCACCGACGTCACCGACGCTGCTACTTCCTTTGGCCGTAGCGCCTTCTCAATCGCGTCAAGAATAGCAATCCGCACCTGAGCTGGTTCGGCGAAGCGCACTTCCCGCTTAGCTGGATGCACATTCACATCGACCAATGCAGGATCCATCATAATCCACAGCCATGCTGCCGGCTGGAGGCCCTCCTGAAGCCCACCTTTAAAAGCCTCACGGATAGCTCTTGAAATCGTATGATCCTCAACGGGACGACCATTTAAAAAAACGTATTGATGTTTGCGACCTCGACGCGCGAACGCCACTGGAAGCATCGCGCCTTCAATCACCATTCCACGATACTCGTGGCGCGGAACTTCTATTAGAGCCTTTCCTGATTCGCCACCACTCATCGCCTCGATCCGAACCCTCCGATCCGAGGTCGCCGGCAAATCTAGGGCGACCCGGCCATCCTTGCGAAGCAGCCAACCAATCCCCGGAGTGCAAAGAGCATGGAGGCGAATCTGATGTTCAATGTGTGCTGCTTCAGTTGATTCCGCCTTCAGGAACTTTTTTCGGGCGGGAACGTTATAAAAGAGATCTCTTACTTCGATGCTTGTCCCTACCGAGCAGCCGCTTGCCCGAGGTTCACCGATTTTCCCGCCATTCACCCTAATTTCAGTCCCCTCCACCGAGCCTACTTCCCGGCTCATCATCGTGAAGCGTGAAACGCTAGCAATGCTGGGTAAGGCTTCCCCCCGAAATCCCAAGGTCGCAATACTATTCAAATCGTCGGAAGTACGAAGTTTACTTGTGGCATGGCGTTCCAATGATCTCGCGGCGTCTTGCGGACTCATTCCACAGCCATCGTCCCTAACCCGAAGCATAGCAATCCCTCCACGCTGGATCTCCACTTCTATCTTTCTAGCCCCGGCATCAATGGCATTTTCAATCAACTCCTTAATGACACTAGCAGGCCGCTCGATGACCTCTCCCGCCGCCACCTGGCTGGCAAGAGTCTCTGGCATCACCTCAATAGTCGGCATACCCTGAGCCTACCCAATGTCTCCTGAGGGTCAGCTCCAAAACGCAAAAATTAATTCACAAAAAGTCGAACCTCTCCCTGAAAACAACCCTGATTTCTATTCTCTGGATAAATTAGATAACATTCACGAGTTGAGTCTCCGCAAAAAACAAGAGCGAGTGAAAGAATTTACCAACCACCCGATATAAACGAGACGTAACGCCATCGTATTTACAAATGAAAAGAAGTATGGAATCCCGCATGCTGCTTTACGAAATGGACATCTCACCCTAATTTAAATCCCGTGACCTCGCGGACAGGGATTCTTTTAATGGTTTCGGGCCCATCAGGTTCCGGAAAAACGACTCTGTGCCGTCGTTTAGCAGACGAGAAAGAGGCTCATTACTCTATTTCATGCACCACAAGACTTCCACGGGATGGTGAAGTTGATGGCAAGGACTACCATTTTCTCTCTAGGAAGGATTTTCAATCACGTATCAATGCCGGCGAATTCCTAGAATATGCAAAAGTTCACGAAAACTATTACGGAACGCTCAAGTCCGAAGTAGTCGATCAACTCGCCATCGGAACCGATGTCGTCATGGACATCGATGTTCAAGGTGCCAACCTAGTTCGCTCTTGCTCTGACACTCAAATCAAAACAGCCTTGGTCGACCTTTTTGTCATGCCCCCCAGCGAAGAAGAACTTCGTATCCGTCTTACCGGACGCGGGACTGACGCCGAGGAAGTTATCGCTCTTAGGATGAGAAATGCTCTCGAAGAAATGGAGCATTGGCCCGAATATTCCTACCGCCTTATTTCCGCAACCCGTAAAGAGGATTATCTCAACTTTAAGTCGCTCATCCTCGCCGAGCGACTACGCGTCTCCCGACTCCAATGAATATCGTACTTGGAATTACCGGCTCTATCGCCGCCTACAAATCCGCAGACCTAACGAGTCAGCTCACAAAGTCAGGCCACGAGGTTCATATCGTCATGACCAAGGCAGCCTCTGAATTCATCACACCCCTAACCTTGCAAGTTCTCTCGAGGCAGCCAGTCCTCGTCTCTCTTGAAGACGAGAAGAACTCCTGGAAACCCGGACACATCGAACTTGCCGATAATGCCGATCTTTTTCTGGTCGCGCCAGCTTCTGCGAACACCCTTGGACAATTTGCCAATGGTCTCGCACCAGACCCACTTTCAGCAATTTACCTCGCCCTTCCTTCCAAGACCCTGAAATTCGTCGCGCCAGCTATGAATGGAAAAATGTGGCATCATCCAGCGACCCAGCGAAACCTTCTTCAGCTAAAAAAAGATGGCGTCAACATCATTGATCCTGCCAAGGGGGATCTCGCTTGCGGTTATCAAGGAACCGGACGACTTGCTGAAGTCGAGGATATCCTTAAGGCAATTCTCGGAGAAGACGATCCGGATTAAGCTGGCGCCGGTATCCTCATATCCCGGACTCGCCCAAGCTGAGTTCCCTAAAGCTTTTCAGGGGACTGAAGAAGAGCTCCAATCCTCTGAAGAAGAAGTCCGGCACCGCCACCATCGACAACGCGGTGATCAAAAGTGAGACATATTTCGGTTTCGGTCACCGGAACGAATGCTCCCACTTCTTCACTCCACCGCGGTTGTTTAATTCCAGCGGCAAGCCCCAGAATCAGGGTCTCATTGGGAAGCGGAATAGGAGTGCCCCATTTCAGTCCAAAGGTTCCAAAATTAGTTACAGTTGCGATTCCACCTTGAGCCTGCTCAGGAGTCAGCTTTCGGTTACGAGCCTGCCTAACCAATTGTCCATACTCCTCGGCTAACTCAGGCACACGAAGTTGATCAACGTTGCGCAAGACCGGAACCACCACCCCGTCCTCTACCTGAACTGCAATCCCGATATCGTAAGCTCGGGGGTGAACGACCTTCTCACCGATAAGAAATCCTGCGGTTGCCGGTTGTTCCGAAAGTGCGATCGCAAAAGCACGAAGAACATAAAGAGTGAGGCCCGGCTTAGGGTTTTGCCGTGAGCGATGTTCGAGAACTGGATCAAGAACGACAGGAAGTCCGACTGAAGCTAGCGGACGCGACCAGCTCCGCCGCATGGCATCGGCAACCGCAAGACGCATTGGAGAGGCCGTGCTATCGGGCCAGTCGGAGATGTATTCCAAAAACTGTTCCAGATCCTCAACGGTCACCCGGCCACCTGCACCACTTCCCGCAATTGCCGAAATATCAGCTTCGCGCAAGCCGAGCTCATCCATACGAGCTCGCATTCGAGGGGATATGTAGTGAGCCCCCTTCATTCCTGCCGGAACCGGTAGGCCACGGACGCTAGGCTCAACCAACTTGGGTTCTTCGTAACTCTGCTCAGTTTGCCGGAAGTGCAAATTCCCTTCCTCGCCCTCGTCTAATAGTCCCGGTTCTCCTTGCTCGCCCATCGTGGGAGCTCCAGTCCGGGAAATTTCCTCCTCGGTCGCCTCTAAGATTCCCAAGAGGCTTCCGACCGCATATTCAACCCCCTCTTCTGCTCGAATCTCGGTAACGGTGCCTCCACAGAGAGTGGTAACCCCCATCATAGCCTTGTTAGTTTCAACTTCGATGATTTCTTGATCTGCAACGACTGAATCTCCCACGGCAATATTTAACCTGATAATTCTAGCCTCGGCGATCGATTCGCCAAGCTGAGGCATGATGATAGGAACCTGTGGCATGATTGTTAGAGATTAAGAAGTTCGCGAAGTTTTTCCAAGATCGATTCGGGAGTGGGGCGATGTGCGGCCCAAAGATCGGGGTGATAAGGAATCGGAGTATCTTTGGAGTTTAAGCGAAGCGGCGGAGCATCAAGAAGATGAAACCCTTCTGCCACAACTCTTGAGACGACCTCGGCCGTGACGCCCCCCCAAGGGAAGGCCTCACCCAGCGCTAAAAGGCGGCCTGTTCTTGCAACTGAAGCAATCACAGTATCCATGTCGAGAGGTTTTACGGAACGCAAATCCACCACTTCGATCTCCCAGCCCTCCTTTGCAAGCCGATCAGCAGCTCTGACAGCTTCGTGTACCATCGCACTGTAAGTGACTACGGTGGCGTGTTTACCTGGGCGAGTAATGCGGGCCATCCCAAGTGGAAGAGGCTCCGGATCTATCTCGGTAGTTTTTAACCATCGATAGAGAAATTTATGCTCACAGAAAACGACAGGATCATCGATTTCGACTGATTCCTTGAGCAAATGATAGGCATCGGAGACGGTCGCCGGAGTGGCCACGATAATTCCAGGATAGTGGGCGTAGAGAGTTTCCACCATCTGGCTGTGAAATGGCCCGGATCCAGGAGTGCCTCCACAGGGTAGCCTAACCGTAATCGGCACAGGGATCCCGGTCCGATAATAATGCGTTCCAGCATGGTTCGCAATTTGGTTAAACGCAATCGAGGAAAAGTCGGCAAATTGCATTTCAACGATAGGCCGCATTCCACTGATGGCAGCACCAATTGCCATTCCTACCATGGCATCTTCGCTAATCGGAGAATCCATGACTCGCCCTGGGAATTCCTCCAACAGCCCCTTGGTCGCCTTGAATGCGCCACCAAACCCACCAATGTCCTGACCATACAAAAAAACATCATCTCTTTCAGCGAGCAAATCCCGCTGCGCCTGATGGATCGCATCGATATAGGTGACACTCATGAGTTGATTCCCTTCGATGAAAATGCCCTCCAGTCGTCTCGATATGGATCGGGACCCGGGTCGGTTTGAGCATTGGCAACAGCCTCTTGGACCTCTTCGGCAGCCTCTTTTTTCCAAAGTTCAACCTCATCAGCAGTGGCAAGCCCCTCCTCGACCACCTGTTGAATCCCAATCTCCAGACAATCGCGTCCGAGTTTGGAATCCTTTAATTCCGGCGCCACATAAGAAGCGTCATCGTGCTCACCGTGTCCGCACAATCGAAGAAGCTTTCCCACAACCATCTGCGGACCTTCACCAGCGCGAGCCGCTTTAACGGCCTCATGGACAACTGTAAGACACTCAAGCAGATTAGTCGCATCAACTTCCCTTCCGGTAACCCCATAGCCGCGCGCACGATCAACGAGATTTTCGCATGCAAATTGTCTCTCGCGAGGGGTGGAGTAGGCAAATTGATTATCAGCAACTAAAACGACGATCGGAAGTTTCTCGACCGCCGCCAGATTAAGGCCTTCATGGAAGGCTCCGGTGGAAGTCGCCCCATCGCCAACACAAGTCGCGCCAACAACCTCTAAGAGCTCCCCTTTCATACGTCGGGCCATCAGCATACCAGCCACAACAGACACCGAAGTTCCGAGGTGACTGATCATTGCAGGTCGACGTTCGGCCGGGCGCCCACGGTGGATGTTACCATCGCGTCCACGCATTGGGCCAAGAGCGGAGCCAAGATAAGTGCGGGTCGCTTCAATAAGCGGCTCGCCAAAGCCAGTTCGTCCCGCTTGATCACGAATGAGGGGCGCGAATATATCCTTCCCCTGATCAAGACAGCAACCAAGTGAAGCTGAAAAGGCCTCCTGTCCTGTCCCCAGATAAACACCGCCAACAATCTTGCCTGCCTTGTAGAGACTAGACAGCTTTGACTCAAGTGTCCTGGAGATGATCATGACCCTCAGGGTCCGCCGAATCAAATCAGCATCAATTTCACTTGATGTAATTGGGACTGAAGCTGATGGAGATTCCATTAGATAAAGATAGGAGTCAAATTAGAGTTCTTGGTCGACCGCCTTGAGCTCCAAGAAAAGATCGTTCCACCGTTCCTTCCGCGGCTCAAGAAGAAGCTTTTGGTCAGCGATCCGCCTCCGAACGATCTCGAAAAGCCCCCCGTATTCAAGATAGAATTCGCGAACTCCGTCTTTATAGTCGCCAGCGAGGGAATCAGCGAAGGAGTGTCGCAAGTCCTTAATCCCTTCCATAAAGTCGCGGCAGAGCGCTTTTCGTGAGAGTTTCGAGTAAATTGCGGCGACACCAAGAGTTCCGGTCGCCATCATCACAAACACCCAGGGCCAAGTCGCTACGCCGGAACTACCGAGAATTCCAGCAATCGTATACAAAATTAAAAAGAGAGTCGTGTAACGACGCAGGACCATTCGGCGGCCATCTATCTTGAGATCTATCGTTCCTCTAATTTTTAGCTGCGCAACCGCTTGCTTTGCCGAACGCCCCAAGCGGCGCATGAAACGCTTACGGGTCCCCGCAAGAGACTCTGTTTCCTGCTGAAAGTTAGGAGGATTGATCCCGAGGTTCTCCCGAATGCGAGGCTCCACCGTTTTCCAATGGTTCCGACAGCTTTTCACCAACTCAACGCCATCGGACTCTGCCTGCTTTTCAACAGCTTCCTTCACCGCTGTAATTAAATCTCTCTCGATTTCGGAAGGAAGCTTCTCCTGTTGAAAAAGTGAAATCAGGCTCCGGGTGATAGACATTCTTCGGCCCAAATCACGGGTCGCGATTTGACCTTGTCTGAAAAAGACGTCGCCCATCCCACTCAAACGTTCTAACAAGGAAATCGCCTGCCCTTCACGACGTAGATCTACTTCGTCTTCCAATTCTGCCAGAAAACGCTGATCGCTATCAAGAGAATCGCTCCGCTCTTCAATCCGTTCCTCAATCTTTTGTAGAACTTCTTGTGCTGAATTGCTCACCTCTCGGAGGATTTTTCGACGCTCCTGATTAAGAGAGACCTTCGAAGAGATAAAATACTCGAGCGGCGGAAAGCCACTCTTCTTTAGGAGATGGGACAGTGGAGGATCAGCCATCTTTGCCTCCATTGCCAACTTGGCGGAAACTGGGAAAATTTCAGGGATCCTTCCTGTCTTCTGTTCACCCAAAGTCCTCATATGGCCCAAAATTACCTTAAGATCCTCTTCGTCCCTTAATTCGCTTTGCTGCAGAACAAAACCTACTTTGTCTAATTGCTCTTCTGGAAGTCGCGCAACCAATTGCCACGTGTCAGCACACCAAGGATTCCCAACGGGGAAAACGAATAACAAAAGATCAGCGACCGGGAGGAAACGTTCGATCTCTACCAGGTTTCCTTCGATCGAGGCGTTAGAACCAGGAGTATCAACCACTTCAAAATCACGGAGAAAGTCCAACGGGCAGACGTCTTGAACAAGCATTGACCTTTTCTCCGTTGAGGCCGCCTTTGCTCCATACCGATACCAATGAAGTTTTTTGGTCTTGGGAAGAGCATCGACTTCGCAAAATTCGTTAGCGAAAAGCGCGTTGATTAGCGACGACTTCCCGGCGTTGACTTCACCGCAGACGACGAAGATGAAAGGTTTCCGGAGATTTTTTAAAAAACTTCCATCAGTGACGGGATCGAGAATCTCTCCGCCACATTCACGAGCAAGCTGACCGACAGCTAAAACGACCTCAGCAAGGCGCTCCCTGATCGCAAAGTAGCGTTTGCCAAACATGGATGAAGATTATGGAAGAATCAATCAGCCACCAGCCCCTAAACTTGACCTTTAAGGGCAAGGAGTTGTGAAACAGTTATAAACTGGTAGCCTTTTGAAAGAAGATCATCAAAGGTGCCAGGCATGGCATCAATTGTTGGGGCATGGAGATCATGCGCCAAAATAATCGCACCATTATGAGCTCCTCTCAAAATTCGTGAGCGCACTACTGATGGTCCGGGGCGCTTCCAATCGTTTGGATCTACCGACCACATGATTGTGGGATAGGTGAAATCAGAAAAAATCAAACTGCGCTGACGTTGCAAGAGTGCGCCGTAAGGTGGACGCATTGTGCGGGGTTTAACTGCAGCGGCCCGGACAATCGCATCTTCAGTTCGGCGCATTTCCCTACGTAACTCGGAGTTGCTGAGAGCCGTTAATTTACGGTGGGTGTAGGTGTGATTCCCAATCTCATGTCCCTCGGCCACGATGCGCCGAACGATGTGGGGATAGCGATCTACATTGCTACCAATTACGTAAAAAGTAGCCTTGATGTTGCGGGTTCGCAGGATGTCGAGCAGTCGAGGAGTATTCTGGGGGTGAGGACCGTCATCAAATGTCATAGCCACATAAGGCTGATTGGACAGACCGCGAGAGTGAGTCACACTATTTCCACTAAAGTGCGAAGGAAGGTTCATGTTGGGGTTTCTCAACCCCTTATTCATGTATGCTGGAGGGCGGTATTGAGTATTGGCACCAAGTCTTACCGGATGACCCCCATATCCGGACGATGAAGCTCCATGTTTCCCAATCTTCGAGCCCCCGTCACCTTTCTTACTTGAACAGGCAGGAAGCGCGATCAGTGCCCCTGAACTCAGCTTTAGAATTTTCCGTCTCTTCATGCGTGTCTAATCACGATTATTGTTACGGAATCATCAAATGTCACGCATTTCCTAACAATCTATCATTTGAGGCTCACTCGTTTCAGTGACGCATTGGTTGCACAATCTCATTTCCACCCTCAAAACCGCTCGACAGATTCCAATTCAGGGTCCAATTTCCCGCCCCATGTCGAAACCAAAGCTGTTTATTCCCGGTCCCGTGGATGTCGCCCGTGAAACTTATGCCGCGATGGCAGGCCCAGCAATTGGGCATCGCGGAAAAGACTTCGAAGAGCTCTATTCATCGATTCAACCCGGAATCAAACAAGTTGTCGGCACGACTCGCTCAGTTTTCTTCTCTACCTCTTCAGCCTGGGGAATTATGGAAGGCTGCATTCGCAATTTAGTCAAAAAAAAGGTCCTGAACCTCTGCTGCGGTGCTTTTTCTGACAAATGGTATGGCGTCGCCCAAAGTTGCGGTAAGGAAGCGGAGAAAATTCAAGTCGAATGGGGCCAACCGATCGATCCTGAAGCTGTTCGCGAAAAGTTAGCAACCGGAGGTTTCGATACCGTAACCTTGGTTCACAACGAAACCTCGACCGGGGTCTTAAATCCTCTCAAGGAAATCTCCGATGTCGTTCAATCCTTCGAAGGCGTGCTTTTAGTCGTCGACACAGTCTCTTCGCTCTCCGCCATGCCTATCGACTTCGACGAGCTTGGGATTGATGTTCTTCTAGCTGGAGTCCAAAAGGCGATCGCACTCCCTCCCGGCCTGGCGGTGTTCGTCACATCGGATGCCGCTCTGGAGCGTGCCGAGAGTATGGACGACCGCGGCTATTATTTCGATTTTTGTGAATTCGCTAAGAACGACGCAAAGGACAACACTCCTTCAACTCCGTCCATCCCCCATCTTTATGCCCTTCGTGAAAGAGTCGGTGTCATGCTCGACGAGGGACTTGAAAATCGCTTTGAACGTCATCTTGCCAACAATTCCATGGTCCACGAATGGGGTGCAAAAAACGGTTTTGAGCTTCTACCTCCTGAAGGATTCCGCTCACGCTCCCTGTCCTGCTTCATCACACCGGCCAATCTTGATCAAGCCGGCTGGATCAAATCCGTCATCACTGAGCATGGCTTTGCCATCAACGGCGGTTACGGCAAGATCAAAGGGAAGACCTTCCGCATTTCAAATATGGGGAACGAAACTCAGGAAACCATGCAGGAACTTCTTGATGCGCTTGACCTTGAACTTCCAAGGTTTCTCTCATAGTTGGTCACTCCCTCAAAAGGACCGTCATCCGAGAAAATGCCGTTCAGTGTAAAAGTCTACCTCGGCTCAGAAAACTTTTGGAATCTCAAACCATCAGGATCCTTTAATAATCAATAATTTGCCAGTAGAACGGCTTCAGAGTGATTGCTATTCCATAAAAACCTTCAGAAAATCCTTGGCAAATCGGCGAAGTTACGGCAGCTTCCGCGCCCACCACCAAAATTATGGTAGCACTCCGACTCACTCGCCAAGGTTCCAAGAATCGTCCTTACTACAAAATCGTTGCCGTCGACAGCCGCAAGCGTCGTGACGGTCGTTACATTGAACAGCTTGGAACTTACAACCCAATGGCCGATGGTGAGAACTACACTCTCGACCTTGAAAAAGCTGACAAGTGGCTTGGCGTTGGTGCAAAGCCCAGCGGGACCGTTGCGAGCATCATCAAGAAGGTTCGCACGGCTAGCTAACGCTGACCTTCCGATCTCGCACTATTTTCCGAATCCCGTGGTCTCAGGACTTCGGGATTTTTCATATCGATTTGTAAACCAAGAGAACTCTAACTAAAGCGAGCCTCTTATGACTTTCTCTAAATTCTACCAACTTTTGGAGTCTCACCCAGATCATGGCATCACTCTTATCTTTCCCAGTTGAAACCCGAATGGGGGATAAGAACATGATCACCTTTACTCTCCATTTCAAGGAGGTCGATGGCCTCACAAAAGGTCTTTGCCTTCCCAAGCGTGATTTCAGCCTTCCAGATATCCCCTCTCGCTCCTCTGTGTAGCGACCAAGAAATAACTCTACCCATAAACGAAAAGAGGTTACAGGAAATCATACGGACCGAAGGGAAATTGAAGCCTTGTTCACCGCTCTTCCTCGTTTCACGATCGCAACATGATCGACTCATCGCAAATTCCTGTGATGGGACTATTCAAATCGACCTAATCCGATCTCATGAAAAACTTTGTTTCCATTCTTATCGCGCTCCTTCCTTTTGCCCTCTTTGGACATGAGGTGAAATCTCTCAGCCAAACCCTTTCCAAAGAATACGACCTCGATCCAAAATTCTATGCTAAAACGACAATGGTGCAGGAAATCCTCGTCGCGACATCAGAAAAGGTTTCCAACACCACTCATTTAGAAACGGCGTATCTTTTTGATCGGATGATGCGCGACCTAAAACCAAAAATTGCCCAGCGAATTAGAGAAGCCAAAGTGCTATGCCTCCTCGTTGGACATGACGAACTCACTTCTGATCTCCCTCAGTTCAAATCAAACAAAATAGGAAAAGAGCTCGATTTTTACAACTGGCGCCAACGGGGCTTCTTAACCAAGAAAAAGGACCGTTTCGTCGTTCTTTTTGCCGAAGAAGACGTCATGGAATACGAGGGTGGAATGCAGATCGAAAGCATCCTCATCCATGAATTCGGGCATGTCATTCATGGCGTAGGGTTCGATGAAAAACTAAAAGATCATTGGACCGCAGCCTTCGAAACTTCAAAAGCAAAAGGCCTTTGGAATGACGGACGAGCCGCGCAACGCTTTCGGAGAATCAAAGGCAAAAAACCGGTCCTACTCCTCGATGCTCTCGCTAAATCTTTTCCGGAACAACCACGCGAGCTTCTTAAAAAATGCCTCAATGGCGGCGACATCCTTGTAAACGGAAAAAGCACTCAATCCACCGTTATGGTGACTGAAAACGATAAGGTCCTGATCATTTTTGGAGGAGATAAACCATGCTACGCCGGAAAAAATCGCGGTGAATATTTCGCCGAAGGTGTTCAATGCTGGTATAATACAAATCGGACGATGGATCATGACCACAATCATATCCGAACCCGTGAACAGCTCAAAACTTACGATCCAGCTCTCGCGAAACTCTGCGCTGATGTCTTAGGCGAGAGTGAATGGCGTTTTGTCTCACCACGGAAACGGGCCGGGCGCAACCACCTCAAAGGCTACGATCCAGCCAAGGCCCCGGTCGTAAAGGAACTCGAACACATTAAGACGGCGGGGCTCGATTACTACGATAAATACTGGTCCGCCTACTGGGATAGATTGCATGATAAATATCCTGCCGCTGCGAATTAGAATAGTTCATCAAGCTAATTACTGCAGCGCCCTTGCACCTTCCGCCAACCTCCTTCCTTCGCCTCGGTTTTATCGGAGAAGATCAAAGGACCCAACAATTCACGTCGTGACTGAAATCGCTCAGCCAATCCAAATCTCGTCACTTTCGAAGACTTTCCAAGTTCTTCTTTCCAAACCAAATACTGGCAAAGAATTACCTATAAAAATAGGATTTCGAGTAACTTGAATCCATTGAAAGATCCAACCATCCAAACAGGTAACGATAGCCCAATCAAATTGAAAAATAAATGAAGATTACCTTAACGACTCTCGCACTTTCAGCATGCCTTCTTGGCTACACGACGGCCGAACCAAGCCAGGACAAGAAAAAGTCGGCCCCACAGAAAATCGAAAAAAAAGCCAAACCTGCTCCAAAGAAATCCAAGGAGACCAGCAACAAAAAGGCTAAGCCTGCCCCAAAGAAATACAAGGAGGCCAGTAGCAAAAAGGCCAAACCTGCCCCTAGAAAATCTAAGGAAGCGGTCGCTCGTGAAAGAGCTGAGCGTGCTAAAAAGGCCGCTGCAACAGCTGCCAAGAAAAAAGCAGATGAAGGGAAAATGGTCAAAGATGCGATTGCTAAGATCAAGGAGCTGAATACCAAGAAAAAAGCTGCTGACGCAGCCCGATCAAAGGCAGCCCAAGCGCTTCGTGCTGCTGAAGGCAAGGTGACTGAGATTGAAACACAACTTAAAGCCGTCACTGCGACTCTCAAAGCCAAAGCCGTCAATG
>Ga0315322_10000869_pt1 | contig 23102 bp, 13 predicted proteins | sample M110021515metaG_FD_203461 | JGI IMG/M metagenome (GOLD analysis project Ga0315322, IMG submission 203461) | Ammonia-oxidizing marine archaeal communities from Monterey Bay, California, United States - M1 100m 21515 | ecosystem: Environmental > Aquatic > Marine > Intertidal zone | place: USA...
TGAGGTCATTTCCCCAGCCACCGTAGTGAACGTTTACCTCGCTATCATCACGGAGTCCGTGGTGAAGTTGGCTAGCGTTTCCTGCTCCGTCTTCCTGACCGAAGACCATGTGGTCGACATGTCCTGCAGAACCAGTCCAGTTCACCCAGGCCATCGCAGTGTAGACTGAGTCTGGACCGAAGCCGAGTTCAGTTCCACTGTAACCAGTTTGGATGTAGGCATCATTCGCACCAGTGCGATTTCCTTGGAATGCAAGTCCCGAACGTCCGTCGACGAAAGCAGTACCTCCAACCACGGTTCCGTCATTCAACGAACCGCCGTTAGCTGCATCACCGCCATCAAACGAATAGTGCACCAATAGTGAACCATTCGCGACTGCAGCACCCAAAACGGAGGCTGCGAGCATTGTAATGTGTTGTTTTTTCATAATACTAGTATTGCGTGCCAGCATTTCCCATTGCCCTCTCGGAACGGCGAAAAACACCTTTAGCCGCTAAGAAAAAACAAATCGATATCGCCTCGTCAACATCAAAAGGGGGGGGATTATTAAATCCGCGGTATGTAATGTGCTGAGATTCAGCCGCTAAACCACAAAGCAGGCGATAACTAGGGGCTAAAACTCAAGTTTGGGGGTCAAATCCCTTACTGCTTCCCTAGACTTTTCTGCCCGATCCAGCCAGCACTGCTCCTAGAAATCGCAATGACAGCCTTACCCTAGGGAAACTTGGCCTCGATGGCGGGAACAAAGATCTGATTCTTAAGTTCGCCCATGAAATCACCAAAGAATCGCTTGGCAGAGTGTGTCAGAAACTTAAACTTTTGTTTGATGAAGGGAATTTTTCATAATCCTGAAGCTAGCAAAGGATCGTCTAAATTAGCGAGGCTCCCTAAAGCAATCTCTACCGCAATCGCTCTCACCATTTACTTCTGCCCATTAATATTAAAGGGCCAGAATGATTCCACCCAACTGCTAGCTCCATATCGTGAGGCAGCACAAAAAAAGTGGTCCAAAGCCATCGACGCCTTCGACGATTTGAACAAGAAGGAAATCGACCCATCGGACGCAATCATGTTCATCGGCAGCAGCAGCATTCGTAGGTGGGAAACGATGGCAAAAGATATGGCTCCCTACCCCACAATTACACGAGGATACGGTGGAGCTAAATTCACAGACATGGGTGTTTTCGTGAAACGTATTGTGACACCTCATCATTACCGGGCTCTCGTCATGTTTATCGGCAATGGAGTCACCGGAGACGCGAAAGACCATACTCCGAATCAAATCGAAGCTCTCGCGCGACACATTGTCAGCGTGTCCCACAAACATCAAGACGGCGCTCCGGTATTCCTAATCGAAATCACTCCCTGCGAAAAACGTTTCAAAGCCTGGCCAAAGATCCGGGCTGTAAACTCACGCCTTCGGGAAATCGCGTTATCAACGCCCAACACCTACTTCATTCCAACAGCCAGCAATTACCTAAAAGCAGATGGAACACCTCGACCCGAATTGTTCGTTGACGATAAATTGCACCTGAGTAAAGCCGGTTACACCTTGTGGGCAAAACTGATCCGTCGGCGCTTGGAAGATGTCCTACAGTGATCCTAGGCTCGTCGAATCATGGCGACACCCGACCTCGTATCTCTTTGAAAGATTCCTCAACTCTCTTAAATACACTGCAAGCTAAAACCACCAGCCTATGAAACTCTTCCTCATTCTCCTTACTTGGTGCCTAACTCCCCATGGCCATAGTTCAACAATCCCACTCCTCAACGAAGGTTCAAAAACACCCCTGGCTCGCTTCCTAGTCCCCACTACCGAAGAGAAAACACTTTCATCAATCGCCTTAGATCTCTCTGGCACGACCCACCTCAACGACATCGCGGAAATCTCCCTCTCCCACCATCGTAGGGCCGGCACCCACCTCTTTGCCACCAGCAAAACCATCACTAAGAAACTCACTCTTGAGGGGTCCCTCGACATCCCAGCTGGAAACCACCTCTTCGAACTTACCATCTCCCTCAAATACGGAACCGAACTGCTTCACAAAGTCGCGGCCCAACCCACCGAGTATAACTTTACAGACGGAACGACTATAAAGCTCGATCGCATCGCTCCTCAACCCCAGCGCCTCGCCTACCCTATCCATAAACGCGGCGAATACAATTGCCACACCTTCCGCATTCCCGGAATCGCCCGTGCCAAAAACGGCCACCTACTCGCCGTCGCCGACATGCGCTACAACTCCCGCCGCGACCTCCAAGGCCACATGGACATCGGCCTTCGCCTATCTAAAGACGGCGGACAAACTTGGTCACCCCCAAAACCCATTATGGACATGGCCCAACACGGGGGAAAGCCGCAAGACCAGAACGGCTGCTCCGACCCCTGTATTCTCGTCGACGAAAAGACCGGTGAAATCTTCGTTGCAGCATGCTGGACCCACGGCAAACCAGGCACACACCAATGGCGTGGCAATGGCTCCGAACCCGGCCTCGACATCCATAAATCCACTCAATTCATAGTCGTCCGATCCACCGATAACGGGACCACCTGGTCCAAGCCCGAGAACTGGACCAATAAACTCAAAGATCCTTCCTGGCATCTCTTCGCCCCCGCGCCGGGAAATGGCATCACTATGAAAGACGGCACCCTCGTGATGCCCACCCAAGGTCGCGACGCCAAAGGTCTTCCCTTTTCCAATATCACTTGGTCCAAGGATCATGGGAAAACCTGGCAAGTCTCTAGCCACGCTCGGGACAACACCACTGAATGCGCAGTCACAGAACTCTCGGATGGCTCTCTCCTCCTCAACATGCGTGACAACCGAAACCGAGCCGATAAATCTGCAACTAACGGTCGTGCTGTCTCCCGCACTAAGGACCTCGGAAGGAGTTGGATCACTCACTCGACAGACCACTCCTCACTTCCCGAACCAGTTTGCATGGCTTCCCTCATCGCCGACTCATACCGAAAAGGAACCCTCTACTTCTCTAACCCTAACAACAAGAATTCCCGATCACACATGACGATCCGCCGCTCCACCGACGACGGCAAAACATGGTCCTCCCAAATCCTCCTCGACACCAAAGGCGGGGCTTATTCCTCCCTCGTCATGATCGACGAAAACCATCTCGGCATTCTCTATGAATCTTCCGTCGCTGACATGATCTTTCAAAAAATCCCCATCTCCGAATTTAATGATCAAACTTCCGAAGAACCGCTCATCCAATCTCTCTTTCAGGGAGAACGCTTCCCAAACATTGTTGTCTCCAAAAAAGGAACTTTAATCGCCACCTGGGGGAACAGGCACATCCGCGCGCGCCGTTCCACCGATGGTGACATCACTTGGGGGGCTGAAATCACAATCGCGAATCCCGGTTTCCAAGGCGGCGGCACAACTGTCGATGAAACCACTGGCGACATCCTCGCCTTTGTCGAAGAAGGACACCCGCCTGCCAAAATCTTTATTTATCGCAGTAGTGACGACGGACTCACTTGGAAAAAAGAAATCCCCACCATCCGCCCTGATTCCCAAGGTCACCAACCGTCGATGCACATGAACGAGCACGGCACCACCCTTCGTCACGGAAAACACAAAGGCCGCCTCATCCGACCCTCCCGCTTTTATGCCGGAAAAAATGACCGAGAAAAGTGGCCCGAGCACTACACGAACGAAATCTATTCCGACGACCACGGTAAGACTTGGCAGACTTCTGAGCCATTTCCGGAAAACGGGACCGGCGAAGCATGCATCGTAGAGCTCTCCGACGGTTCACTTTACTACAATTCCAGAGTCCACTGGCAAGAGCGCCCAAAAAACACCCGTCGCCGCGAAGCCCGATCCACCGACGGTGGACACACCTGGAAAGATTTCCGTATCTATCGATGTCCTTCCCGATGGACACCAACACCGCTCCTATGGTTGCATGGGTGGCCTCGTTCGCCTTCCTGTCGATGGACAAGACATCCTCATCTTTAGCAACATCGACACCCCCAAAGCCACCCGCGAGCAAGGGACAGTCTGGGCCAGTTTTGATGGTGGTAAAACATGGCCCGTCAAACGTCTCATCCTTCCCGGACCCAGCGGTTATTCCGCCCTTTATGCCGGCCGTCCCGCCACCCCTTCCGAAGGTTTTATCTACCTCCACGCCGAGACAAACAATGGTTCCCGCATTGCCCGCTTTACCCTTGATTGGCTTAGAAAGGGAACGCCGACCGGAGATGGCACCATTCCTCCCGAATCAAAATAACACGCTTCCTCAGCGGCCTCTGTCGTCTGCTTTTACTCCCACCGATGCTACCGGTGGCATCTCAGGCACCCTGAGCTTCCTAGCAAGAGATTCAAGTCAGTTGTTTTTCGACTATTATTTCAGCAATTTGTTGGTCCCTTATTCCGCCCTAGATCAAATGATCCCGGAAACCCGCCATCACCAAGGTCTGAAAGGCTTCCATCACATCATTCTGAACAACCTGCTCGATCATAAATCCCCGCTTTGGGTAATCTATTATGCGTTGTAAGTCCCCTACCAAAATGTGCACGAGTTCATCCCTCGTGATAAAGTCTCCGCAATATTCCTCTAAACTCAGCTGAGGTGATGTCACCTGCACTTCGATCTCTTCCCACTGTCTCGCAATCGTCGCGAAAGTCCGCCTTTCCATATAGGGCTTCTGAACTGCGATCACCTTATTCACTTTAATTTCAAGCGAATCCAAAAGCTTCCGGGTGAACTCAACATTCTCCCCTGTGTTAGCAGACCGATTTTCAATCAGGATCACATCTTTAGGCACCCCCAATTCAATCGCTCGTTCGGCAAAGAGATCCCCTTCTGCATCCTCAAAAATACCTTTGGTGAAATTACCCAATCCTCCCGACATCACAACCAAGGGAGCCATCCCGACATGCCACAATTCTGCCACTCGATCAGCCACCCGTAAATCGTGACTTCCCAACGCCCAGATCAGATCTGCTGCCTGTAAATCATGCCCCATCAAGTGGTAATCCCAGACGATCTGGACAGCTTCTTCAACGGTCATCATTTTTTCTGGGATAAACAAGCCGAAACGATCTTCGCAATCGCGCTCGCCCCCTCGGCATTAGGGTGCAGGCCATCAGGAAACCAGTCGCCATGATTCTTCATCGGTCTTTCGAGATCAATCGCTTCCACCTCCTCCAATCGTATCACCTCTCCAATCGCGTCGTTAATCTCATCAACATTTCGATCTCCATAAAATGCCTGACCTGGAAATAGAGGCGTCAAGCGATTCCACACGATCACCCTCGGTTTTCCCGGCAATTCTTTGTAGGTCTGAATCAAAGCCCGGTAGTCATCAACAAAGTCTTCTTTCCCAAACGCTTCCCAATCCATCAGGTCGTTAATCCCCAGATTACAAACCACGATATCCGGCTGGAAATCCATCGCTTGCTCATGCTCAGGCATAAAAACATAGGCCCGTTTTTCACTCCCCCTCATCGAACGCTTAACCACACCACGCCCCGAATTACCAAAGTTCTTCACTAAATAGTCTTTGCCAATAAGTTCTCCCAAAACAAAAGGGTAATGCTTCCGGGAATCCGTAATACCGTAGCCCGCCGTGATGGAATCACCAATACAAGCCACTCTAATTTCCCCTGGCTTTCTCACTGCCCAATCGTCACTCCGAAATGGGCTAGCAGGTAAGTCCTCCTTATTTACAAGATTACAATTCGGGTGATCTGCCCACGCATACCTCACTGCTACTGGAGAAGTTACTTTTCTTGATCTTAGTCTTAAGGACGACCCAGAAATCTCTCCCTCACTAGGATGAAAAACCCCATTTTCACCAGCGATTTTAAATCCAACTGGAGCCCGGCCATCTGACGTCTTCACAACCATGTCAAAATCGACCCAAAGCTCCTCCTTTAGGATTCTCACTTTAACCACCTGAGGACCTTCAGCGACCAACTTCTTTCCATAGGTTTTTGCCAACGCCAATCTTGCGAGTCTTTCCCCAACCGGTCGTTTCCGCTTGGGATGAACATTCGTCGGATGTCCGAGATCAATCGTAACTGCCATCCCCACATTTGAGACTTCTCGCGAAACTTCCAATTGCATCTCTCTAAAGATGGGCCAGTTCCGATTCAATCCCGGGAGCTGCACGAAATACACTGGCAAATCATTTTCCCTCCAAGCCCGTCGCCACGCCCCAATTAAGCTTTCAAACTTCCGACGATTTACCTCCTTTGAGGCCGGTGCTCCTCGCCCACCATCAAGCGTCGCATTCGACTCACCCTGATACCACAGAACTCCCTTGAGCGGATACGGAAGCAAGGGTTGCACTCCGGCATTCCACAAAAATGTCGGGGCAAAAGGATGCGGCGGCTTCCCCCCTTGGGCTGGATTCTCAAACCACTCGGTGAGATTCAAGGCCGCACGTTCCCGACACCAGCGCGGGTAATCAGGGTTCTCCCACCATTCATGAAGCAAGCCCTTCAAGCGCTCATCTCTCAAAAATGCCCTCTTTGGCAAATGAGCCTCAATTGGGCTTCCGCCCACTCCCAGATGAATTACCCCAATCGGAGTCTTGAGTTCTTTTCTAAGCTCCTTTGCAAAGAAATAACCGACACCTGAAAACTCTGCGAGGCTCTTGGCCGAAGCACACTGCCAACCCTCCGTCTCATAGTAATTGCTCTCATCGATTTGACTTAGAAACTTTCGGGAAAAACGGGACCCACCCGGATGCAGTCGACCTTGAAAGTTTAAAACCCGAATCTTCGCATCACCTCCGCCCTCAATCTCTTCCTTCCCCCTCTCACAGTCCTTCAACATCCAGCGCATATTAGACTGCCCTGTGGCAATCCATACTTCTCCAAAAACCAAATCTTTTCTTACCAATCGCTCCCGACCAGAAATGACCGACATGGTAATGCCTTTTGAAGACGCCCCGGACTCTTCAAACTCCACCTGCCAAAATCCCTCCGCTGAAACCGTCGTCTTCCTTGATCGCTCTCCCAACTTCACTGTCACCGTTCCCCCTGGAATAGCCTTCCCCCAAACTGGAAGCGGCTTCCCCGCTTGCAAAACCGCGTGATCGCTGAAGGGCAAAGCTAATTCCAAAGCGGCTCCAAGCCACCTGCACAGGATCATCAACAAAAAACTACTTCGGAAGAACATCACGCCAGCCCTTCCCACGTTTAAGTCGTAATGAAAGCGTCTCAGCAACCTCCGACCTTTTATTTCCCTGAAGAAGATTCAGTTCTTCGCGCGGATCCTCCAATCGATCATAGAGCTCTCTTGCCACTACTTCATTATTCTGAATCCACTCCACATACCGATACTCTTTCGTTCTCATGGCGTATCCTTTCACCTTTCCTCTTCCGAACTGAGAAAAAGCGGCCTCCTTCCAATCTCTCTCAGGATCTTCAAGTAGAGCCGCAATACTCTGGCCCTCTAGATGACGGGCCACTTTCAGTCCGCACAACTCAACCAATGAAGGATAGACGTCCACCAGCTCTACAAGGGCCTTCGTCTTCCTCCCCTTTGCCTTCATTCCCGGAGTCCGGCAAATCATCGCGACCCGGGTATCTAACTCGTAATTTGTTGTCTTCCCCCAAAGCCCTTTTTCTCCCAAGTGATATCCGTGGTCACTCCACAACATCACCACCGTATTATCAGCCAATCCATTTTCCTCCAAAGCATCCAACACCTTTCCAATCTGGGCGTCAATATAGCTAATACAGGCATAATAAGCATGCCGGGTCTTTCTTTGGTTTGCATCGGAAAATGCCCCCCTCTTCGGCTGATCAGTGTAGCGTCTCTTTTCACCCGATCCATGACCCGCAAACTTCGGAGCACCTTCCGGCCATTGCTTCGTCTTCGCCAACTGAATCAGCTCCCGGTCATAGAGATCAAAATATTTTTTGGGCGCGATGTAAGGTGAATGCGGTTTAATAAAGCCAACCGCCAAAAAAAATGGCCCCTCTTTTTTTTCTCCAAAACCCTCCAAATACTCAACCGCACGTTTTGCAACCTGCCCGTCGTAAAGGACATCATCTTCCACCGGAGCGGCCTCTTCGGCTGGACCAAAAACCAAATACTGCGCCCATTCACTCAAGGGCCTCTGCGGAAACATCTTTCTAAAAACTCTCTGGGCAGCCTCAATCCCTTCCTCAGTGTAATAGTATCTGGGTCCTGGTCGAAAAGCAGGAACACTCCAGCTTTCTTCATCACCCATCACATCCCACTTGGGAGCCTTGCCTTTTGGGAAAACACCATGATTGATCTTTCCACAGGCCGCCGTGAAGTAGCCGGCTTCCTTGAAAAATTGAGGTAAAGTCACTACCCCCGGGTTCTTGTCGCGATAATGGGCATGATTCCCATGAACCCCCAAAGTATCAGGTCGCAATCCAGTCAAAAGGCTCGCCCGAGAAGGACCACAAATCGCCTGTTGGCAATACGCACGCTCAAACAACAATCCACTCGCAGCCAAGCGATCAATATTTGGGCTCTTAACGTGTGTCGCCCCGTAACATCCTAGTTCGGGCCTCATGTCGTCGACCGCAATCATCACAACATTCAGCGGCTTACCCACCACAGAACTCATCAACAAACTCCCGCTTACAACACTATGCCAAAACAGGGCGCCTAACTTTCCTCTCTTCACTTCGCTCACAATGGCATTAATCTTAGGAACTTCCTATACTAGTCTTATTCAGTTCGTAAACACCCCTTCTCTTCGCAAACTTCTACCACTCGCTCGAACTCATAAATAATGGCCGAATCAATAGGAATCCGCTGATAAAAGTGCCCGTGATCAAAAATTCAAAGCCTCAAAAACAGCCCGTAATAAAACGAGTCACCAATTTAAAATAACAATTCTATGCGCCTGCTCCTCATCTTCGTTCTCTCTGTTTTTTGTCCCCTCTTTTCTTCGGGAAAACCCAACATCCTCTTCATCGTCTCCGAAGACAACAGCGAGCACATCGGATGCTATGGTGAAAAGCGCGTCCACACACCCGCTCTTGATAGTCTTGCCCAAACCGGTGTCCGATACACCCGCGCCTACGTGCCCTACTCCGTTTGTAGTCCTTCCCGCGCCGTTTTTCTCACCGGCCTATACACCCGCCAAACTGGGCACATCGGACTCGCAACTCATAAATTCTCGATGTTTAAGGATTTTAAAACGATGCCCGCCTACTTTAAAGCAGCTGGCTACTATACCGGATTTCTAGGAAAAACACATATCAACCCGGAACGCCTTGTCGAAGACCACATCGATCATCGAGCCCTCAAAGGTGCTAACTTTAGCAAAACCACAAGCATTAGAACCTACGCGAAAGAGGCTAAGATCGTCATGCAAAACGCAGCCAAAGAAAAGAAGCCTTTCTGTCTTATCATCAACTATGCCGATGCCCATCGCAAGTTCGTCGGCAAATCAAAAAACGGCTATCCCACCACCCTCCTCAAAAATCCCATCGCCCCTTTCCCATGGATCGGCTCTGACAGCCCTAACCTTCGCGAGGAGATCAAAAACTACTTAAACTGCATAAACCGTCTCGATGAAGGAATCGGTATGGTTCTCAACGACATGGACAAGCTCAGGGTCCGCGAGAACACCCTCATCATCTACATCGCCGACCACGGAGCCGACTTCCCAAGAGCCAAAGGAAGTGCCTACGAATCTGGAGTCCGCATCCCCATGATCGTCAACTACCCCAAAACCTTCTCGCAGGGAAAAGTCGAAAACCAACTGGTCTCCACCATCGACATCCTTCCGACCATGCTCGACCTCTGCGGCATCAAATCTACCCAAACTCTGCCTGGCAACAATCTACAATCTCTCGATCAGGGGGAAATCAGAGGGCACAAATATATTCACACCTTCACCACTGGATCTGCGCCTAATCTTCAATACCTTCAATTTTCGATCCGCGACGATCAGTACAAGCTCATCTACAATCCATACCGCCATAAAAACTTTCTAGCCGCCTCCCGCTATACCAACAGCAAACTCACCGAAGATCAGCATGTGAAATCTTTCCTTTTCCCGGTCGAATACGAACTCTTCGATCTGGAAAAAGATCCCTACGAGTGGACCAATCTTGCAAAAAGCAAGGAGCATCATTCAAAGGTGAAAGAACTCCTTGCTGCCATGAAGGATTTTCAGAGAAAAATCAAAGACCCCTTCCTAGACCGCAAAAATCTCGACCTCTTTCAAGCCGAACAAATGAGGCACCGCACCATCAACTACCGTAAAAAAGACGGATTCCGGTGGCCCCACTTGGACCTCTTCAAAAAGGCCAATTGATGAGCTCCATACGCTGGCTTCTAGCCATCACCTTCACCTTCACCTTCACCTTCACCTTCACCTTCAATCTACTTCCAACGCCGTTTCACAGCTTCCTCCTCCGCCGAACAAGCCAAATTCCTGTGACTTTCCGGCCACCCCATAGTTGGGGCATCGATCCCTAAGATCGCCTCAGCTTTCAAGCAGCTGCCAGCAATACCATTGCATGCGCGGAAGATGAAAAGGCCCTTTAAAATGATTACCCTTCAGAAGCGATGATACTCGTCCATCCCGGTGAAGGTAACCAAACCACTCACCGTGTTCCTCATCGTGAAATGCTTTATGGGCATACTCGTGAATCATTCGATGCCACCCGGCATACTTCTCATCACCAGTCAGCTGGTATGCCAATAAGGTCGCAATGATGGCCTCGCACTGGGGCCACCAAAACTTCATATCGTGCCAGTATTCTTGCACGGGCTTATCGTAAACGTCTATGAAGTAGCTAAGACCCCCGTATTCCTTATCCCATCCCCGCTTCCACATGTAATCGAGCATCCGACATCCAAGATCCACCAACTCCCGATCCCCTCCTCTACGCTTTGCTTCATCCAAAATGAACCACGCTCCTTCGATCGCATGACCTGGGTTCAAAGTCCGGGCATCAATATGATCGACCACTTCTCCATCAATTCCAATCTGTTCCATGACACACTGGATGTCATCCTTAACAAACCCACGGATCTCTTCGATAAACCCATCAATCTTACGCTCCGCAAGTTCGTCTCCACCATTCGCCACCAAAACCTGTGCGACTTGTAGAAAAATCATAGGAACTCCGATCCCCTTAACTTTTCTCTCATCGGTCCACTTTGGATCACCAGCCGAGGCTGTTCCATCCACGTAGTCCATGCACTTTGCAAATAGTTTCCGGGCTTCGTCGAGCCACATCTCATTCCCCGATGCTTTCCCGTAAGCCGCAAAAGCCATTACCGTAAAAGCTTCGGAATAGAAATACCTTCTCTTCCGTAAGGGCTTCCCTTCACGGGTCACCAGAAAGAACATCTGTCCATCCTCGTCAAAACAATGAGCCTTCAAAAACTCCACTCCACTCTTCGCTGCCGATAGCCACTCTTCCTTCTTCTCGACCGTATTATACAAGGTCGCCAGCATCCACGCAAACCGTCCTTGCAACCAAACCGATTTATCGTCATCGACCAAACTTCCGTCCCGATCGCGCATTGACAGATATCCCCCGAATTCTTCATCGACAATTCCGGGCATCCAAAACGGCAGGGTATCCTCAAGTAAACTCGCCCGATAAAAATCCCGTAAACCCTCTAACTCTTGCTTCGAATATCCACTCATTACTTCTTCTGCGTCCAAATCGTCAAACCTCTCACGTCCTCATCACTTGCCCGCAACCAAAACCCCAAAACAACGCCCGTTACCGATGTCGTCAAAAATCCCACCGCGCCATAGAGCAAAGGCATCAGGTCGATAACACCTGCTTCATTGAGGAAGTAAGTCACAGTCACGGTCAACACCCCGCAAATCAAGGCCACCAAGCCAGCCAATCCATTCGGTCTCCTCGAAAATATCCCCAGCGCGAACAAGCCACCCATTGGCCCCAGCGCAAAGCCGATGAAACGATTAAACAACATGAAGACCCCATCCGTCCCCATTTTTGCCAAGACACACGATATCCCGATCCCTACGACACCAAGAATCACCACGACCCATTTCGCTACGCCCAGCCTCTGATCATCCAAGCTCTCCGGCTTTAACAAACGCCCATAAACATCAGTCACAAATGCTGTCGCCACCGAATTCAAGGAACTCGAAATCGTCGACTGAGCAGCCGCAAACACTCCGGCAATAATCAGGCCCGCTACCCCAACCGGTAGGTTTTGCATAATAAAGAAAGGCAGCACGCTGTCCTTGGCCGGAAGTGTGGGATCCATCAACTCGGGATTTTCTTGATAGAAAACAAACAAGGCTGTCCCCAATCCAAAGAAGATCGCCGACCCCACGAGCACCATCACGATATTCATCCAGAGCGATTTTGCCGCCTCTTTTTCAGAGGAAGTCGTAACGTATCGCTGCACGACATCTTGCCCCGAAGTGTAAGAGGGCAAATTGGCCAACATGAAGGCCACAAATAGAACAAAACCCGACGTCGATTCCTTCCCGATTGAAATATCGTTAAAGCTCCAGCTCGCCGTGATTCCCTTCCCCTGTTCACTCATCGCTGAACCAATAGCGCCCAATCCCCCATCGACTTGTGATACGACCAGCCCAAAGCACAACAAAGCGCCTCCAATCAAGACAAGCGCCTGAATCGCATCAGTCCAAACCACGGCTTCAATCCCGCCCATCACGGTATAGACCACACATAAAACTCCAATCACGGTAATCGCGACGAAGATGTCGATATTGGTTACACTGGAAAGAGCCAAGGCTGGCAGATAAAGGACAATGGCCACCCGACCAATATGGAAGATCATAAACGTTACACTCCCGATCACCCGGGTAGCGACATTGAAGCGCTTCTCCAGATATTCATAAGCTGTTGTAATATTCAGCCGACGATAAAACGGCAGATAAAACATCACCACCAGTGGAACGATGATTAAAATCGGCCACTGCCCAATGTAGCCATTCCAATTCGTTGCATAAGCAGTCCCTGGAACTGCCATGAAAGTGATCGCCGAAAGCATCGTCGCAAAGATCGACAAGCCCGCGACCCAAAAAGGAATTTTCTGGCCACCTCGGAAGTAAGCATCCGTCGAAGAAGCCGCCTCCCTCTTCATAAACCAATAGCCAATCGCCACCATTCCCAGAAGGTAAACCGCAACCACGATCCAATTGCCTACCCCGAAGCTGAGCTTCGCCTCGGCCATCTCAGCAATCAAGACTTGGGGAGATCTCACTCCGGGCTTAATCTCACCCGTCGGAATAATTGCCTTTCCATTCCAGAAAACCACCGGTGTTGTCACCGGGGCAAAAGTTCGATCGATCGGTAGACTCCCCGCCTCAGCCCATCGATCTGTCACTGTGTTGTATGAAAGAATCGACGCCGGAAAACCTGGATGCTCCATCCCTTGACCGTTTATTTCTGGTCGCGCTACCACTTGCTTTCTCAAAAACTCAACCGGCACGCCACCCAACATCAGCAAGGAACTTGCTCCCATCGGCACCGCCATTGATGGCGCTGCCGATCTCGCCTCAGGAAGATCGGACAATCTTTTCCACGTGCCTGACAATGGATCCAACTCCCAGCAATCCTTCAAAAAATCTAATCCAAAGATTCGATTTTCGTTTTTCTCCTCTGACTCCGCAAAATCTCTCCCCCCAAACAGGTAGAACTTCCCTCCCTTAACTCCCGCAACCGGATACATTCGACCACGCGCGTCTTCAGGCCAGCCTAGCGATTCCCATCTTACTGTCGTTAGATTAGGCCTCATCAGTTTAAAGATCTCCCGATGTGTTTCCTCTCCATCCCCACCTGATCCCACTAAAATTTCTCCATCGACCACTGCCGCAACTCCTTCGGCCGTTGCGCGAGGAAGATTTCCGATTCTGCTGATCTTCACCTTTCCCAAAGCCATTGAGAGCTCCAGAATTCCCCCTCGAGAACCCGCTTCGTTCTTTCCTCCCATGAACAAACATTGCCCATTCTTCAAACTCACCGACATTCCATAACCAATCTTCCCTGGTAACTTTACTTCAGCAGTCCGCCACTCGCCGCCCTCCTTTAAAGGCAGAACATAAACCCTATCATAGTAGACTTTCTTCCCATCTTCCCATGGTCTTCCATCCGGAAAGTTTGCTCCCCCTGCTACTACCAAAAAATCTTCCCCGCCTTCACTCAATACTCCAGAAAACGTTCCTGCAAAACCTTCGCGGTCAGGAAGGTCAGGTAATCGATCCCATTTTAGGGTTCCTAAAGCCACTCCCAACCCCAGAATCCAAAAGGTGATAAAAAGCCTCATGATATCCCGACGCTAACATCCTCCTTGATCCACTCGAACCATCCCATTTTCTCAAGACGTTTTCTTAAGGCCATAATTTGGTCTGGACTTGCCGGATCAATCGGCCTCCTCACAGGACCACAATCAATCCCCACCATTTGCATCATCACTTTCAAGGAAGACCTCCCACAGGTACTAAACATCGCCGCAATCATATCAAGAGCACGCTTCTGCCACAATTGAGCACTTTCAAAATCTCCGACGCTCAGGGACTTCCTTACGTTATCATAAATCGGAGCGGCGTAATTATAAGTGCTTCCCACCGCTGACTGGTATCCTTGAGCCACCGACATGAGATAAGCTTCATCTGATCCAGACAGAAACTCCAAACCTGGCGCTACGCTCTCAAGCAAAGGTAGATTATGAAGACTCGCACCATCGGAATACTTGATCCCACAAAATGTAGGCAATCGGTCCATTGAGATGTCAGTCAACTTTAATGGATCAAGGTTCACGCCGGACAGGAAAGGGATATGATAATAATAAAAAGGTGTTTTGGGAGCCGCTTCCACAATCGGCAAAAGACCTTCCACTAATTCAGCTTCACCACTCACTTTAAAGTAACCTGTTGGTGTTGCCGAAACGGCATCGGCCCCAATCGATTCGGCATGTTCCGCCAACTCAGCTGATGCTTTCAGGCTATTATGCCCAACCTGCACAAAGGACTTCATTCGACCCTTTGCTTCATCCACATAGACTTCAGCTACTTCACGCCGCTCATCATCGGTCAGGGACATTCCTTCCCCGGTGCTTCCGGCAATATAGATTCCCGTGATTCCCTTCTTCGCAAGATAATCCACAACTTGGGGAACAACTTCCAAATTTAAATCGCCTTTTTGATCCATTGGCGTCACCACAGCGGCAACTAATCCCCTCATTCTTAACGGCTCCATTTTGATAATGCTACCTAAGATTCCTTCGTGACTCAAAAACCAAAACCAAAAACCTTGGTTTGTTCATCCAACCAGTCGCCATAAGCTCAGGCAACAATTTCCCTCCGAACAACACCCATCACTCTTTAAGCCGCCGAGATCATTTTTTAGTAAACGTTTCAATCTACTGGCTCCAAAACGTGAACTCAAGACCTTGATCAAAGATCCCGATGGTGTGGGTTTTCCAAAATTTCTCCAAGGGCATTTAGAAGTCAACGGACCAAGAATGGATTAGGATATCGATCCCTCAAACCTACTTCGAACCCGTTTGGGCAACCCCAAAACCTTTATTTTAATACCTCTACCAACCTTAAAACTCAATAACAGCTACACTCGGTAAGCCCCACCAATCAAACCCTCGATGAAATTAAAATTACAACAGCAATAACCGTGACTATGACAAAGATCACAGAAAAAAGAGCCCTTTTTTTTAGCGAAAATATGTTTCGGCACTTGGGGCACGTTGCCATTTCCCTGCCTTGAATCCAGTCCTCAAGACGTTTTGGAGATATTTCACTACCATGGAGAAAATTTCCACACTGCTCGCAATAATCTTTTCCGATCTTTCGAAGCTCTAATTCAACGCCTTCAGAATAATCACTCCTCTTTAGCGGTGGTATCTTACTATTCATTGGACGATATTAACTGAAAGAATTTCTAACACATTTCCTGCTAGGCGAAACTCTATTTCTAGGATTATTTAAATTTAGCACACTGTAAAACAGCATGTTAAACCCTCTCCTACCCCTCATTGGTCAGGTTCTAAGAATTACGAACACCCAAAAGAACTCTTAAATTAAGCACTCAAAACTGTGCTTTTTTCTGAAGCTGGAATGAAGATTCCGTGACTCTATTTTTATCGTAACCCCTGAAATGCTCGGTTTTTCTTTTTTTGAGCAAGAACTGCGCCCACGGAATGAATGACCGTTTCTACCTCCAATGAAAGAAGCGGTAACGGATCTCACTCCTAGGAAATTTCGGGGGCTGTGTTATTTGATGTTAGGATGGACCGACTCTCGCTATTCGTCATTTTCTTAGCCGAGCGCCGAAAGCTCTTATCCTTGGCGCTTGAAACTCAGTATGCCCTTAAATTTTCTTCCTCCGCCCCCAAATTTGCCCCAATAAATTAAGACCCTGAGTGTCTCAAGTAGATGAAGCCTAAGAACTAAAACACACGAACCAACTCAATGTTCACATCACCATGATCTCATTACCTAATTCAATAATGGTCGCCTCAACTCTTTTCTTATCACTACTGGCCGGGCCCGTCTCAGCTAAAGAACGGCAGCTTGAGGCCAACACCACCAAGAAGGTCCAGGTTCGTCATTCCATGTTAGGTTTGCGGGACACTCTTCTTTTCTACACATTCTCCGGTCAACAGGCAGTCCTGCGGCTCCACATCAGCAACAAGGACCGGGCCCTCCCTGTCACCGGAATAGTCTATCTTTTCCCAGTGAATACCACCGACCAAGGGCTTAAGAAGTGGATTAACAATCAACACTCTGATGGGCTTTTCCCGGAGGTTCCCAGACCCGCCCTGAGCCACAAACTCCCGAAAGGAATCTGTAAGGCCACGACCACCAAGGTCCTCGGGGAGAAGAAGAACCACCCCAATACAGGCGTCTTCACTGACCACGCAGTAACAGTCTCGATCAAGGCCCACGAACTTAAGAATCAGTTCAAGCTGGCCGCCTTTAAAGATAAAACCGGCATCTTCTTACCGAAGTAGCCGCGCTGGCCGCCCGTCTCGCTCAAGCCATTCACCCTCACGCAAGTCGTTCCAACAGGTTTTCACGGTGCGTTAATCTTCTCTTCACAAATACAGACCACTCTTACGACCAACTATGAAATCGAGATTAAGACTCGACCATAGCAATGGATTAGCATGTCTCTCTGGAGTATTAACATCACTTTTTAGAATTTGAGTTTCACCAAAACCCCTTACAATCGCCGTGAACCATTTTTTGTGATGACAAGCAGCCGATAAACTCTTTCCGTTATTGGGCCGCTTACAGCGAGAAAAATGATTGCTAGATGGTCGTTTATTTGTGGAAGTGGAAAGTATCCAAAACTAACACCTCTTTGCGCGGGGTTAGTTTTGGGTCTTTAGATAATAACCATCTAAACAGTCATGAATCTCAAAACTAGCAAGGGTGTCATTTCCACGGCAGCCTTATTCGCCATCTTATCAACTTTCACTTATGCCGCCCCTATCACTATTAGCGAGCCCGGCTTTGAGGCGGATGGAAACTGGAAAACTCCCAAAACTGGCGCTAGTATTAAGGGGCTTTTTCTGAACGACGCTCTGAAGAATTACACAAAAGCCCAACTCATTGATACGCCGCCTGATTCAGGCAGCAAAATCGCCTACAATAACGGTCCAGATCAGAACATCTATCAGGTCCTAGATGCCTCTCTCGCTTCCAAAACGACATACCGGCTTAGGATCCTTGCCATCGATCCAACTTTTGCCAACCCATTTCCAGGAGGAGAATTACGACTAGGTTACGTTTCTGAAAGCCCGACGCCTAATGATGATTTCGGGCTAAACTTGTTGAAACCCACAACAATAGAAAAACCAATTCCATTCAATGACCACGAAAACGATCCAGAGAATACGACCGACGGAATAGCAACTTGGACCCTGACTTTTACCACCGGAGAACTACCAGCCGGACTCGACCAAAAGCTGCGTATCGAAATCCTCGGTGGCGGCAAGACACAGTCGATTTTTGATAACATTCAACTCGATGCCCGCGTCGCTACCTCGCAAGAAATCGAGGCTGCAACCAAGCTTCTCCAAACACCAAAAGACAAACCCATCTTGGTCATGTTCGGTGACTCCACTACCGAAGGCGGTATGACTCAGGCAGTTCAAAAAGAACTCAATCAACTTATCTCATCCGAACAACAGCCTCCCAAAATCATCAATGCCGGCAGGGGTGGCGACTATGCCGTGGCAGCATTGAAACGACTCGAAGAGGACGTGCTAACCCACAAACCCGATATCGTGACCATTTCATTCGGACTCAACGACACCGGCCTACGTAAGCCCGACGACTATCAAGAGAGTCTGGAAAAGATGATCCAAACCCTTAAAGAGGCCCAAATCCAGATACTGCTGCTGACCAGCACTCCCTTCAACAACAAGCAACATAGTTGGGCTGAAAAGTTCGAGGAAATCGGTGGGCTCGACGAATACCTCAACAAGGAGTATTGCGAAAGAATCCGCTCTCTGGCCGAGAAAAACGATATCGTCCTTTGCGATCTACACGCCATCTTCAAGGCTGAGATCAATAAGGATCCGGATAGGATCAACAAGCTCATCTCAGGCGACGGAGTCCATCTCACCGCCGAAGGATATAAACTGATCGCGCAACACCTTGCTCCAAGCATTATTAAACGCTTAACCAAAGAATAGGTGCCCCTGAAAATAAGGCGAATAGATTGGAATCTTCTGCTGATCTTAGCCCGGGACACTTCAAGATTCACTTACATCAAAAACCCGCCGGCTGTTAAGCGGGCGGGCTTTAAAAACAGAAAAGGTGTTTCTTACTCCTGTTTACGGACTCGGAAGAAGATTTTACCGGTCTTAGCAATGAAGTTAACTGATGCGCTTGAAATGACGACGGTTGTCGAATCGCCCTGTGACTCAATGCTGTCGTCGAGCTCATCCCATAGATTGATATCAGTTTCGTTCAGGTTATCTTTGGCATAAATCGCATAACTTTGCCCTCCCCGTGAGTTCCACGTGAGCGACACATCACCATTGGCAGCAGTGGAAATTGAAGTGATCACAAAAGGTGCCCCACCTGCGCCGCGATAAGCTTTCAAGCCACCGTTTTCGACATCGTTGAAAAGGACTTTGCTTCCATCCTCTTTGACAGAGAAGATTTCGATATTCGCACCACCTGCACCATTCGTCCATATGACTCTGATAGGATAGATTCCAGCCTCAATCACGTTAAAGACAAAGATACTATCAGCAGCACCCCGAGGCGCATCGAACTCACCTAAGAGTTCACGACTTTCAGGCTGATCAAGTGGCCCTGCTTCCATCCGAAATCCATCGTCACTATTAACCCCAACGGTATTAAAGCCGGCGGGAAACTCAACAAAGGTGACGATTTCTGCGCTCGCTCCATCAGCGATAAAATTGAGGCCAGGAACCCCAGGCATTTGGAGATCATCAGGGAAGTTTCCGGCAGAGTCACCTCCCAGTTGATTGAGGTTAATGACCGAAGGGATTTCAAACTCGAGGAGCGGGCCAACTACGATCCCAGGACCAATCGCAGGTCCGATCAAATCAGGATCAGCGAAGTTTTCGTCCGCAAATTCTCCCGCCAAGTTAAGCTCTGTATCTACAAGGGAATCCTGGATAAACGCTCCATTTTGAATCACTCTCCATATAAAGCCAGGATTCGAGGTACTGACACCAGATGCCTTGAGATCCGGAGTGAGAATCCCAAATATGGGAGCTTTAACGATCCCCGTCTCGGTCCCAACAATATTACCAAGAGTATCAACCAATTCGATTCGGAAGGTGTGTTCAGAATCTGTCTCGAAGGGAGCTTCGAGAGTATGGGTGAAGTCAGTAGCACCTTGAACTTTGTCGCTAGCCACGAGCTCGACCTCATCATCATCGATAAAGAGCTTAGAAGCGGCTGGATCAACCTCGCACCCTTCGAAGTCATTTCCTCGGAAGGAAAAGTTAGTGAGACTTGTCACCGTAGGTCCGGTGATCGCTGATACAAAACAAGGTTCACTAGGAGGAGCAAAGCCATCCAGTGTCACGAGTGCGGTCTGTTCTGGGCTCTTACCGAAGACTAGAGCGTGAGCCCCCAGCCCCCCCCAGCCTTTCTGTCCGGGAGTGTTTTTATCACCATCATTAATTGCCATCCCGAGGCCGAACTGCACGCCACTTTCGAGTGCCTCGAGTTCCATCGATGCTTTGGGCAGTTTGATTTCATAAATGGTCCGCTTAGCGTCAACGTCGCGGGAAACAAAAGCGGTCGTGCCGCCTACGCCTGCTTCTTCGAGCATCACTTGACCACCCAAGGAATCCTCGACTCCACCGAGCGCGTAATTGTAAAGCGCGATTTGCGTGTCTTGCTTGTCATTAGCGATCATCAGCTGAACCGAATCGCCATTCCATGCACTGTTGGCGGAGTTTTCGTGGTATTCATCAGTGACTAGAAATGCGAAATAAACATTATCATCGTCATAGGAAATTTGAACCGCCGAAGTCTGATCATCCGGTCCGCTCCAGCTCCCTCCGTTATGGGTTTCAAACAGAGAAAGATTGCCGCCATCTTTACGACTTCCCGATCCTTTAGGAATCGCGAAGCGAGGGTCCGAAAGGACAGGAACGCCCTGCCAATCATCGAGTTTTCCGTCGATTACGATCTCCCCAGGAGCTGTTTTTGCTGAGTGAAATTCTTTGCCCGCTTCGATATCGTTTGCAGTTGCGAGAGTAATGAGAGCGGTCTGTTCTGGGCTCTTACCGAAGACGATGGCGTGGGCCCCAAGCCCCCCCCAGCCTCTCTGTCCAGGAGTATCTTTATCCCCATCGTTAATTGCCATCCCAAGTCCAAACTGGGTACCTCCAATGAGCTCATCCAGTTCCATTGATTCCTTTGGAAGTTTGATTTCATAGGTGGTTCGCTTTGTTTCCACATTTCTTTTTACCACCGCTTCGGTTCCGCCAGGACCTGCTTCTTCGAGCATCACTTGTCCCCCCAAAGCCTCCTCAACTCCTCCGAGAGCATAGTTATAGAGTGCCACCTGTATGTCTCGATCCGCATTTGCGACCATGAGTTGAACGGAATCTCCATTCCAGGCACTATTTGCCGAATTTTCGTGGTATTCGTCGGTGACAACAAAACCAAAGTAAATGTTGTCATCGTCATAGACAACTCGGACTGCAGAAGTGTGGTCATCGGGCCCGCTCCAGTTACCGCCATTGTGTTTTTCAAAATTCACAAGGCTCCCATTTTCGGCAGAGCCTTTTGGAATCGCAAACCGAGGATCTGCCAAGATAGCAGCACCACTCCATTCTGAGAGATCCCCATCGATAACGATTGGTTGGGCGGCTTTAATCGCAGTGTAATACTGTTTCCCCGGCTCGATGTCATTAGCGCTTGCTTCGATGAAGAGGACCCCGATAGCTGCAACTCCAAAGAATATTTTTTTCATGCTCATAATTTTAGCAACAATTCCATGAGCCACCTCTGAGGAAAGATCATGTCTTGTAGAATCTGTGTTTTAATTCCCTTTGAACTACCTGAGCAGAAAAAGCTCTTAGTCCATCGGTTTTAACAAAGTGCAATTAGCTCTACTCTAGGTCAAGCTCCCAGATGGCGAATCGCTTTCATAGGCCTCAAAAACCCACGCAAAAATCTATTTGGATTGTAAAAGTTTGAGTGCAGCTGGGTAATTGGGGTTGATCTTCAGAGCAGCTTTTAAGGCTTTCTCTGCGGATTTCTTTTCCCCTAATGCAAGAAATGCCCGTGCAATACCAGTGTAGGCCTGAGCACTTCTTCCCCCCATTATGATCACTCTCTGATACGATTTCACAGCATCTCGGTGACGGCCCTCTGCTTCAAAAATAGCACCTAGGCCAAGAAAAGATTGGGGGATCTGGGGATGTGATTCGACAACAGACAAATAGAGATCCTTTGATTTTCCCCATTGTTTGGTGTCAGCGTAAACAGCAGCGAGAGTGAGACGCCCGGCTGGTTGTTCAGGATCTAGCAACATCGCCTTCTTGAGTTGAACAATGGCGGCTGGGAATTCACCCATCGAGGCATAGAGTGAGCCGAGATTAAGGCGGGCTGCGGTATAGTCCGGGTTCAATTCAACGACTCGATTTAGCCGTTCAAGAGCACGGGCTTGATTGCCACGAGAGCGGTCAATCATGGCGAGGTTGATTAGGGCGGTGGCATGATTTGGATCGATGGCGAGCGCTTTCTCAAAGAATGGCTGGGCAAGGTCGAGGCGTTTCTCCATGAGGAAGAGAGCCCCTAACCCGGTGAGAGCCTGACCATACTCTGGATTTACTTTAATGGCTGCTTGATAAAGTTTTTTGGCTTCCTCAAATTCTCCTTGGGCGGTTGCAACCTTAGCCTGATTGTAAAGTTCCTGCGGGCTTTTTGATTTTCCAGATGGCTGGATGAGATCAAAAAGGATTTGTGCTTCATCAGGAAAGCCATTGGTCGCAAAAAGAGTTGCATAGTCACTTAAATAGCTGGATTCATCTTGATCGAGAGGATCCTCATACCAGCGACCGGATCTGGGGGTAAGTCGAGCTTGCGTGGGCGCTCTTAGAAGATCCATATCCGTGCTGAGTTGATCCCAACTCAGAGGTCCTTCATAAAAAGCGGCAACTGCACCTTTTTCGTCAACTAGGAAACTTGAAGGTATATTCAGAGAGCGGCGCCGCGATGTAATAAATTCGACTAGGGTCTCGATTTTCCCCAAGTTCTCCAAACGCGCTTTCCCACTCGACATTTTGTAACCCAGACGCGCGAGCTCGGAGGCTGAATCGCGGGCAGACGTTTCTTGGCTCACTGTAGCTAACCCATCAACGTTGAGCGCTAAGACGGTTGCTTGCAGCCCTTGAATCCCCTTCTGGTTTTTTGCCAACTCGCTCAATTCATCGAGACAGATATCGCATCCTGTTGCCCAAAATTTCACGATAAAGGGCTTACCCAGAAACTCCTTAGTAGATTGGACGCTACCCTTTTTATCTATATAGCTCAGTTCAGGTAACGGGAGACGATTCACAAGCCAGAGACCCTCCTCTTGCCAATTCTCATCAATTTCCGGAACAGGAAAGTCATCCACAGAAAGGGAATTTACACGAATTTCCTG
>Ga0315322_10000872_pt1 | contig 23033 bp, 20 predicted proteins | sample M110021515metaG_FD_203461 | JGI IMG/M metagenome (GOLD analysis project Ga0315322, IMG submission 203461) | Ammonia-oxidizing marine archaeal communities from Monterey Bay, California, United States - M1 100m 21515 | ecosystem: Environmental > Aquatic > Marine > Intertidal zone | place: USA...
AAGATCATGAACTTGACCGGCAAAACCACCCTTCCGCAATGGACTGGCCTCATAAGCGTCATCAACTTGCTTGTTGCCCCGGACACCGGTTGCGTCCACGTGGCAAGAGCCTTGGGGACTCCGGTGGCAGGTCTTTACGCGGTGGCAAATCCTTCTTTGTCGGGACCTTATCTGGAGCAAGCCTATTGCGTGAGCAAATACGATGAAGCCTTCAACAAGTATTTGCCTGGCTCAAAAGCAAAAGATTTCCACCAACGGGTTCATCATCCTGATGCCATGTCCCTGATTAACGCGGAGGAAGTCATCGGAAAGATTGACGAGGCTCTTGAGGCACTGCCTTCATGAGGAGAGTGTTTTTCCTCGTTTGCAAAAAAACGAACCAATGCCCCCCCCTTGTATTGAAGTTATCTGATATTTACACCAAGGAAACTTTCCTGTTTACATCTCACTACCGATGCTGACGGGTCTCCTTATCAAGTCGATGGGATTTATTTTCTCCCTGTTGCCTTACTCGATTCTCGAGTTTGCCACTGAACTTCTTGGCTTTGTCTTCGTTTCGATCCCAAGTGCTCGCCGACGATTGCTATTCTCCAACCTGAAGCATTCCTTTCCCTACTGGGGTCACGCAAAAATCAAATCTGTCGCCCGGAAATCTTCGGCAAGGATGTTCGAAATGGGGTTTTTCTCACTGACTTATCCCTTCTTGTCGAAAGACAAACTCAAGAGAACAATGCTCTATTCAAAGAAAGTCGAAGGTCAGCTTGAGGAATACAGAAGAGATGCCAGACCAATGATCGTCCTATTGCCACACATCTCCCTTTTCGAGACCTTAGTCACTTCCCCGTATTTCCGCCCGCAAAGGGGAAAGCGGCTTGGTGCGATTTATCGACCGAACCGGAACCCCGTGCTTGACCGTTGGATCAACCGGGCCAGAGTGAAGTCTGGTCTCAAGATATTTGCCCGTAAAGCGGGCTTGTTCAAGGCAAGAGATCATCTGCGTGACGGAAACTGGCTGATTGTTTTGTTTGACCAAAATGCCGGCAAGAAGGGAGCAAGGGGAGTTTTCCTTGACCGACTCTGCTCGATTTCACCCTTGCCTGATTTGCTAGGAAGAACCCCCGATGCCCAATGCATCTATGCCTTTCCTCGGCGGACTGCATTTTTTCAATCACAATTGGAACTTAAGACTGTACCCCCGAGCCAGAAGGGTTTTTCCGTTGCCGCACACGGTATCCTTGAGGGAGATCTAAAAGCATCTATGGGCGGCCTCTCCGAGTGGTTGTGGTTGCACGGGAAATGGAAGACCAATGACATGCCTCACGAGTTTTTTCATTTACAGGAAACAAAAAAGTCGAAATTTGATGAATGCATCCCAGTTCGTAAAACGAAGCTGTGGATCAGGATGCCGAACTGGCTCGGGGACATAGTTATGGCTCTTCCCTTGATTCGAGCGATTCGTTCAGGGCGTCCGGATGCATCCGTGACACTCCTTTGCAAAAAACAATATGTTGCGTTCCTCGAGTCCTTGAAGATTTGCGAAAACGTCACTGCCTTGCCTGACGCAAAAGGATTGGGTTATTTTTGTAGTTTCCTGAAGTGGCGTAAGGACTATCCGGATGGGATGCTTGTCCTTACAAACTCTTTGAGAGGAGATTTGGAGGCATTTCTCGTCGGAGCGAAATTACGGTTCGGAATGATCAGGAAAAACCGAAGGCCGTTCCTTAACGCGACTTGGGTAATACCGAAGGACAGTGCTGCGTTGCATCAGACCAAAATTTGGGGTGATCTTCTCGGGAATTTCGGCCTTCGTTCGGGGCTTGACCTCTCCCCTTTGTCTGCAGAGGAATCCGTTGGCAACACTCCTTCCCGCAAAGTTCGGATCGGAGTCGCTCCTGGTTCTTCAAACACGCCAGCTAAGAGGCTGCCTGTGGAAAGTTGGATTGAAATTTGCAGCAGACTTTTGGCAGGATTGTCGAAAGAAAACATTTCAATTGAACTGTTTGGAACGATTTCAGAAAAAAAGGCATGCGGAAAAATCAAAAATGCCTTGCAATCTGCTTTTTGCATCGACCGCAGCGGCAAAACTACATTGGTTGAACTCATGAAATCCTTAAAGGAAATCGACCTTTTGCTATGCAATGACTCTGGCTCAATGCATCTCGCAAATTGTCTGGGGACGCCGGTTTTGGCACTCTTTGGCCCCACGGACCCGGCGAGCACAGGTCCGATTTTCAATTCCCCCAAGATCATACTCGAATCATCCCCTTCAAATCGAGTTCGAGTTAACTGGGGGGTAGACATTGGCGAGGTTGAGCAGGCTGCCTACGGTTTGATTCCCAGCCTGAAAAGCAAATGAGCGACCTTATTAAGCTTAATCGCGCTCTGAGCGGCAGTTGCCCTTTTGTGATCGGTGAGGTTGCCCAAGCTCACGAAGGCAGTCTTGGGCTTGCCCATTCATATATCGATGCCGTGGCGGATGCTGGAGTGGATGCCGTGAAGTTTCAAACGCACATTGCCGACGAAGAAAGTTCGGAGTTTGAGGAGTGGAGGGTCAAATTCAGCACACAGGATGAGACAAGGCATGATTACTGGAAGCGAATGGAGTTTTCCAAAGAGCAATGGATCGAGCTCAAATCTCACGCAGAAGATCGAGGATTGTTGTTTCTGAGTTCGCCATTTTCCATCGCCGCCGTGCGCCTTTTGGACGATATCGGGATGCCGGCGTGGAAGATACCTTCTGGTGAGATCACGAACTATCTTTTGCTGGATCACGTGATTAAGACCGGGAAACCAATATTTCTTTCATCCGGAATGAGCACCCTCAATGAAATAGATGCATCCTTGAGGCGAATTAGGGACAGTCAATTACCCCATGTTCTTTTTCAATGCACGACAGCATATCCTTGTCCACCAGACAAAATCGGGCTTAACATTATTGCGGATTTCATGAAGAAATACGATTGCCCAATCGGTTTGTCCGATCATTCCGGAACAGTTTTTCCTTCCCTCTCGGCTGCGACGATCGGTGCGAATTTCATCGAGGTGCATGCCGTCCTGTCAAAGAAAATGTTTGGTCCAGATGTTTCATCTTCTTTGGATATTCCCCAATTAACTGATTTGGTTGCTGGAGTAAGGATGGTTCATGAAATGAAAGCGAATTCTGCGGGAAAAGATGATTATGCTGCTTCTGCCAAGGATCTTCGGAGGACGTTCGGGCAAAGTCTTTGTGCATCGAAAGATTTGAGTTCAGGGACTGCACTCACGTTGGACATGATTTCGTCAAGGAAGCCCCTGATAGGTATTCCTGCCCAAAATTACGAATCGTTTTTGGGGCAGAAGATAATCCGACCTATCGAAAAGGGGCAATTTTTCAGCTTGGAGGATTTCGAATGAGCAAACGCAAAGTCTGCATAGTCGTAACTGCTCGACCGAGTTATTCGAGGATCAGGTCGGCCTTGTTGGCTCTCAAAGATATTTCGGAAGTTGAAGTTCAGTTGGTTCTGGCTGGCTCGAGCCTCCTTGATATGTACGGAAATATCTTGGACTACGTCAGGCAAGATGGCTTGGATATTTCAGCTAAAGTTTTTAATGTAGTGGATGGGTTGAGCAAGTTGACTTCAGCGAAGACCACGGGCTTGGGGCTCATCGAACTTGCCACTGTTTTCGACAACCTTAACCCTGATGTAGTCGTAACCATAGCCGATCGCTTCGAGACGATGGCTACTGCGGTTGCCGCTGCTTACATGCATATTCCGCTCGTGCACATACAGGGGGGCGAAGTGACGGGGTCGATTGATGAAAAAGTCCGTCACTCGATTACCAAATTGGCAGACTTGCATTTGGTTTCGACCAATTTGGCTCGCGAAAGAGTGATTCGTATGGGCGAGATTCCCGATAAAGTTCATGTGACCGGTTGCCCATCCATTGACATAGCGAAAGAAGTCATGGATCTGCCGAACCTTGATTTTAACTTTTTCGAAAAATATGGTGGCGTAGGCGATTGCCTAGAACTTGACAAAGGGTACCTTGTCGTCATGCAGCATCCGGTTACCAATGAATCATTGAATGGAAGGGAGCAAATGATGATTACTTTGAATGCCGTCAAGGAGTTGGCCTTACCGGTGTTATGCTTTTGGCCAAATATCGATGCGGGCTCGGATCAAGTCTCCAAGGCCATAAGAGTTTTCAGGGAAAGGGGAGATGCGAAAAGTTTTCATTTCTTCAAAAACATGCAAGGGCATGATTTCCTCAAGCTTTTGATTAATTCAAAGGCATTGATTGGCAACTCCAGCGTAGGGGTCAGGGAATGCTCGTTTATGGGGGTTCCGGTTGTCAATGTTGGCACTCGGCAGGGCGGAAGAGAATATGGGCCCAATGTCATTCACTCTCCACATGATTTGACCGAGATAAAGGGGGCCGTCATGTCCCAAATCGAAAGAGGGAAATTTGAATCATCTCATTTGTATGGAAATGGAAGCGCTGGTCCAAAAATTGCAGAGTTGATTGCAAATGCTGAATTGAGTTCGGTTAAAAAACTTTCCTACTGAATTCCCTTCGGATAATCAGGAAAGTCTCAATGTATCTTTGAGGTTTCCTGCCTGCCCGAATCAAGGCACTTGTTTTCTTTTTTGATTTTCAAGAAACCCGTAATAACGAGCCGTCAATTGGCTTTTGGAAAGGATTGTTTTGGCTTTCGTGGGATCGACTCAAACCGAGAGCAAATATTCTGCGATTCGCTGCCCCGAGGCACCATCCATTTTGTAGCATTGCTCTTGTATTATCTTCTTGCGGCCTCCGGCGTCAAGTCTTGGGTCTTGCAAGTAATTATTGGTGAATCTCACTGCTTCGGCATTACTGCTAGCTATTTTGACTCCTCCTGAATTCACGATCGAAACATAATGCTGGTAATCATAGTACCGCAGGCAGGAATCCGCATGCTTCCGGGTGCCGTACCCGTCGTATGCGATGTTCACGACAGGCGTGTCGAAGGCGGATGCATCAATGGTTATGGTGGAGGCAACGTTGATCACTACGTCGGAGTAGAGCATGAGTTCGGCGAGTCCGTACATGTCCTCCTGGGATGGATTCCAGGAGTCGTTCGTTTTGGCTTTTCGTCCAGGAGATTGCAATGTCACTGATGGTAATCCCTGGAACTTTTCGTAGTCCGATTTACGGTCTTTGGGATGCAACCTTATGAGCAATTGAACTGGTTGAGAGAACTCGCCCTCATTCATCGATTTGATTAGCATGTCAACTACTTCGTGATCGAATGGAGATGTGCCGGGAGTACCTGTCGTATAGGTGATGAGTTTGCATCCGTGGTCTAATTTCCATTTGTCGAAAAACTCCTTTTTGCTGAGATATTTTTCCCGTTGAGAGTAAATGTCGAACTGGGGAATCCCGGACACAAACAGTTCGCTTTCCTTGTATCCGTGGTACTCGATGAGTTCCTTCTTCAGGATATCGTTCCAAACGATAACGCGGTCGGGGTGGACGGGGAAAGGTCCCTTGCTAGTCGGATTGTCCCAACTCAATACGAAGGCTACTGATGGAATTCGTCTTTGCTTTGCTCCGTGCTCCAAGCATAAGTTCCTTGAGTAGAGGGTGGCGTAAAACACCAGATCTGGTTTGTACTTTTCAAAGTAATTCGTACCGAGACGAGGGAGGCTTGCCAGTTTTCGTTTTCGAAGCCACCCCTGAATGCCTTCCGGGCTTTTCCGGGAAAACTTAAGGCAAAGCCAGAGAAACGCTTTTTTGAGCGAATAACCGAATTTCCTTTTTCTTTTTTGGGTAAAAGTAAAGATGTCATTGCGGATTGCCCAAATATCTTTCTCCAGAGAATCGAGCGTATTGAACAAGACATTCGATTTGTGAACGGGGTTTTGCTCAATGATCACGTGATCCTCCTCCATTTCCTCGCGGAACTCCTTGTCCGTGATCGGACTGAAAATTATAATTCGCAGGTTTTTTTGATCCTTAAGAATCTTGAGGACTGAGGTCCTGAGCAAGTTTCTGATTGCAGTTCCCGAGTCTACAATGATGAAAATTGTTTTTAATTCCATTCCGTTGTTATATATTCATTTAATTCTTGAGAATATCGAAAATCTGGCTCTATGTGATCGTCGTGTGATGATATGGCTTCGACTATCTTCGCACACATACCCCAACAATACTTCGGCAAGCGAATTATGTCATCAAATAAAACTCGAGTACTCGGATTAGTCGTAGCTCGGTCAGGATCCAAGGGGATTCCCGGGAAAAACATGCGGATTCTTGGCGGGAAGCCATTGGCCGTACATGCAATTAAGTTTGGGATGGAGAATCCTGCAGTCGATTCCGTCTTCGTATCATCTGATATTGAGGGTCTTATGCAGGCGAGCTTGGCCTTGGGTGCGGAAATGCCATTTTTGCGTCCCAAGGAATTATGCTTGGATGAGACTGCCATGATTGACGTGCTACTCCATGTCGTTGACTTTTTGGAAACGGAAAATCGTTTACCTGAGTTCTTGGTTCTTCTTCAGCCAACTTCTCCGTTTCGTCGACATTCGGACCTGAGCAATGCCCTCAATATCTTGTTCGATGACGAGAAAATCGACTCTATCGTTTCCGTTGAACCTGTTCCCGATCATTATTCACCTGCATTTTTGATGAAGATCGAAGATGGTAATCTAGTCCCTTTTCTTTCCAGCGGAACCCTTAGCTCGAGAAGGCAAGACGCACCAAAGGCATTTTCACGAAGCGGTCAGTTCTACGTTACGAGAATCAGTTCCTTTTTGCGTCACAAGTCGATTTATGGAAATACCTGCTTACCTTTTCCCACTTCACACCCGGCGGTCAATTTGGACTCGTTGGATGATTGGGACAAAGCGACGGAGTTACTCGAATCCAACCCCATCGGAGCCTAGCGGCTTTTGCTGCTGAAAAAGAAATTGTTACAGTATTCCTTCGAGTCCCAGTGGGTTCCCTGATGGTTTTTGGGGTCAAATACACTGATCGGCTTCAATCCATCAGGACTGATGAATTGCCCATCATATCCAAGTTGCAGGAGCGGTTCAGTGACCCCTGCCACATTGTCCTTCCCAATGTGCCGGCATTCGCATTCAAAAAGCAAATCGGGTTTCCATTTCGCAAGGATTGACGCTGCCCCGCCGAAAACGCTTTTTTCGAAACCCTCGACGTCAATTTTGATGAAATTGACCTTTCCTTTTTGACCAAGAACGGAATCCAGAGTTACCGTCTCGCATTCTACCGCGTGAAGTTCTTTCACATTGCCACTCGGTTCGATCAGTGATGCTGCCGGGGAAGGTTGGTTCGAGGGCACGAAAAGAGTGGAAGTTCCATTTGCGTCTGATGCGGCTGCTTGCTTTATTTCCACATTTTCCCATTTCAATGACATGCAGATTCTCTTTAGGTATTTGCAGAGTTCCGGTTGTGGCTCGAAGGCAATGACTTTACCAGTTTTGCCAACTGATCTTCGGAGCCAATACAGAAAAGAACCCTTGTTGGCACCCACGTCTACAGCAAAGTCCCCTTTATTTACATGCTGGGTTATCAGGGAGATCTCGCTTCGTTCGTCACGGAGTTTCGCCCTGTAAGCCCTGTAGAGAAACCTAGGTAAGATCATTTTGAGAAAGGTAAGCTTTCAGATACCTAAGGAAAGTGTAGTAGGCTGCCATTTGGGCAATCACATAACCCCTCCAACCGTCCAAGAATCCAAGTCTGAGGAAATAACCACGAATGAACCTAAGAAAAGGTCGGCAGATCAAGTCAGCCAGTCTTGCCTTTTTTCCTGCCTTCTCTCTTTCGGCGGCAAATACCTTGGCGTAGAAAAGGTACTTCTGGACCTGGTGATCAGTGGACTCCATGCTTTTGTGCAAAAGTTCGGAATCAAGGCGACCAACGGTGTTATCCGGAATCAATCTGTCGTGGGGGTTTGTTCCGCCCCAGCGGGCGGTCCCTTTCCTCCAGAGCCTGGTCTGGCGGTCAGGATACCAATCTCCATGCCGGATCCATTTCTCGAAGTACATCGTGCATCGAGGGAAGCAATAAGCGTCAAAAGATATGTTTCCGCTTGAGAAAAGTTTCAGAATTTCATTTTTAAGATCTTTTGATACAATTTCGTCTGCGTCTAAACTCAAGATCCATTCAAAACTTGCCTTCTGTGCAGCAGAGTTCTTTTGGTCGATATGACCTTTCCATGGTTCAATGAAAGTTTTCGCCCCATGTTTTGCTGCAATACGCTCGGTTTCATCTTTAGTGTCTGCGTTGATGACTACTATGATTTCCTCCACCCAATTGCTCAAACCATCAAGGGTCTCCCCTATTCTATGCGCTTCTTCACCAGCAATGATGCAAACTGAAATTGGTAAAACCGATGTCATTTAAAGATAGTATTTCACAATCCGTAAGGAAATAATATATTTAGCAGAAGTTAAGCCTATTTGTAAAAAACCTTTATGCCGACCTATCCAAGACCAAAGAAAGTATTGGCGATCCAATTCAAACAGATTGGGGACTCCGTTTTAGTCGTTCCTTCATTGCGGGCCATTCGCCGGCAGTGGCCTGAATGCCAACTCCATGTAGTCGTCTTTGAGAATATTGCGGAAATACTCCGTCCTATTCCCTGGATCAATCACGTGTGGGGAATATCCAAAAGCAAATCTCCCCTTTCGATTTTCAGAACTTTCCGCATTCTTTTCAAACTGCGAAACATGAAGTTTTGCCGATCGGTGGATTTTGGCGTAAACGACAGGGGGGCTTGGTTTGGCTTTTTCATTAATGCCAAACTTAGGCTCGGGGCAAAGAAGAAGAAAAAGACGGGAGCCTTCCATATTTCGAATTATGGCTACAATCAGACGATCGTCCAGAAGTACGACGATTATTACCAAGCATCCGTCCTGATTAGCGTTCTTCGGGCATGGGGCATTTTGCCCAACGAAATGAAACTCGAATTGCACGTTGGCAACGAAAGCCCGATGCAGAAGGGGCTAGAGTTGCCTGACGAGTTTATTTGCCTCCATTTGACGACGGCAAGGAGTGTCAAAAATTGGCCTGTTTCCAAATGGTCTCGCTTGCACGATTTGCTCTGCGAACGAAAAATTCCCGTAGTCGTTTCGGCCGGTTCCAGCCGGGAAGAAAGGCAAATTGCCAAAAGTTTTTCGGATGCTTCGCCCAATGCGATGGTTTTGCCTACCTTTGAGACGATCCATGCCTTCCTCCATTTTATACAGCATTCCAGGCTGCTGGTATGCGGTGATACTGCACCGGTGCATATGGCCGCTTCATTGGGCGTTTCCACTTTGACTTTATTCGGACCCACCGATGATGAGCTTTGGAAACCGAGGGGGCGGAGGCATTTTGATATTAACGCTCATTGCCGGTGCAAGACCGAGAAAACTTTCGACCCTTGCAAGATGCAAAGTATTTGCATGGATTCAATTAGTGCGGTTGAAGTATTTGATATGGCAATCGAAATCCTGAAGGAACCGGAGTTTTCAATGAGCTAATGGTAGAGCTAGAGGATTTTCATGAAGATATCCTAGCCAAGGCAATGCGCGGATTGGGTATAGGTAAAAGCGAAATGGCTTCGCTTCTTAAAATCGAAAAGAAACAGGTTGAAGCCGTCCTCGGTGGGGCACTTGAAGAAAAGGTGATTGCAGGCATGGCTGAAGCGCTTGGGTTAAGCGCATCCAAGTTAATTGATTCGGCAAGAAAGAACTGGTCCCCTTCCCCACTCAAACTGGAGCGAATGAAGCAGTTCAATCTGCCTTTTGGGGGGATGCGCGTGAATTCGTATGTAATTTGGGATCAGCAAACTTCAAGGGCGTGGGTTTTCGATACAGGCCCCGAGGTAGCGACAATATTGGAATTTCTGAAAAAAGAAAATTTATCCGTCGAGTCCATTTTTCTAACTCATACACATGGCGACCATGTCGCTTGCCTCGATGAATTGAAGCAAAAATTGGGAAATCCTCCTGTTTTTGTCCATAGCTTGGAATCAATCGAAGGGGCTGAATCAATAGAGGAGGGGTTTGAGCATGCACTAGAAGGCTTGAGCCTGAAAGCACTCCATACGTACGGACATTCGTCCGGCGGAGCAACCTTTGTCATCGATGGCTTGGATAAACCGACGGCGATCGTTGGAGATGCCCTCTTTGCCGGATCCATGGGTGGAGGGATGGTCTCTTACTCCGATGCCTTGAGGAATAACCGTGAGAAAATAATGACATTGCCGGCCGAAACCGTCGTTTGTCCCGGGCACGGGCCAGTTACGACCATCGCAGAGGAAAGAAGGCACAACCCCTTCTTCCCTGAACTTACAGGGTCTTAACGGGCTTGAAGGCGGAAGTCCCGGAGGCCGTTCTGTCGACACAGGTCGACGATCCGCGTGACAAATTTCAGTGGGACGTCTTCATCGGCCACCACTAGCACCGTGGGCTTGGCGGGTAGTCGTGATGCAGCCTCGAATATCTCTGCAACCCTCTGTTCTACAACGGGTTGCCCATTGAGATAAAAGAGGCCTTGCTCGTCAATCGATACGACCAGTTCGTCTTCAAGAAGATTGGATCCGGCGCTGTCGATTTTTGGCAGTTTTACATTAATGGCCCGAAGATCCTGGAATTGCATGGTAACAAGAAAGAAAATGATAAGCACCATAAGGACATCGATCAATGGCACTATGTCGATTTTGGGGCTTTTTCGTTTTCGTTTGGTGCAAACCGTCATTCCTGAAAATCCTTCATGGGGGCGGGAAGAATGGCATCTACCAATCGAGCGCACAACCAATCAAGAGACACCGTTCTTTTCTCAACAACACGCATAAGATATGAATGTCCGATGAGAGCCGGGATGGCTATGGCCAAACCAATGATCGTGGTAAGCAAGGCCAATGCGATGCCTTCTGAAAAAATTTCCGACCCACCGCTTCCTCCAGTTGTTGGCATAGCGGAAAATACACTGACCAACCCTGTGACCGTTCCAAGCAAGCCGATTAGCGGGGCTCCTGCAATAACGACCTCAAGCAGGAACAATCCTTGCTCTAGGGCAGCTACTTCAAGTCTGGCGTAAGCCTTGAGGGAATCAGGAGAAGGCTTTTCGTGGACCGCAACGAAAACGATTCTTTCGGCGGCAGATCTTTTCTTCCAGCGCTTGTCAGGGAATTCGCCGCTCATGAGGGCTTTCTCGACCTTGCGGGGGAACGTCAAGCCGCGCCTCAATGCATAAACTCTCTCCGTAATTACGAATACGGCGACCAAGAGGCAAATGCCCAAGGGATATACGAAAAGGCCGGCTTGCCTGTAGCTTAAGGAGGGGCGCAGGGATTCAAATGTTTCGACTACCTGCTGGTTGTATTTCTTGTTTGTGATCAGCATGAGGTTCCCGTTGACAAAAACCTCAAGGGTTCCGTTTTGATCATCTGTATCCAGATCATTCCCTCCTTTGAGCGCATAGATTGCGAACATGGTTTCATCGAATTGAAATACGCCGACAGGAGCTTTGCCTGGGTTGGCAACCTTTAGCTCCGGGTAGTTTTCCGCGGGAACGGCGAGGGGTCGCAAACCTTCTTCCTCAAGTGAGTCAAGGAAGTCACTTGACTCTAATGTCGGTTTTTCGTCAGGCAGGCACCCGGTGAAAAGAGCGAGGACGGATAAACTTGTCGCGAGCCAACGGAGCTTCACTTGATGCCAGTGCTTAGACGTAACCAAGGGAGTCCGCGGTCCGGTTGATTGAATCCCTATGGGTCAGAAGTTCGTCAAGGGGGTCCCACGTTCCGTTAAGGAGAGAATCTCTGGCACCGCTACGCAATCCGCAATCGATCTCAGTTCCCCCAAGTCGTATTTTCAGACTGGCAATGTCAACCGACAGGTCGTGGTCGGGCAGTTGCTCCACGAGTTCGATCAATCGTTTCCGTTCGTGGTTTTCGACCGATACGCAGGGGATGCCCAAATTGGTCGCATTGCCAAAGAATATTTCGGCAAAGTTACCGGCGATAATTGCACGGAACCCAGCCCGGAAAAGGGATTGAGGTGCATGTTCCCTCGAACTCCCGCAACCGAAGTTCGTATCCGAAATCATTATGCTTGCTTGCGAAAACATAGGGTTATTGAGGGAGTGATCCTTCTTGCCCCCATTTTCGTCGTATCTGACATCGTGGAAGAGGTATTCGCCCAAACCGTCGAAGGTGATGCATTTCATGAAACGGGCTGGAATAATACGATCCGTGTCAATGTCGTTGCCAGGGACGTAAACGCCCTTCCCTTCCACCATTGAAATTTTTTCTAGTGCCATTGCGATTGAATGATTTGGTTTAGGAAAACACTTCCCTTGTGTCTGATACTTTGCCCGTGACGGCTGCCGCTGCAACCATCATAGGGCTCATGAGCATGGTTCTGCCGGTGGGGCTCCCCTGTCTTCCCTTGAAGTTCCTGTTGCTTGAACTTGCGCAGAGTTGGTCGCCGACAAGTTTGTCAGGGTTCATTGCCAGGCACATTGAGCATCCGGCTGACCTCCACTCAAACCCTGCTTTCTGAAAAACTTGATCCAAGCCTTTTTCCTCGGCAAGTTTACTTACGATCTGAGAACCGGGGACGACGATGGCTTTGACGCCCTCCTTGACCTTATGCCCGTCGATTCTAGTCGCAACTTCCTCTAGATCGGAAAGCCTTCCGTTGGTGCATGAACCGATGAATGCAACATCTATCGGCGTTCCCTTGATGGGGTCCCCTGGGGTAAGCTTCATGTATTCGATGGCTTCTTCTATGCTTGCCCGCTCGGTTGCCTCTGCCAAGTCGGGGTCAGGTATGTTCTGGTCAATCCCGATTGCTTGACCCGGGTTGATTCCCCAAGTGACGGTAGGCATGATGTCAGAGGCGTCAATCCTCACGGTGTCATCGTATCCACACCCCTTGTCTGACGCAAAGCCCATCCATCGGGACACGGCTTGATCCCATTCGTTCGTTCTGGGGGAGTAGTTCCGACCTTTCAGATAGCTGAACGTCTTTTCATCGGGATTAACATAGCCAACGCGGGCTCCACCCTCAATCGACATATTGCAAGCGGTCATTCGTTCCTCCATGGAGAACGAGTCAAAAACGCTTCCGGCATATTCGTATGCATAACCAGTGCCGCCATTGACTCCCAGAACCTTGATTATGTGCAAAATGACATCCTTTGCGTAAACTCCTGGTCCTAAATCACCATTTACTTCGATGCGCCTGACCTTCAATTTGTTTAGTGCCAAGGTTTGAGTGGCAAGCAAATCTCTGACCTGGCTCGTGCCGACTCCAAAAGCAATTGCTCCAAAGGCACCGTGTGTCGAGGTGTGGGAGTCCCCGCAGGCGATGGTCATCCCAGGTTGCGTCAGACCTTGCTCAGGGCCAACGACATGGACAATCCCCTGTTTCCCCGTATCGACATCGAAGAAGGTAACCCCGAAATCTTCACAGTTCTTTCTCAGTTCCTTGATCATTGCGTCGGCAAGGGGGTCTGAGTAGGGTTCGCTCACTTCATTCGTGGGCACGATGTGATCAACCGTCGCAAAGGTGCGCTCGGGGTATAACACTGGAAGATTCTTTTCTCGCAGCATACCGAACGCCTGAGGGCTGGTGACCTCGTGAATCAAGTGTCTGCCCACGAACAATTGAGTCTGCCCGTTGGACAGCTCTTCGACTGCGTGCACATCCCATACTTTTTCAAAAAGATTTCGTTCTTTCATTGCAAAGAATCTTCAATAAATGAACCTGGCGACTTGAGCAAGGCGAATGGTTTGTTCTTGGCATAAAAGCCGGGGTCAGCCCTCAAGCTCGGGTAGGCGACCATCGCCGGCAGTCAGGTACGCCTTTCTCAGTTTTCTGTCTATGGGCTTTTCCGCACTTTCCTTGCCCTGGTTCAGCTTGAATTGTTTTTCAAAAAGCCGACGGAAGGATTCGACGTTTTTCTCCTGAAGGTCGAGAACTTGATCTACCAATGCATCCGCTTCGGATACAGAGCGCGGATTTATCCCGATTCGTTCTTTGGCATCCAGTAAGGCCCTTAGGTTTGCATCCTTCCTCTCAATTATTTCTTCGATCGTATCAAGGTGCTTGGCTGCAATTGCTTGCGTTTCGGCATGAAGGAGGTTTTCGAAGGTCTCAAGTGCCTCGAGAAAAAAAACAAACTCCGGCGAGTTCTTGGGCAAGACGAAAGGTGGAGTTTAAGCTCGGAGGGAAAGGGAACCCGATTGCTGGTCCCCTGAAGGTGTGTCTTCAGGGTTTTGGGTAAGCATTTCGGCCCATGCCTCACGAAGTTCGCTGATTACTTTGTCCGCCTCATCGATAGGCTTAAGTTCTTTGTTGAGGTTCGCCTGCTGCAAGTTGTGCATTACATAATCATACAACCTGTATAAGGTTCCCGGAAGATCGCCTGGGACGGACATATCCAATGAAGCTTGCAACTCGGTAACAATGTTTTGGGCCCGAATAAGGTTGTTGTTTATATCCTCATTCTTTTTTGTGAACTCCTCTTCCTCGAATGCTTTGCGGGCTGCAGCGGTAAATCTCAGGCAACCATCGAACAACATCAGTACGAGCTTTCCCGGGCTTGCGGTCTGAACGGACTGCGCCTTGTATGAGCGAGCGATCTTGTCGTATTGCATGGATTAAGCCGACATAAAAGGTTTAGTCATTGAAATCTTCGGAACCCAGCAACTTTTCCGCAAGACCCTCAAGTGCCGTATCGCTTGGCCAGTTTGGATCGGCTAGCAACGCTCGACCTCTTTCGACTGCATCCGGACGGATATCTTCCCCTGCTTCGCCAGCCTTGGTAGCTAGCGAATTCACATCCGTAAGACGTACCTTTGTTGCGACTATTTCGGAAGCCTCCGGAGCTGCCTGTGGAGCAGGTGACCCAGCCTTTGAGTATGCCCGTAGTGCCGGGGCGTTCTCGTTATTAGTTATGGCTTCCATAAATAGTTATTACAGCTTAATTTGCGCCAAATCAGGCTCAAACGCAACCTTTTTTCATCGTTACCTGGATGGCATCGTCGAGAAGCAAGTCGATGCAACGTATTTGGAGAATATTCTTGGGGAGTGAAGAGTGCTCCCTGCTGTCTTGGACGAAATGGCCCGGACTTGTGAGCTTTTCTGAAAGACATTGGCTCCGGCAATTACGTTGGCGTGACCGGAATCAAAAGTTTCGTCAATCGCCCACATATACTCGCCGCTTTTGAGATCGACCAGTTTGGACCTTACCCCTAGAGATAGAGGCCTGTACGGCCTGTAGGAGTCCAAGTCGACGAAAAGTACGCCATTCGCTGCAGTCAATTCCTCGAGTTTCCGGAGGAAATTCTCCGGCAGTGGTTTGCTTGAGTCCACGCGCTCGACGCCAAAGTGTTCCTTCATTTGGTAGCTGGACAGTCGGATCGTCTCAAAAATTCTTTCCTGGGACAATTCCTGATGAAAGATTTCGTCGACATAGCCAAGGATTGGCGAATCCTGATCGTGGTAATAACAGGGGAGAACGACGACCCTGTTGAAGTACTCGGGTAACCTTTCGATCGGATAAAGATTGGTCGGGACAAATGGCTCGGCCTGGGCTACGATCTTTTCTTCCTCAAATCTTCGGCAGCCAGTGACGAAAAGAAAACCGAGAAGAACAAGGGCTACTAAATTGCTAGAGGTCATTTTTTCTTTGGTAGGGAATTTTGAAGTGTTTGCAACTGGGTGTCCAATTTGGATTGCATTTCTTCCATTTTCATAAAGCCGGCACTTAATTGATCCTCTCTGGACTTAAGGTATCTTTCGAGCTGCTCGATTTTATCGTCAATTCGGTCGTTTTGAGACTTCATGCTATCAATGTGAGTCTGATAGGCACCTTTGTACCCTGTTCCGTCATCACCTGAAAGGAAGTTCGATATATAGTCATCCAATGCGTAGGAGATACCTTGATAGGAGCGTGATGTTTGTGTATTTTCGTCAAAAGCGTTTTCCACGGTAGCCTCGGAGAATAGCGCTTCCACTTTTTCGGGGTTTTCACTCAGGGCCTGAAGCAATAGGGCTGAATTTTCAACGACAAGCCGATCCGAGCCGACGCCGAAATCAAGGCCGATGTCGGGCAAGCGAAACGTGGAATAAGCGGCCGTCGTTTGGTCCCAATCCAGAGACGACCCGTTCCACTTGAAATAAGCCGCCGAACCCGATGAGTTTTGATTCAGGACCTTGATTATATATCCATCGTTCCCCGAGTCCAAAGATAGCTGCGTTGCGATGTTGTTGATTTCGGTATTGGAGCCGTCATTGCTGTTGATTATAAGGTCTGCCCCATCCGATGTCCGCCCGCTTTCCGAGTGTGCCCTTGTTTCCCCAAAGACTACTTTCCTGAGCTGACTCCCAAGCCTGCTTATTTCAATGTTCCCAGTAAACCTTCCTGAGGTCACGTTTTCGCCATCCTGCGTTACGGCGGTCAGGCTGCTGATGTAATCCTGAGCATCGTTGAACTCCTCCACGAACTTGTCGATGGCCGCTTTGGCTGCATTTACGTCCTTAGCTATGGTGAAAGACGCCGAACCGCCAATGGAAACGCGTCCGATGTCAAAGCTAATGCCCTCGTAACCATGATGCTTTCCTTCAAACTTGGACTCAGTGCTGTAGATCAAATCACCACCGTTGATTGTGACCGAAGAATTGCTTCCAAGTTCACTTGTCATCGTTCTACCCACGCCTTGAATCACTTGCCGCCACTGGGTACTTGATAGGCTCGGGTCCTCAGTCGGACTGTCCTGCAATGCCTGCCAGTAAGTCGTAGTCGATCCACTGCTAATTGATACATAAGTACCTTCTGAGTAAGAGGATAGTTTTACTGGGTCAAAGGAGTCGGAGATTGTTTCCGCATCAGCCAAGCCCATCAACTGGAGAATGTTACCCGCCCCGACGTTTACGCTAGATGAGGCAAGCCTGTCCCATGTCGAAGACTCGTGCAGGGTGATTCCAATCGCTCCGGTATCTTTGTTTCTCGCAACAAACCTGTCACCGATGGGGTCATAGAAAAGATTGATGTTTGCGGTCGATGAATTAACCCTGTCAATAAGTTCGGAAAGCGAGTCATTGTTTACGTCGTAATCAATGCGCACAGCACCTTCGCCTTCACCCACGAAGAAATTCCCTAAGCCCGATGCCAGTCCGGAGAAAGATCCACCAAAATTTGAGCTAGCCAATGAAACCGTCATGTCAACCGTACCCAAAGGTTGGCTACTTGTTATTACCTGTTCCTTTACGACTTGCCAGTGACCTGAATTTTGATCCGGATCAGGTATCGTGTAGTGAGACCAAAAGCCTGCATCTGTAAAGCGCCTCTTGTTTGCCTGCTCCGAGACAGTTGCTGCGGTCATTGTCGACGCATCGGCCACCAAATTCCAGTCACTTTCGTTGCCCGCTACTCCGGGGTCTTTTGAAGTTGCTACTATCGCCTCATAAATCTTGGTTCCGCTTAAGACATAGTCTCCCGGGTCTGCGGAACCACTCCATGTCGAGTAAGCGAAATTGCCGTCGTTAGGGATGGGGTTTTCCCCTGCATCCCTGTTGCCCCATATTCCGTCTCCCGCACTTCCGCCGACTCCACCCACTTGTGCCCAAATCGAATAATCGGTCGAATTGAGCTGATTACCTAACCCGTCGGTCCGATTCATCTCGGGCTTAATCTGTTGCCAGTAGTCCGAGTCAAAATCGGATGTCCCGTTGGCGTGGGCAATCTCGCTCCAATAAGTTGAGTTCGTTACGGACAGGTCAACCTTGGTCCAGAAAGTATCCGCAAGCGCTCCACTTCCAACGGAATTCAAATCGTTGATCGTGGCCGTCACATCGGTCCAATTTGCAGGATTGAAGGCAGATGCGGTCAAATTTGAGTTTGCTTGCAGGAACTGACCTCCTTGTATAATTATGTCTCCCGACGAGTAATTCTTGGTTCCGGAATGAGCCTGAATGTCTTCCCAGTTGCTGACCTTGGGCAAAAAATAGTGGTTTTCAGCGCCTGCGATGCCACTTTTGCCTGCGACCAGTTGTGTTGCCCCACCCCATCCTCCTGCGGAGTTGTAGACGGTCGAGTCCGCAGAACCGCCGTGCTCCGTGGCGCTTGTACCCTGTGTCATTTGATACATCCGACCCGAATTGTAAGAGGTCGCGGGGAGATTGCCGGCCCAGCCTTGAGTTGCAATGGGTGTATTGAGGCCGGCCAGAGCATCGTAGTTACTCCAATCAACGGCCGAAGAATCCGTTCGATCCTTGATCGAGCGAAAGAAAGAACCGTCATCCGCCTTCACGATATCTCCGACTTTGTATGCATCGACACTGGTGGTGGTTCCGCCATTTACTGGTTGGGTGACGACATGAGACCCCGAGTCAACCGAGCTGAAAGAATCGATTTTGGCTGTCTCAAGGTTAACGAGAAGCTCATAGAACGATCCATTGTGACTGACTGAGTCCCCTTGACTCGTTTCAGAGCCTGACCAGTTTGCGGAAGGGAGAGCATTGGTAGACTCGTAAACAAAACCCTTGTGGTAGACTTTCTCTCCTGCTTGGTATGAGCTGGCCGGGTTGTAGTCGTTCTCTGCCTTTGATCTTTCGTAAAGCATGCCGTTAAAGGAAGCATACAGTCTGTCGTCAGATGAATTCAGTCCAAGGGTTGAGTCGGATGAGTGGATCCAAGCCTTCCCTCCGTCGCCTGCATTGAAAATCGAAATGAGACTTCCGGTTTCGTAGTCGGCACTTCTTTCGGACGTTGCCCGATCCAGGAGACGCATGGCCTCCAGGAAGTTCGAGGTATCCGTTGAGGATCCGAGTACGGGCAGGTTCGAGCTGGCGACGGGAGAGCGTTCGTTTGTATCAAGGTATATCTTGTCAGAGGAAGCATCGTACTCCATCGTGATTCCCGAGTCGTCGTTTTCCGGGTTCACCCCTTTAACTGATCCGAAAGTCGCATTTATGTCGTCCATGACATCCTGCAAAGTCATGTTCAGGTTGTCTATGGAAAAGGTTTTTCCCGAGATCGTGAAAGTCCCGGTTGTAATGTTGGAAAAGATCGGGAGATCCTTTAATGCAGTGTTTAGGTTTACCCCGGATGCAAGCCTTCCTGGGTGACGGTTCCTGGATGACATCTCCGTCCTACTGGCAAGTGAATGAACGAAAAGATCGAAGTCCCCAGTTAGTGAATTAGCTGCAGCTGTTGCAGTAAAACCTGATGAGGAAGATGAGGATATGCCAACGGAACGAGCGTTGAACAAATCCTTGCTCTGCAATGCGGTTGCGGAACCGTTCAGGGTGTCCAATTGACTCTTCAGTATCCCTAACTCAGAGACTTTCTCATTGTTGCGAGCCTTTTCCGCTTGAAGTCTTTTTTTGGGAACTGCTTCAAGCTCAATGAGTTTCTCCACCAAAGGTTGCCAGTCGAAACCCGATGCAAGGCCGGTGAGCTTTAAGTCAGAACCCATTTTTCAGGAACCTGCCCACAGGGGTGAATCGTCCTGATCGGACGGGACGTTGACTCTAGAATAAGTTAACACGCCATACGCGTAGCAAATATTATGCCATGCACTGAGGCGATTTAAGTGGAGTTTCCGTCAGTAACGGCACCGTTACTTGACGCATACTTATCGAGCGTCTCCAGCAACCAATGGCATCCTTCGGTCAAAGCCCAAAAATATTCCTTGTTTCCTTGGATTGCTTTCCAGTTTTTATTGGGAAAGTCAATGTCCCTTAGAATTCTTTGATATACAACAAGTTCGCTTTTTGTTCTCCCCTCGATCAGGAAGTTCCAGAACTCCTTGTTTGAGTCGATGAATCGGTTGATTTCACCTCCTTTTTCAATAAGTCGCTTAACTGACTTATGGTCCGAATAGTTTGTCTCTTCCATTTTTGGTGGAAGCAGCTCGGTTTCAACCGCAGCAGAAAGTGATTTTTCCAGAAGTTCCTCAACATACTTCTTTGCTGACTTGAAAACCTCTTTTAAGTCGGGGCATTGGCTCTGCTGGTCTAGCAAAAGTCGCATCCTTTCGCAAAATGTGACATTCGAAGGAGAACCGACCCATTCCAGTGCCTCATCGTAATTCAAATAAGGGGCACCGCCTATCTTTACTCCGGTTCGGGCCAAGTTTCTGTATTCTACGGAAGGGTCTTTTTTTGCGATGAACTGCTCGAATGTCTTCAGATAGACGAAAAGCCTTTGCTCAACCAAGACTTTCTCCTGTGTGTTTCCGGGCAAACGCTGACCAGTCGCAGAATGAGAATAATGAGCTCCGCTGTCGGCATAGGAAGAATCGTCCGTATAATAGCGGCCGTCATCTCGCACGGCCATGTCTTGCCCCACGAGCAAAACCTTACGGCATCCGAACAACCTCGAAAGGTCAAGGACGCAACCCGATACCGTGCCCTGTTCCATAATAACCGTTCCGGGTTTCAGTCCCATGTGCGACTTGACCAAGTCGACGATGGGGTTGTAGGTGCACCAGGAGAAAATACGTCCGGAGAACAGCTGGACGATCTTCGGGTAGGCACTAAAAGGACAAACCAGAGGGGCGTCATCCAGGTTGATGTTTTGAAAGCTCGCCAATGTTGGTGGCATGGGGTCAGCAGTCACGACCATGTGCGGGCGGATTCCGGAATTGATCAGTTTTCGGTAGGGACTGTTGCTAGTGATTATAATAGCTTTGTCCTGAACGGACTTCAGGAAGTCAATGGATTCATCAAGTGAAGGCCCTGCTCCAACCAAAACAAAGGGGATATCGGGAAACTCCCCTTTCATTTCCCCTACATCCGGAGATTGCGCCATATGGGGCAGGTTTCGAAAGGTGTTTTCCTGGAGATTGATTGCAGTTCTTACATTTACCTCCATTAGGGGCCGAATGACAAGATACTGCCTGACCAACTCGTTCCTCATCTTGTCGTAGTAAGCCTCGTCGACCGAGTGCAAAGGGGAAAAAATAACGCTGTTCACATCATTGACACCCGTGAGGGCAGCTCCCTGAATCGATGCGAAGTAATCGTCGTCGAGTTCTCCCGTGCCGAGAATAAATCGCTGGTGGCTTAGCATGTCGGACAAATCAAAGCGGGCGAGAGTTTCCCTGATTAAGGCCGGATCCTTTTCCGCTGCGAGCAAATTAATTCCAGTTCCCGACTCCTGCAGGAAGTATTTCAAGTGAGATCCGTCCCCAAATCCGGTTATTGCGTAAAGCGACTCTCCTGCGAGCCTCAGGTTGTCGAACCACCTTTTGATGAGCATTCTGGGGTTGTGATTCCCGTAAGGGCAAAAAGAATTCTCACCTCTTTGCATCATCAAGCGCTCTACTCCATCCTCGGTAGAATAATGAAAGGAATCGGGCATCCGGTCCCCAGTTTCGACTATTTTTCTCAAAACCGCTGGAAACCGAGCCTTTAGGACGGCTACGTTCGCAGGAAGCATTTTTCCTGGAGTCATGCTTTATCGACCCTTCCTTTCAGGTATGGAATGATCTCCTCGGAAAAAAGCTTTCTTGATCTCTTGAATACCGAAAGAAACTTAATGGAGAGATCGTCGGAGAGTTTTGCCGGATTCCCCTGTTCGAAGGCATCCAACATCCCATTGAGAGATTCAGCCTGTTCGACGGAAATTTCATTTAGCCTGGAACCCCAGGGGGGGGCATAGGCGTTTACGTAAGGGCCTAGATTGTCGATTAATTCGGCAAATGGCTGAACCTTGCTTACCAATTCGTTCATTCGGTTAAAGACATCCGACCAGGAGATTGAGAGGATGTTTTTGATGTAGGCGTCAAGCTGGGCTTCCGTTTCGCTCAACTGATTCATCGAGTCAAGGATCAGTCGAAGGGTTAATTCGTCGTGGCTAAGACTTGAAGCTTCGATCTTCTCATAATCGTCGGGGAATTGGTCATCGGGAAAGGAATCGCTCCCGTCGACTGAAAAACCAACCACAACCCTGCCCTGTTCGCTTAGCGCGTTCATGAGCAGTTCGTATATCTGTGAAGGAGCCTGAGGCATCTCGCCCTCAAACACTACTTCCTCTCCATCTACGACTACCTGTCTCATTTAATCGCTTAGGCTACACCATTTTGTGCCCTGTTGAACAGTAAAAAATGGGCCTACCGCAATTCTTTTGCAGAAAATTTATTTTTATAGAAAATTCGTAGGTATCACGGCATTAATGACATATGGCGCGATAATTGTGGCTTGCAGGAGGTTTCTCGTATTTTTTCCTAAAGCTCGACAGCCCTTGGTCGATTATCCAAGGCGTCGGAGACAAGGAGGTCGACGACAAGGGCCGCAAAGCCCTTTCCCAAAAATCAATCAGGCGTCACGGAAGACGTCTTCACAAAGTCAAGGAGGACATATAGTGAGCATAACGATAAATTCAAATATGGCAGCGTCGTATTCGGCGCTGAGCATGAAGCGTTCAAACAATCTTCTGACGAAGAGTTTGCAGCGACTTTCAAGTGGAAAACGCATAGTCTCGCCCAGCGATGATGCAGGCGGATTGGCTGTAGGCATGAAATTGCAAAGCAGCCTCAAGCGATCAGCAGCATCCCGCTTGAATACCCAGAACGGGGTCTCGTTCTTGCAGATGCAGGATGGCGTACTTAAGGTAGCGGGAGAAATTCTCGACCGAATGGCAGAACTCAAGAGCTTTTGGAACGATATCTCCAAGAGTGACGACGACCGCCAAACCTACAATCACGAGTTCAATGAATTGCAGAAGGAACTGGCTACGCTCCAAGGGCAGAAGTTCAACGGAGTTTCTCTCTTTGCAATGGTTGAGCCTGACAACAATCCCCTTAAGATCATCACTTCGGATGACGGTTTGGGCGAAAAAATCGAATTGGCCCGAACCGGCCTATTCGAAAACTTGAAATCCAAGTTTGGAGCCGACAGTGTTCTGAATACCGGTTCCCACGGCGAGTACCGTCAACTTGTTGGCGACTTTACCCGTGACGGAGGATTGGAAGATGCCGACCCAGGCAAGACTTCCCGTTCCTACTCGAATGGTGCTCTCGTTTACAAAAACGGACCAACCAATGGGGA
>Ga0315322_10000873_pt1 | contig 23029 bp, 19 predicted proteins | sample M110021515metaG_FD_203461 | JGI IMG/M metagenome (GOLD analysis project Ga0315322, IMG submission 203461) | Ammonia-oxidizing marine archaeal communities from Monterey Bay, California, United States - M1 100m 21515 | ecosystem: Environmental > Aquatic > Marine > Intertidal zone | place: USA...
GTTGAATTCGGTGCCATGCACCCTGATTTCCAGGCTCTTCTTGGCACCACAACACGTCTTTTGCCTGCTCAAAACGAGCAACCTCAGCCTTAAATTCTTCATGAGGGAATGGGTATAACTGTTCGATGCGGACAATTGCTATGTCTTGAATTTTATGAGCCTTACGGTAAGCCAACAGATCGTAATAGACTCTTCCGCTACAGACAATAATACGTCTTACTTTTTTAAGTTTAAGTTCTTCAGTCTCTGGGATAACAGACTGAAATTCTCCATCAGTCAAGTCCTCTAGACTAGATACTGATTCTTTCTGGCGTAACATACTTTTTGGGCTCATGATTATAAGTGGCTTACGTATCTTACGAATCATCTGGCGCCGTAATAAGTGAAACATTTGAGACGGAGTTGACGGCACACAAACCTGCATATTGTATTCTGCACATAATTGCAGGTAACGCTCAAGCCGGGCTGAAGAATGCTCAGGACCCTGTCCCTCATATCCGTGAGGAAGCATCATTACCAGTCCACATAACCGGCCCCATTTTGCTTCTCCGGACGCAATGAACTGATCAATCACTACCTGTGCACCATTAGCAAAGTCTCCGAATTGTGCCTCCCAAACTACAAGATCATTAGGTGCCGCTGTCGTATAGCCATATTCAAAAGCCAAAACTGCTTCTTCTGAAAGCATAGAATCAATAACCCCAATATCTGGTTGTTCCGGCGAAATATGACGAAGCGGGATATAAGTACTGTCATCCAGCTGCTTTGCGCTTTGATTATGTAGTACTGCATGCCGGTGAAAGAATGTTCCTCGTCCTGAATCCTGCCCTGAAATTCGTATAGGAAACCCATCACTCAGAAGACCCGCATAAGCAAGATTCTCTGCCATACCCCAATCCAAAAATAATTTACCTTCACCCATCAAGCGACGATCGTCAATAATTTTTTTGACTCGAGAATGCAAATGGAAAGTTTCAGGTATGTCTGTAAGACGCTTAGCCAGATGTTTGATCTTCTTCATGGACATACCCGTTTTTACTTTCTGATTCCACTTAACTGACTTCAGATAAGGTGCCCATTGCGTCGCACCAGAATATTTTTTTCCATTGTATATAGTCTTATTAGGATTAATTCCTGCGTCCATACTGTCACGATAACTCGAAAGCATCACATCAGCTTCACCGGCTGTAATGATGCCCTGAATTTCTAATTTATTAGCATAAAGATTACGTGTGCCAGGGTGTTGGTCAATAATTTTATACATCAGTGGTTGCGTTACCATTGGTTCATCCTGCTCATTGTGGCCAAGCCGACGAAAACAGACCATATCTATAACTACATCTTTCTTAAATTTCATCCGGAAATCTAGAGCAATTTCTGTCACCATTACTACTGCCTCAGGATCATCACCATTAACATGAAATATCGGAGCTTCAATCATTTTTGAAACTTCCGTACAATACAATGTGGAACGTGAGTCTCGCGGGTCTGATGTGGTAAAGCCAATCTGATTATTAATGATGACATGTACCGTTCCACCAGTACCATAACCACGAGTCTGGGATAGATTTAGTGATTCCATCACTACCCCCTGACCGGAGTATGCGGCATCACCATGCAGTAATACTGGCAGTACCATTTCACCCTTTTTATCAAGTAAACGATGTTGCCTAGCACGTACCGAACCTTCCACAACAGGATTAACAATTTCAAGATGAGACGGATTAAATGCCAATGTTGCCCGCATAGCTCCACCAGGAGTTAATATGGATGAAGAAAATCCCTGGTGATACTTAACATCTCCCGCAGTCAATCCTTGAACATGCTTATTCTCAAACTCTTTGAACAAATTAGCCGGCATTTTACCTAAAATATTTACTAGCACATTGAGCCGCCCTCGATGGGCCATCCCAATAACTACTTCCTGTACTTTCATTTTCCCCGCACGCTGTAATAAATTATCTAACAACGGAATTATACTTTCACCTCCTTCACCAGAAAAACGCTTCTGCCCGACATAGCGGGTATGCAGATATTTCTCTAATCCCTCAGCTGCACAGATACGTTCCAGAATATGCAGCTTATAATCATTAGGAAAATCTGGCTGAGAGAGTGTTCCTTCTAGACGGGCCTGTATCCATCTTTTCTGCTCTGTATCAGTGATGTACATGTACTCAACTCCAACGTTTCCACAGTAGATACGCTGAAGTAATTGCAAAATTTTCCGCAAGGGTAAAAGTTCCGGGGTGACCAATGAACCCGTATTAAATACGGTATCCATATCTTCTTCCGTTAGTCCGTAGAATTTTGGATCCAGCTCTGGAATATATGGTTTCTGTAGCTGTTTAAGCGGGTCAAGATTAGCTTGGCGTACTCCAAGAAAACGAAAGGCGTTAATTATCTGTAATACCGATACCTGCTTTCGCTCCTCTATATTATCCTGTGTATATTGAGATGAACTGTGGTTGCCCTTACGCCGCTCTTTTTCTACCCGGATAAATGATTCAATTACTGGGCTGTGAGGAACATCTTTTTCAACCTCGCCTTTCCCTAGCTGTAATCCGTCAAAGTATCCCCGCCATTCTGGTGGCACTGAAGTTGAGCATTGCAGGTAATTTTCATAAAGTTCTTCAATAAATGGCGCATTCGCACCATATAACACTGAAGTCTTAAATAGTTCCTTGATCATAATTACCGATTTATTTTAGAGAAAACTAGCAGAACATATTATTTGCGTTCTGAAATTGGCAATACTTTTCGTGTGCTTTTACCAGTATATAGTTGGCGTGGACGCCCTATTTTCTGTTCAGGATCAGAAATCATCTCACTCCATTGGGCAACCCATCCTACTGTACGTGCAGTAGCAAATATTGCGGTGAACATAGATGCCGGAATGCCCAGTGCGCGCTGAACAATGCCAGAATAAAAATCTACATTTGGGTAGAGTTTTCTTGAAATAAAGTATTCATCCTCCAATGCAATTTTCTCTAATTTCATTGCAAGTTTGAACAAGCGATCATCCTGTAACCCCAGCTCATCTAGCACCTCATGGCAAGTTTCACGCATCAGCTTTGCTCGAGGGTCAAAATTCTTATACACCCTGTGACCAAATCCCACTAACCTGAAGCTGTCATTTGAGTCTTTTGCCCGAGCAATATACTGGCTGATACGAGATTCATCCCCAATCTCTTCTAGCATATTTAAGCATGCTTCATTGGCTCCACCATGAGCCGGCCCCCATAGACAGGCAATACCCGCAGAGATACAGGCAAATGGATTTGCTCCACTGGATCCAGCCAAACGAACAGTCGATGTAGAAGCATTTTGCTCATGATCAGCGTGCAAAATTAAAATTCGATCTAACGCGCGTGCTAAAACAGGATTAGGCTGATATTCCTCAGCAGGAACAGCGAACATCATATGCATAAAATTTTGAGCATAGCTAAGATGATTCTGCGGATAATTGAAAGGATGACCAAGATTATATTTATATGCCATCGCAGTAATATTTGGTAACTTTGCGATTAGATGAATAGCTGAATCTTCACGATTTTGTGAGTCCGAAACATCTAAGGCCTCATGGTAAAATGCCGATAATGCACCAACTACTCCTACTGTCACAGCCATTGGGTGAGCATCACGACGAAACCCCTGATAAAATTTTATCAGTTGTTCATTAACCATAGAATGTGCATTAATCGATCTTACGAATGAGTCTTTTTCATCAGCTGTGGGCAATTCGCCCTTCATTAGCAACCAGCACACTTCCATAAAATCACAATGCTCAGCTAGCTGCTCAATTGGATAGCCTCGGTAAAGTAATATTCCCTTTTCACCGTCAATAAAAGTTATTTCAGAACTGCTACTGGCCGTAGAAAGGAAACCTGGATCATAAGTGAACATACCACTCTTCGTATGTAATTTACGAATATCTATTACATCAGGTCCCATGCTCCCTGACAGAATCGGAAATTCGGCGGGTAGCTCATTATTTTCCAGGCCCAGCTTGGCTACTTTTTTCTGATCCATATAACATCTCCACTATTTAATGCTTATTGAACAATCATCAAAGATTGAATCAACTTGTCCGTAAAAGTTGCAATACGGACTGCAGTTTTATATTTTCCACTTTCTTCTTGGACGTAATCATATCCCATAAATCATTATCAGGAAGGCTCAGTAATGCATCGAAATTCTTCAATTCAATCTCATCGAGCTGCATATAATACTTATCCACAAACCCCTGCAACACAATATCTAACTCAAGCATACCTCGGCGGCAACGCCAGCGTATACGATCCAGCTCTTTCATACTGTTCTTTTTACCATCATACCCTTTATTTTGTTTATAGCTTTAGTTGGATTTAACCCCTTAGGACATGTATCGACGCAATTCATAATTGAATGACAACGGAACAGACGATACGGGTCCTCAAGATTATCCAGCCTCTCAGCTGTTGCCTGATCACGACTATCGGCAAGGAAACGGTATGCCTGTAGCAATCCGGCAGGACCCACAAATTTATCAGGGTTCCACCAGAATGAGGGGCATGCTGTGGTGCAACAAGCACAAAGCACACACTCATAAGCGCCATCAAGCTCTGCCCTTTCTTCTGGAGATTGTAACCGTTCAGTTTCTGGAGGCGGATCATTATTAATGAGATAAGGTTTAACTGACCGATACTGCTTAAAAAATTGGGTCATATCCACTATCAAATCACGTATTACAGGTAATCCTGGAAGCGGTCGTAGCTCTACCGGCTCTTTTAAACCGGCAACTGGTGTAATACATGCTAACCCGTTACGCCCGTTAATATTCATTCCGTCTGAACCACAAACACCTTCCCGACAGGACCGGCGCAAGCTCAAGCTGTCATCGACCGTCTTGATTCGTATCAAGGCATCAAGCAGCATTTTATCAGCCGGACCCAGCTGAATATCGTAGTCCTGCATATAAGGCTTTTTATCCTTATCAGGATCAAACCGATAAATTGAAAAACGCATACGTATCCCCAAACCTAAATTAATTAAATACCTCGTTAAAACAAATATATAAGGATCTATATTAATTCATTATCTAATATATTATCGCTTAAATATTTAGTAAGTTCTTGCTTTAGGTGGAAATGATTCCACAGTTAGCGGCTTTAAGCGAACCGGTTTGTAATCTAGCCGCTGGCCCTCGCTAAAATACAATGTATGCTTAAGCCACTTATCATCATCCCGCTTAGGAAAATCTTCACGGGTATGAGCACCGCGACTTTCATTACGTGCTTCTGCTGATACCATGGTAGCCAAGGCTACCTCTGCCAGGTTACTAAGCTCCAGCGCTTCCACTCGCGCAGTATTAAACACCTTACTTTTGTCCTTAATTTCAGCCTGCTCTATCCGTTCAACAATCTCGCTAATTTTTGTAACCCCTTCTTTCAGCAAATCAGGAAAACGAAATACTCCGCAATGCTCCTGCATGGTCTTTCGTAAAGCCTCGCCGGCCTGAGCTACATTCTCTCCGTCTTTTTGATTATCGAGCCGATCAAGCCGGGCCAATGACCTATCTATGGAGGTTTCATTTAATTTCTTATGATGCGGATTCTTTTTCAAATCCTCAACAATCTGTTTTCCGGCAGCTCGTCCAAAGACGATAATATCAAGCAATGAATTAGTTCCTAGGCGATTGGCCCCATGAACTGAGAGACAGGCGCACTCACCAACTGCATATAATCCCTGCACCACTTCCTCAGGTCCTGTTCTATATGGAGCGACTACCTGCCCGTATAAATTTGTAGGGATTCCACCCATCATGTAATGTGCCGTAGGTATTACTGGAATTGGTTCATCAATTGGATCCACCTGTGCAAACTTAATAGCAATTTCACGAATACCGGGTAACCGCTTATTTATAACATCTGCATCAAGGTGATTAAGTTTTAGTAGCAGATGGTCCGCGTTATTTCCGCAGCCGCGCCCTTCTTTAATCTCCATGGTCAATGCACGTGAGACCACGTCGCGACTTGCAAGGTCTTTTGCGTTAGGCGCATATCGCTCCATGAAACGCTCGCCATCCTTATTGAGAAGGTATCCACCTTCTCCGCGTACTGCTTCACTGATAAGCACACCTGCGCCATATACACCGGTGGGATGAAACTGCCAGAACTCCATATCTTCCAGTGGAACCCCGCTACGCGCAGCCATACCAAGACCATCACCCGTATTTATAAAAGCATTAGTGCTAGCCTGAAAAACACGACCACCACCTCCTGTGGCCAATAATACCGCCCTCGCCTGTAGTGCTACAACATCCCCTGTTTCCATTTCAAGCGCCGTTACTCCAATTACATCCCCCTGCTCATCCCGGATCAAATCTAGCCCCATCCACTCAACAAAGAACTGGGTGTTAGCATGCACATTACGTTGATATAATGTATGCAATAAAGCATGCCCAGTACGGTCTGCTGCAGCGCAGGAACGGGTCGCCTGTGCTCCTCCAAAATTCTGAGACTGCCCTCCAAATGGTCGTTGATATATTTTTCCGTTCTCCAGCCGATCAAACGGCATTCCAAAATGTTCCAGTTCGTAGACCACTTCACTTGCCTGGCGGCACATAAATTCAATGGCATCTTGATCACCGAGGTAATCAGAACCTTTCACCGTGTCATACATATGCCAGTGCCAATTATCCTCAGTTACATTACCTAGCGAGGCAGCAATACCTCCTTGCGCTGCTACAGTATGTGAACGAGTAGGAAAAACTTTAGACAATACTGCAACATTAAATCCCGCTTCCGACAACTGCAGGGCAGCACGCATCCCAGCACCGCCTGCTCCAACTATAACCACATCAAATTTTCTTTTTACTACTGCCATATCAACTAACCCCACATGATTTCAATAGCCCATACGGCATAGAAAAATAATGAAAAAATAACCAACACCTGAATAGTCAAACGTATACTTGTTTTATGAATATAGTCCATTAAAATATTACGCACCCCAATCCAGGCATGCCAACAAAGGCTTAGGAAAAAAATTAAAGTAACAATACGCATCCATTGATTGGAAAATATTGTCTTCCAACTACTATAGTCATCAGGTGAGAAAATAAGTAATAACGTAATTGCTAATAGGATATAGATTGCCATCACAACGGCAGTAACGCGCTGAGCCAGCCAGTCTATTAATCCATAATGGGCTCCAGTTACTATTCGGTTTGCCATATTAACGCCCCAAATATTATTGTTAAAATGATACCAACTATCAATACGATCCTGCCGCTTACTCTCGCTTGCTCTCTCCCTTCACCATAATGCAAATCGAGTGCTAAATGTCGTATGCCCGCGCATAAATGGTGCAAGAGAAACCACAATAAAACTGTTAGCCCAATCTTTACCGGAATACAGCTCAGAATCGCGTGAAAATCATCATGGCTTTGAGGAGAACCCAGCATCATTTGCAGGCCATATAGAAGTATAGGAATTCCTGGAAAAAAGAGAAGCACTCCACTCACACGGTGAAGGATCGAAATCACTGCTGGCAGCGGCAGCTTAATCTCCATAAGATTAAGATATTTAGGTCGTCTTCTATACAATTTTCTCTTCTTAATCTGGTTTAAATCAAAATCGAGTGTAGCCCGTTAAACATGTGGTTACAAGCATAGTGTTTTGGCAGATACAATCAAATTAACCATGAACAAATCATTTAATTCACATAAGCCATATGAAACCATATAAATATTTATATAGTTACACACGAAAGGCATGTAATAATGTGCAACAAATTCTGAACAAACATGTTTCTAGAAGTTACCTAAATATCATGTGTAATTAGACTTGCTATAATACGATTTCGTTCAACACTATACTTGTTCCGCAGAATTGTAATAAAAAATCCGTTTAATTATTAGAAGTAACTTTGGTATGAACCAGCCATATTTGGAGAAAAAAATAAAGCCCCCTATTCGTATTGCAGTAAGCGGCGCTTCAGGTCAGATTAGTTATAGCCTTCTTTTTCGTATTGTAACCGGTGATATGCTGGGTAAAAACCAGCCGGTTATTTTGAAATTACTAGATATAACTGAGTCTCAGTCTGCTCTCAGTGGCGTAGCAATGGAACTGGAAGATTGTGCTTTCCCACTCCTATCGGATTTGGTAGTTACAGATAATCCTAAAGTTGCTTTTCGTGATGCGGATATTGTATTGCTAGTAGGGGCGCTCCCACGCGGCAAAGGCATGGAAAGAAAAGATTTATTGGAAATTAATGGAAAAATATTTGCTGCTCAGGGAAAAGCATTGGATGAAGTTGCGAACCGAGATGTAAAAGTCACAGTAATTGGTAATCCTGCAAATACCAATACATTAATTACAATGAAAAATGCACCTGAATTAAAGCCTTATAATTTTTCTGCCATGATGCGATTGGATCATAACCGCGCCCTTTCACAGATAGCCATGAAAATAACAAGGTCTGTTTCTGATATTAGTAAAATGGTTGTATGGGGAAACCATTCTGGCACCCAGTACCCCGATTTAAGTTTCGCTGAAATAGATAGTTTATCTATTAATGCTCTTATTAATAATCAGGAGTGGGTAGAAAATTATTTTATCCCTACTGTGCAGAACCGCGGAATGTCAATTATTAAAGCCCGGGGACTATCAAGTGCTGCAAGCGCTGCAAATGCTGCTATAAATCACGTTCATGATTGGGTTTTTGGAACAAAGAAAAATGACTGGACATCTATGGGTATACCTTCAGATGGCAGCTATGGCATTCCTGAAGGTGTGATATACAGTTATCCAGTTGTTTGCGAGAACGGCTTCTATAAAATATTTCAGGGGTTGGAGATAAATGAATTTAGCAAGAAAAAAATGAAAATAACCTATGAAGAACTAGTGGAAGAGAGAGCGCTGATATCACATCTCCTCAATAAATAAGTTTATTCCTGCTCTCTTATTTATTTATCTATCAATAGATTTAGTATTCGTCATGTAGCTTACATTGAATACAAATTCTAGAAGAAAAATACAACAGCTAATTTATATGCCACATAATAAATTCAATAACCTAAAGAATCTTACCCTCCCCCAGGGAGGAAAAATGAAATTCTATTCCCTGCCCACATTAGAAAAAATGGGGTTTGGTAAAATTTCACGGCTACCAGTTTGTATCCGTATTGTCCTAGAATCAATTGTTCGTAATTATGATGATAAAAAAATCACTGCTACACATGTAAAGCAACTTGCCAGATGGAAACCTAATGCTGCAAGAACTGATGAAATTCCTTTTATCGTAGCTAGAATAGTCCTACAGGATTTTACCGGCATTCCATTATTGGCAGACTTGGCAGCTATGCGAAGCGCAGCTAAAAGATCCGGAGGGGATCCAAAAGTCATTGAGCCTTTGGTGCCTGTTGATCTCGTGGTTGATCACTCAGTTCAGGTCGATCATTTTGGCAACAAAAAAGCGCTTGATCTCAATATGGAAATTGAATTTCGCCGTAATAACGAGCGATATCAGTTTATAAAATGGGGTATGCAGGCATTTCAAACATTCAAAGTTGTACCACCGGGTGTAGGTATTGTGCATCAAGTGAATCTTGAATACTTAGCACGCGGAGTTCATCAGAAGAATAATGTGCTCTTCCCCGATACTTTGGTTGGAACTGACTCACATACCACCATGATAAACAGCATTGGAGCAGTTGGCTGGGGCGTGGGTGGTATTGAAGCTGAGGCCGGTATGCTAGGGCAACCTGTTTATTTTCTGACACCAGACGTTATAGGTGTAAATTTGACTGGTAGGCTACGAAGAGGTGTAACAGCTACTGACCTTGTATTATCTATTACCGAGTTACTCCGAAAAGCAAAAGTCGTTGGTAAATTTGTCGAATTTTTTGGAGATGGCACTAAGTCTCTGTCACTGCCGGACAGAGCAACTATTGCTAACATGGCGCCTGAATATGGTGCAACTATGGGGTTTTTCCCAGTAGATGGAGCAACCATTGATTACTTCAAAAATACTGGGCGCAGTGATGAAGAAATTTCTATGTTCCAGTCCTATTTTGAAGCACAAGAATTATACGGCACTCCTCTTAAAGGAGAGATCGATTACACCAGTGAAATAGATTTTGATTTGGGCTCAGTTGCTCCGTCATTAGCAGGGCCAAAACATCCGCAGGATCGTATAGAAATTGGAAAAGTGAAAGACACATTTACTTCTCTCTTTACCAAACCTATTAAAAAAGATGGATATGCGAGAGATAGGAAAATTATAAATAAACGTTATTCTGAAAACTCTATAAACTTAGGTCATGGTGACGTCTTAATTGCCGCGATTACGTCATGTACAAATACTTCTAACCCAAGCGTATTGATTGCTGCAGGGTTACTGGCGAAAAAAGCGGTCGAGAAAGGCCTAAAAGTTAAGCCACATATTAAGACATCACTTGCACCTGGTTCACGTGTAGTAACAGAATACCTGACAGCAACTGGTTTATTACCCTATCTAGAAAAATTAGGTTTTAATCTTGTGGGCTACGGCTGTACAACTTGCATTGGAAATTCTGGTCCTCTACAAACAAAAATAGAGGAAGCAATAATAAAAAATGACCTAGTATGTGCAGCAGTACTCTCAGGAAATCGTAATTTTGAAGCACGTGTTCACCCAAATATCCAAGCAAATTTTCTTGCCTCACCACCATTGGTAGTATCGTATGCAATTGCTGGAACTATGCTTAAGGATCTAATGACCGAGCCTCTAGGTATTGGCAAAGATGGAGATCCAGTATGGCTTGGTGATATTTGGCCAAGTAATGAAGAAATTAATGGACTGATGAAATTTGCAACTAATGCAGAAACTTTCCGGAAACTATACTGCGATCTCACTAAGGATCACTCACTATGGAATAGCATATCATCGGCTACTGGCGGGATATATAACTGGCCGGAATCTACTTATATTGCTGAGCCACCATTTTTTCAAGATTTTAATATTAAGCCTGTACAGCTAGGTAAGAATAGTGAAATTATTAATGCTCGTGCACTGGGAATATTTGGAAACTCACTAACTACTGATCACATCAGCCCTGCTGGAGCTATTAAAGATAATTCTCCTGCAGGGAAATATTTACTTGCAAATAACATAGCTAAAACTGATTTCAACAGCTATGGCTCGCGCCGTGGTAACCACGATGTGATGATACGCGGAACATTTGCTAATGTACGTATTAAAAATTTAATGATACCAGGTAGTGAAGGCGGCATTACCCTATACCAATCTAAGAAATCAAAAAGTGTACAGATGAGCATTTATGATGCCGCAATGAAATATATGGAAGAAAATAAACCTACAATTATTTTTGGTGGAGAAGAATATGGTACCGGATCAAGCCGTGATTGGGCTGCCAAGGGAACTCAATTACTTGGTATTAAAGCAGTAATTACTAAAAGTTTCGAACGTATACATCGAAGCAATCTGGTTGGGATGGGTGTATTGCCCTTACAATTTAAAGGCAATGATAGCGTGGAATCATTAAAAATTAATGGTTCTGAGCAGTTTGATATTTTAGGTCTGGATGACATTCGACCGCAACAAGATGTAACTCTTATAATTCGCGATCAAAACGGGACTCGTAAGGTTAAGCTTCTATGCAGGATAGACACTCCTATTGAAGTGGACTATTTCATGCATGGTGGCATCCTACCTTACGTACTCAAGGAGCTTATGACTGTATAGATTTAGCCCCTTCTCCAACCAGTACCTTGTGGATTATCCTCTAAAACTACACCTGCATTAAAGAGATCCTTACGGATCTGATCCGCTCGAGCATAGTCTCCTTCTTTACGTGCAGTAACTCTTTCCTGAATCAAATCTTCAATCTGCTCTGATGTATATGCTGAATCTCCAAGGGATGCATCATCCTGAAAATATTGTTGTGGATCTTGTTGCAATAAACCTAATATTCCACCTAGTCCCTTCAGTAAATCCGCTCCCTGCTTCAAGCTTTTTTTATTGGTTTCATTAGCAAGGTCAAATAATACTGCAATAGCTTCAGGGGTATTAAAGTCATCATTCATCGCTCCCATAAAGCGTTGCGCATGGATATTATTCCAGTCTAGTTTAGGCTTATTAGTAACTATATTTCCTTTAAGCGCAGTGTAAAGCCTATCTAACGCGTGTTTAGCATCCTCTAAATGATTATCCGAATAATTTAAAGGACTACGGTAATGTGCTCGCAGAATAAAAAAACGAACCACTTCCGGCTGATAATTCGCCAATATCTCACGTACAGTAAAGAAATTTCCCAATGACTTAGACATTTTTTCATTGTCTACACGAACAAACCCATTATGCATCCAATAATTAACGAAAGGGGTGTCGTGTGCAGCTTCACTCTGCGCAATCTCATTTTCATGATGAGGAAACTGCAAGTCCTGCCCACCCCCGTGTATATCAAAATGCTCTCCTAAATAATTTTCACACATTGCTGAGCATTCAATATGCCAGCCAGGCCGACCTTTCCCCCAAGGGGCAGTCCAAGAAGGCTCGTTAGCTTTGACTGCTTTCCACAATACAAAATCTAATGGATTTCTTTTATGTGGATTAACAGCAACGCGTTCCCCAGCATTTAGATTTGCCGCTACCTTACCGGATAGCTTCCCATAATCAAGAAATTTATCTACGGCGTAAAATACGTCACCATTCGCCGCGGCATATGCAAAGTCTTTCTCTATCAATATTTGAATCATAGAAATCATACTTTCTATATACTGAGTAGCACGAGGCTCGAATGAAGGCGGCAATACACCCAAAGCAGAAGAATCTTCATTCATTGCGCGAATAAAGCGACCTGTGAGCGTCTCAATGGTTTCCTGGTTCTCTTGTGCTCGTATAATGATTTTATCGTCTATATCAGTAATGTTGCGCACATAAGTAACCTCATATCCACTGTCCCTAAACCAGCGAACAATCATATCGAATACCACCATTACACGCGCATGGCCCAAATGGCAGTAATCGTATACAGTCATACCGCATACATATAATTTAACTTTATTTGCGGTTAACGGAACAAAATTCTGCTTACACTTGGCAAGTGAATTGTAAATTTTCAACATTTAATAAATTTTGAACTTGACTAACTTATTGATAAAATTTGGATGCTCTTAATTAATTTGTTTACGTGGTAAAATATCCCATGAAGTATAGCATGACAGAATTCCTGTAAATTCTCTTATTCAAAAGCACTAAACTCTTTATTAAAAATAAACGGCCTTAAAGCCATCTTATATAGAACCTCTAACCACAATAATTTTATGCATACAATTAAGTTATTTTTTATTTTCTCTATTTTACTGTGCAACTCAGCATTTGCAGCTGGCCAAAAAGTTGAAATTAAAACTAATCTTGGAAATATTTTGCTGGAAATCTATCCTGAGAAAGCGCCTAAGACCGTCAATAATTTTCTTAGCTATATAAAAGAGAATCAATATAAAGGCACAATCTTTCACCGCGTCATTCCTGGATTTATGATTCAGGGTGGTGGATTTGACAAATCGATGAAAAAAAAGCCAACTAGAAAACCAATCATGAACGAAGCTGACAATGGGCTCAAAAATGATATTGGCACAATAGCAATGGCACGCACAGGTGACCCACACTCAGCTACAAATCAGTTTTTTATAAACGTTAAGAATAATGTATTTCTTAACTATACTGAGCCAACCCAAAGAGGTTATGGCTATACTGTATTTGGAAAAGTAATAAATGGAATGGATGTAGTAAATAAGATTTCAGAAGTGCCCACCGGAAGAAGAGATACACCTAAAAAAATAATTGTAATCGAATCCATTTCAACTATAGAATCTATCTCTGAAGAAATGAAACCAGTTAAATAAAGATAAGGACAAATATGATTAAACTACACACTAGTCATGGTGAAATTACCATAGACCTTAATAATGAAAAAGCTCCGATAACAACTAAGAATTTTATTGAGTATGTAAATAGCGGGCATTTTGATAATACAATATTCCATAGAGTAATTAATAATTTCATGATTCAGGGTGGCGGATTTGAACCCGGGATGAATCAGAAAGAAACCCGTGCCACAATTGAAAATGAAGCAGCTAACGGCCTGAAAAATGATGCCTATACTGTTGCGATGGCGCGCACATCAGATGTTAATTCAGCTACAGCACAATTTTTTATAAATGTAGCTGACAATGGTTTTCTTAACCATACAAAGCCTACTGCTGAAGGCTTTGGCTACTGTGTATTTGGCAAAGTTGTAGAAGGAACAGATGTAGTAGATAAAATAAAAGAAGTAAGAACTGGAAATAAAGGTGGCCACCAAGACGTGCCATTAGATGATGTGGTAATTCAAAAAGCAGAAGAAATATAAATATTACAATAACTAATTAAGGAAATATTTAATTACTGACTATAATGTTTTTAGTCCTATTGCTAAATCTTCCTTAATATCCTTTACTGACTCCAGCCCAACAGCAATACGAAGAAGAGCGTCAGTAATGCCAGCAGCATCCCGCTCACCTTGACTAATACGGGAGTGGGTCGTGCTGGCAGGATGCGTAAGAGTACTTTTAGCATCCCCAAGATTAGCCGTAATGGAAAGCATGCGAGTAGAATTGATTATATGCCACGCTTCCTTCTTCCCTCCCTTCACCTCAAATGAAACTATACCACCACCACTCTTTTGCTGTTTCTTAGCTAGAGCATGTTGAGGATGAGAAGGTAATCCAGGGTAATATACTTTAGTTATATTTGGCTGTTTCTCAAGCCAAATGGCCACCTCCAATGCATTAGCTGAATGAGCCTCCATACGGATTCTTAGCGTCTCCAGTCCCTTAAGTAGTACCCAGGCATTAAAGGCGCTCAGAGTTGGCCCTGCGGTACGAAGAAAACCAAACACTCCTTTCTCCATTATCAGGTCCCGATCTCCTAGAACGGCCCCACCTAGCACTCTCCCTTGTCCATCAAGGTATTTAGTTGCTGAGTGAATTACTATATCGGCACCAAAATCAAACGGTCTTTGTAGTATTGGCGAGCAGAAACAGTTATCTACCACTAACCAAGCACCGGAACTCTTTGCTAATGCAGATAATTCAGTGATATCTGAAATTTCAGTAAGAGGATTAGATGGTGTCTCTAAAAAAAATATTTTTGTATTAGCTTTTACTGCTAGTTTCCATTCTTCTATTTCAGTTAACGATACAAAGGTAGTTTCTATACCAAAACGCTTAAGAATATTATTAAATAAATTAAGCGTGGAACCAAATAGACTCTTTGAAGCAACAATATGATCCCCTGCAGATAGTAATCCCATTACACATGCAAGTATTGCGGACATTCCAGAAGATGTGGCAACACAGGCCTCTGCTCCTTCCAATGATGCAAGACGCTCTTCAAAAGCAGTGACAGTAGGATTAGTGAACCGTGAATATACGTTACCTGGTTCTTCACCAGAAAAGCGTGCGGCCGCCTGTTCAGCGCTATCAAACACATAGCTTGATGTAAGATATAAAGCTTCTGAATGCTCATTAAACTGGCTACGATGAATACCTGTGTGTATCGCAAGGGTCTCCAGTTCAAAATCGTCAGACATGAAAGTTTTCCTCCAAATAAAAAACCCGTTCAGCATTTGCTAAAACGGGCTCCCCCCGCTTTAGCTGAATTTATAAGGCGCCCGCAAGCTGAATATCAAATTGGCGCATATTTATAAGTTACGCTTAGTGCTAAGTTTTGTCAAATACCCCTTAGTCAGCTGTTACTAAACTTAAATCTAGCTGCGTACTATTCTCAGTTCCTGATAGTACTGCACCAGTATTCCGTTTAGACTCAATCATCGCCAAGTATTCTGGCGTAACATCACCTGTAACATAGTTCCCATCAAAACAGGACGTTTCAAAATTCTTAATTGATGGCATCATCTGACGAACATCTTTAGTAAGTGAATCAAGATCCTGATAAATAAGGTAGTCCGCCCCTATTTCTTGGCGGATATCATCATCATCACGTCCAGTAGCAATTAGTTCCTGACGAGTCGGCATATCTATTCCATAAACATTAGGATGCCTTACTGGAGGCGCAGCAGAAGCAAAATATACTTTGCGTGCACCTGCTTCTTTTGCCATCTGCACAATTTCTCTGCTAGTAGTACCACGTACAATTGAATCATCAACCAGCAAAACATTCTTGTCACGAAACTCTACACTCATAGCATTGAGTTTCTGGCGGACTGTTTTACGGCGCTGCTGTCCCTGCATAATGAAGGTTCGTCCAATATAACGATTCTTGACAAAACCTTCGCGAAAATTAATACCCAGTTTATTTGCTAGTTGTAATGCACTAGGACGACTGGAGTCAGGGATTGGAATTACCACATCAATATCTAAGTGATGCATGTCTTTTTTAATTTTATTCGCTAGACTCTCACCCATATTAAGCCGAGTTTCATATACTGAAATTTTATCCATTAGCGAATCAGGGCGCGCAAGATAGACATACTCAAATACACATGGGTTTAGCGAAGAATTATCAGAACACTGTTTACTATAAAAATTACCGTCCTCATCAATAAAGATTGCTTCACCAGGTGCAATATCACGCACTAATCTGAATCCGAGCGTATCAAGTGCCACACTTTCAGATGCAACTAGATATTCAATGCCATGCTCTGTCTCTACAGATCCAAATACAAGCGGGCGAATTCCATACGGATCACGGAATGCAAGCAACCCATAACCTGAGATCATTGCAACTACTGAATAGGCGCCACTACAACGATTATGAACCCCCGAAACTGCATTAAAAATAGCAGCAGGATCAAGCTGTTGACTTTTTGCACTTTCTTGCAATTCATGCGCGAGAACATTAAGTAACACTTCGGAATCAGAACTAGTATTTACATGGCGCAAATCTGCTCGAAAGAGCTCTTGATTGAGCTGTGCCGCATTTGTGAGATTTCCATTGTGCCCAAGTACAATTCCAAATGGAGAATTTACATAGAACGGCTGTGCTTCAGCAGTTGATTCGGGAGCCCCAGCTGTAGGATACCGCACATGTCCAATTCCCATATTGCCAGCTAGAGCACGCATATTCCGTGTGCGAAATACGTCTCTTACCAGTCCACCACCCTTATGCATATGAAAAGCATTATTCTGGGCAGTTACAATACCAGCAGCATCCTGTCCACGATGTTGAAGAACCAGTAGGCCATCATAAAGCAGCTGATTTACAGGAGACCTTGATACTACCCCTAGAATTCCACACATGATTGCAACCTGAAAATATAAATAAGACTATCCCTGTATATAAATTGTGATATACGATTTATCCTACTAAGTTCTCTATCACATAGACTAAGACCGCTCCAACGTTACTTTTATAAAGGATATTATCCATTGTTTATGATTTAATTTCCATAGTTAAGCCGTTTAGATAACCCCTGCGGCAACCAAGGCATCATCATTATAACCCCAGTTTCAAGAGGTTTACTCAATAATGCTTGTCGCCAGAATGATTCTTGTGGGAGTGAAGTTAGCCCCGCTGACAGCACAAGTAACAATACTACCAGCAGTCCGCGTGCAAAACCAAACAATGCACCAAGTAGCCTATCAATTGAACCCAATCCAACAGTTCTAATTAATGCAGATGCAAGCATAGTAACCATACTCATCACTATCAATGTAGCCAGAAAAATAGCAACAAAAGATATGATCATACGTAAAGATTCATCCGTGATACTAAGTGGCAGCACACTCACAAAATCTTTTGAAAATATTTTTGCCGCCATATACGCGACAACCCAGCCTGCTAGTGACAAAGACTCTCGTACTATGCCACGAACAATACTTAATAATACAGATACGACAACTATAATTAAAACAACAGAATCAAAAATAGTCATTTATTTAATGCTAGCAGTAATTTTATTAAGAAACAAAATAAGCTGTATGTAGTAATTAATTACTATTACCTTGAAGTTACTAATTCCAAATTTATTTATCTATTTATTACAACTCCATTAATTCCAAGTAGTCTTATTTTTATCCGTTCATTTTCTGCTTCATCACGAGTAGAAAAAGGACCAACACGGACTCTGGTTACTTCTGTATTCTCACTTTCTATCATCTCCGTATAAGCCCTACTTATACCGTTAGCCTCTAGGCTACGTTGTTGATCTTTTGCTTTAGTTGAATCGGAAAACGCGCCTAATTGAACTACATATTTCTCAATGGTTTTAATTAATTCTTTATCTTTAGAGTTACTCTCAAAATCTTCTTTACTCCCTAATTCCTCTGTTAATTGCTCTGATCTAATTATTACTTCTTTAGGGACGTTACTGCTTATATTAGGTTTTATAGAAGCAGGAACCTTATCCTCAACACTTATATTTTGAGGAATCACTTCGGAAGATTTATCTAATACATTCTCTGAGAGCATAATAATCTCAATTTCTTTCCTTTCGTGCTCTGGTACATGTTCAAGGATCATTGGTAAAAATACGACAGCCATTATTACAAGCGCAACCGAACCGACAAGTCTTCTTCTAGCACGCTTTCTCAGCAGAAGATCCTGTTCATTTTTAATCCTAGCCATCTAAACCCGTCCAATTACTACCCATATTTTTCCTGTTCCAAATACTCCATCACTTTCCCAACCACATGAAACGAGCCGAATACACAGATTCTATCATTTATGGTCGATTGCTTATAGGCGAATACATAAGCTGCAACGGGGTCAGGAAAAACAAGAATTGATCCGTTTGCTTTGCTTACCCCTGCACTCTCTAATGCTTTAACTATTTCATCAGAAGATGCTCCACGTGATGAACTGATGCTCGCAACAAGCCAAACATCAATCTCAGAAGCAATCGTCTGTACTACTCCATCTATATCTTTATCTTTAAGTGCAGCAAAAATCCCATAAGTTTTCTGATAATCAGCCATACCTGAAAGACTAGCACTTAAAATATGCATAGCACTGGGGTTATGTGCCACATCAAAAATTATTCTTGGCCTACCAGGTAACACTTGGAACCTTCCGGGAAGTTGGGCCTTTAGCAACCCTTGGCAAATATTATTAGTTGTAACTGATAAAGTGCTACTTACGGCATCTAAAGCAGCTAAGCAAGCACTAGCATTACGTAATTGATGGGGAGTATTTCCTAATGCCGGATAGGGAAGCGAATAGTGCCTATTACTGTCTCCCCAATAGTCCCATACAGACTCCTTAACCGAATAACCAAAATGTTTCCCAATAAAATTGGGTTCCGATCCAATCGAAATTGCACGTTGGCTTATGGAAGATGGGGGAGAGATATCTGAACAGATTGCAGTCTTACCACTTCTAAAAATCCCTGCTTTTTCAAATCCTATTTTTTCCCTTGTATCTCCAAGGTATTCCGTATGATCATAGTCAATATTAGTCAACACTGCACACTCGGCATCAAAAATATTAACGGCATCTAATCTACCTCCGAGCCCAACCTCAAGAATAGCTATATCTACTTCAGATTTAGCAATTAACTCCATTGCAGCTAATGTTCCAAACTCAAAATAAGTCAATGGAACATTACTATTTACTCTAGCAGCTTCTATTATCCTAAAAGCCTCACATAGTTCATCGTCACAAGCCTCTTTCTGATTTATACGTATCCGTTCGTTATAGCGGAGTAAATGTGGCGAGGTATAACACCCGACACAATAACCAGCTTGGCTCAGAATAGATTCTAATATCGCACAGACTGAACCCTTTCCATTAGTACCGCTAACAGAAATAATTGGAAATGACAAAGAGAAATTTAAACTAGACTTAACCAGATTTAATCGATCCAAGCCCATCTCGATATTACTTGGATGAATACGCTCAATATAATCCAACCATTCGCATAGAGTTCTAGGCTTAGGGGTAAGTTCGCTCATATACTGTCACATTTGTGCTACTTGAACATAGAAACAAGATAAGGACTACAGGTCTAGCTTCAAAGAAATTGGATGAATAGGAGCCCTCATCAACAACGTACATAGGTTTACAATCCTGTCACGCATATGTCGTCTATCAACGATCATATCTACTGCTCCATGCTCTAATAAGAATTCCGCACGTTGAAAACCCTCAGGCAAAGTCTGTCCCACTGTTTGTTCAATTACTCGCGGACCAGCAAAACCAATTAGCGCCTTGGGCTCTGCAATTACAATATCGCCAATAAAAGCAAAGCTAGCAGATACCCCCCCCATCGTTGGGTCTGTCAAAACAGAAATAAAAGGAAGCTTCTCTTTTTTTAATTTAGTAAGTGCCGCTGTTGTTTTAGCCATCTGCATCAATGATGTCAGCCCTTCCTGCATACGCGCCCCTCCACTAGCAGAGAAGCACACAAACGGCAGATGCTGCTCAATACAAACCTGCACCCCACGTGCAAACCGTTCGCCTACTACAGAACCCATTGATCCGCCCATAAATCCAAATTCAAAAGCGGCTGCCACCATAGGTACTGCCTGCACACTACCTTGCATAACAACCAACGCATCATCCTCTAATGTTTTTTTCTTTGCCTGTAATAAGCGATCTGAATATTTGATACTATCAGCAAATTTAAGCGGATCTAAAGGCAATACCTCGACGCCAATTTCATTACGCCCCTCGGTGTCCAGAAAAAAATCAAGACGGTCTCTTGCAGAAATACGATTATGATGGCTACATTTCGGGCAAACATTAAAATTATTACCCAAATCTGAGTAATACAGGACTACTTCACAAGATGCACATTTGCTCCATAATCCCTCAGGAACAACTCTTTTATCGCCATTTTCATTGCGCTTAATTTTGGGTGGAAAAAGATTCTGGAACCAACTCATAGTTTTATCGTTTAATCCTTATGATTTTTTATTTTAAAAAAATATTATTTATCAATAGCAGTACGTAAGCTTCCTACAAACTCAGAAACATTTATTAATATTTTTTCTCTAGGAGACTCTTCAATCTCTTTCATAATACGACTACCAACTACTACTGCATCAGCTAATTCAGAAACAGCTCTTGCCGTTACGCTATCATGAATACCAAAACCGACGCCTATTGGAATAGAGATATGTGATCGCAAATCAATCAATTTATTTGAAACCTCATTCAAATCAAGATGCGCTGAACCGGTCACACCTTTTAGTGAAACATAGTAAACGAATCCTTTCGCTCTTTTCGCTATCTGCTGAATCCGTCTCTCTGGGGTAGTAGGCGAAAGAAGGAAAATTGCATCCATCCTATTTAATTCTAGACTTTCTAACCATTCTTCACATTCCTCAGGGGGATAGTCAACCACTAAAACCCCATCTACACCGCACTCCTTAGCTCTAACTGAAAATTTTTGACGCCCTATTGCTTCAATTGGATTTGCATACCCCATCAATACTACTGGTGTCTCAGTATCTGTTTTCCTGAATTCTGCCACTATTTCTAATACATTCTCTAAACTTATATTATGCTTTAGTGCACGTTCATAAGAGCGTTGTATAGTTGGTCCATCGGCCATTGGATCCGAGAAAGGAACGCCAAGCTCAATAATATCAGCACCAACATTTACCAGTTCATGCATCAATAAGATAGTCATCGCCTGATCAGGGTCACCCGCAGTAATAAACGGAATCAACGCTTTTCTATTATTCTGCTTTAAATTTTTAAATGTAGCTGCAATACGAGACATAAAAATAAAATCCTAATTAAAAAACAACCCCGGAAGCCTTTGCTACGGTATCTATATCTTTATCTCCCCGCCCCGAAAGATTTACTAATAATAATTTATCTTTATCAAGAGTAGGTGCGATTTTTGCGGCATATGCAAGTGCATGACTAGACTCCAATGCCGGGATAATGCCCTCATGGCGACACAACATATCAAATGCTTCCATAGCCTCATCATCGGTTATACCTACGTACTGAGCCCGGCCAATATCCTTTAGCCATGCATGCTCAGGACCTACGCCAGGATAATCTAGACCAGCTGAAATAGAATGAGTTTCAACGATTTGACCGTCACCATCTTGAACCAAATAAGTACGATTCCCATGCAGCACTCCCGGCTTTCCTGTCAATAAAGTAGCTGCGTGTTTTCCCGAATTTATTCCAAGCCCTGCTGCTTCAACCCCTATCATGCTCACATTCTTATTGTCTATGTAGGGATAAAATAATCCTATGGCATTTGATCCACCACCTACACAAGCAATTAATGTATCTGGCTGACATCCATATTCTTCTTGCATCTGTAATATTGACTCACGCCCAATAATAGCCTGAAAATCTCGCACCATCATTGGATAAGGATGTGGGCCTGCCACTGTACCAATAATATAGAAGGTATCTTCAACGTTAGTGACCCAATCACGCATTGCCTCATTTAACGCATCTTTCAGTGTCTTTGAGCCCGAATCTACCGGGACTACAGTTGCACCCAGAAGCTTCATCCGATAAACATTAGGCGCCTGACGCTTCATGTCTTCTGAGCCCATATAAACTACACATTCCATACCATACCGCGCAGCAACTGTAGCGCTGGCCACACCATGCTGCCCCGCCCCTGTTTCTGCTATTATGCGTTTTTTGCCCATGCGTTTTGCTAAAAGTGCCTGACCAATAGTATTATTGATCTTATGCGCACCAGTATGGTTTAAATCCTCACGCTTTAATAAGATCTGTGCGCCTCCGAGCAGTTCCGACCATCTCTTTGCATGATAAATAGGGCTTGGCCGTCCTACATAAAACTTTAACTCCCGGGCATATTCTTGCTGAAAATCAACATCGTTTCGATAATATTCATATTGGTCACGCAGCTCTTCTAATGCCGCTATTAGGGTTTCAGCAACAAACGTACCTCCATAAGAACCAAAATGGCCCTGAATATCGGGAAGATTATAATTTTTCGCCATTTCTAACTCCTGTCATGAAAGCAGCAATCTTGTCTGCATCCTTGATACCCTTAGTTACCTCAACCCCACTAGATACATCAACAGCCCAAGGCTTTGCC
>Ga0315322_10000874_pt1 | contig 23027 bp, 41 predicted proteins | sample M110021515metaG_FD_203461 | JGI IMG/M metagenome (GOLD analysis project Ga0315322, IMG submission 203461) | Ammonia-oxidizing marine archaeal communities from Monterey Bay, California, United States - M1 100m 21515 | ecosystem: Environmental > Aquatic > Marine > Intertidal zone | place: USA...
ATCAGGCCTTAACAGTCTGGTTGATTTTTCATTTTTCGAGCGTGTAAATAAAACGGCTGACACGGAAACATTACAGTTCTACTTGTCGAGTGAAATTGCGAACGAAGAACTTCGGACAACGAGACAAAGCAACCCCTTGTCAAGAGATGAACTTGAAAAACTGAGGCAAGCGAGTCGCACAGCGAACCGCGAATTTAGGGATGCGAAGCAAACTCTCGTCGAAGATTTCATGAATGACATCATCGCCAACGAACTGAGCATCGACCTTCAATGGGAACCAAATGCGATTCCCCGCATTGATTTGCCCGAAAGTGTTGGAGATCTATCGCTTTTGAATAAAGACCTCAAGAGGATCACCTCTTTAATTTGGCAACTCCAAAACTTGCGATATGCACCGATTGATGGAGGAGATGAAGCGAGGAGGCTTGCAGACTACCAGAAATTGATGAATACCGCAGCGTATCGTGCCTTGGGTAGTTTGGAGAGGGGGATAAGGCGAGCAATCAGAGAGGGGGTTCCTCTTGGTTCGGATATAGAACAGAAGTTCTTTGGCTTTGACACGGGGATAAGAGGTGAAGCCGAAAAACAACGTGGAATGAGCATCTACCTTTCTGGCCTTGCATCGGACCTTGAGGCAGAAGCAGAGCGGCTTGGTGTCGAGCTTAATGAGGCAGTGGAGAATAAGAGCGAGGCATACGCTGCAATGTTGCAGGGAAGCAGACTTTCCCTTGAGAAACAGAAAGAATTAGAAGATGAGTACCGGAAAAGATTTGACGAAGCTGAAGACGCAGTAAACGCTTGGAGCGATGCGCTCACAGAAGCGGAAATCGCAAGAGACAGGGCTGAGATGTATGGCGACCTTCGCGTGCGAAAGCTGTCGCTCGAAGAAAAGTCACGCATCGCAGAGATCATGACGCCGACTCCAAGCGAGGCTTATGTAGAGTTGAGATATGATGCTTCGGGAGAATCTTGGTATGACCTCAGCGAAGACCGGAAACACGACATCAGGATGGAATACCGAGATCACCTAGTTGACTCAGAATTTGAGATTGACGAGTACAGAGAATATGCGAGAGGTAGGCTTCTCGATGAGGACGACGAAATTTCGCAGACCCTGTCTAACTGGATCGTTAAGAACTTACCGTCACCCCCTTACCAAGAGAGTTTCCTTGACGATGACTCGAAGTTCTTCATCGAAATCAATAATGCCATGAGTCAAGAGGGAGTGCCGAAGTCGATAATACTTGAGGAAGCGAGAAGCATAGTCCAAGAAGCGTATGATTCGAGCAAGTCAACCGAAAGCGATTTCTTTGGTTTTGTAAATCAGCAGATCTCCGACCTCGTAGAAGAGATGCAAAGCTCAGGCACTGTCGGTGGTTTTCACGAAGGACTGAGTTACCAAGGATGGACTCGCAAAAACATTGAGGAGAATGCCAGCTACGAACTCATGCAGTTCGCGGAAGATCATTACAAGAATGCCGAAGAAGCGATACAAGAAAACTTTGGCTTTAGTTACAACGATGTGGGAAGTATTCTCGGCGCTCCAGACGACTCCGAGGTCACGGTTGGTTTTGATGGTGATAGCATCGACGTGAACATTGAAGGCAGGTACATCGAAACAATGAGGAGAACGATTGCCAAGACCATGGATGGGGACATAGTAGTGATGCACGATGAGTTCACGAAGACGAGTGATGCGCCAAAAGGATATGCCACGGATGTCTTGACAAAAGCGATACCAAACATGATCGAAGCTGGAGTGAAGCACATTACGCTGTCGGCTGCTGGGTCGGCAAGCTCTTCTGGCAGTTCACCGGATGCTGACAGCGGCGATTATACTGGATACGGAGTATGGCCTAGAAATGGCTTCGATGTCTCGATTGAAAAGTTGAGATCCAGACTCAAAAAGCGGGTACAAGAAAAATTTCCCAAAGCAAAGATGCTGAGTGATATACTGGTAACGCACGAAGGCAGGGACTGGTGGTGGTCAAACGGAGGATCGCACACAGGCACGTTCGACTTGGCTAAGGGTTCAAAGTCGATTGACATCCTCGGCAGATACGCCCTTGAGATTGATAAAAAACGAAACGGATTAGCAGCATGAGCAAAGAACAAGAACATGACGAAGAAAGCGAATTCTATTTTGACTTGGCTGGCAATGTCTATGAGGGAATGCGACCCTCAACGGACGAAGAGGTGCGAAGGTCAGAAGAAGCGATTGAATTCTGGGAAGAGTGGGAATTGGCGAAAAAAGATCGACGCAGGGCAAAAGCTCTTGAAATAGCGATAAACGCCAAGCAGAGAAAAAATCGAGAAAAACAAGAAAATAAGCGCCTCTTAGACGACTGAATCCAGCCTTCTCTTGTGGACCATTACATTTTCACAGGAGAAGAGCATGAAGATTTTTTATCGACCAGAGATGTCAGCGGACAGTGGCGGGTACTCGCCATCAGCAAAAAAGCCCGATCTTGTTGTGCAAGACTGGAAAGACAAGTTTGGACCGAGCAGTCCACATCCCCTCACGGCATATCCCGCACCGGAATTCGTATCTGATTTCGACCCTGTGACGGTCGATGACATCAAGCTAGTACACGACTCAGAATTCGTGGACAGCATCATGTCACTCAAGGCAAGGAACGGCCACGGCAATCACTCGGCTGATGTCCGTGACACGCTCCTCTGGACATCCGGTTCTCTTTACGCAGGATGTGTCGCAGCGTTGTCCGATGGCCTCACATGCTCTCCTACGAGCGGATTTCACCATGCCAATTATGACGATTGCCACGGGTTCTGCACTTTCAATGGGCTGATGGTGGCTGCGGCGAAGCTGATGGAGAACGGGCAAGTCGGGAGGGTCTCGATCATCGACTTTGACGCTCATTGGGGTGACGGCTGCGTGGACATCATCAACACATTGCCACGCTACGGAGACAGAATTCAGTACGTTCACGCCAGTGACCTACCCGATGATCCAGAACAGTTCATCGCCCAAATCAAGCCCACGCTTGATGGCATGGATGGCACTGACTTGTTGATTTATCAAGCAGGCGCTGACATGCACAAAGATGACCCTCTGGTCATGGGCAACGGCCTCAGCAACGAGCAGCTTGAGGAGCGAGATTACGAGGTGTTTTCATGGTGCAATAAAAACGCTTTCCCTATCTGCTGGAACTTCGCTGGTGGATACCAGCGAGATGAAAATGGCGACATCTCAAAAGTGCTTGACATCCACAGAAACACTTTGTTTGCCGCTCGCGATGCTTTTGCGCGCCCCTTAGCGACCTAATTCCAGCCTGTCTTTATACAGGCGGGGTTGTCTTGCCTGCGGAAATGGGACATTTGCAACCAGCAAAGAGGGAATTATGAGCGAGCAGCTAGACTATAACATCGACATCAGTGACACCGAGTTCACGAACAACGAGGTGCAAGAGTACCTTGACGGAGACGACGACAAGTCCAAGTTCGTCAATGAGTGCGCGGAACTGATGGAGATTTCTGTCCTCGAACTTTTGGAGAAAAACGCTGACGGAAGCGAGGAACATAGGAACATCATCGCCCTCATTAGCGAGTTCGGTGAAGAAGTGTTTTTCAGGGGCAACCACCCGTCCGACATCCAAGAGCAGGCCAGAGCTAATGCCATGCGGGTTTACGAAACCCCCTACGGCGAATTTTCAGTCGGAACGGAAGCAGAGGCCGACAAAGCCTGCTCGGAATATATCGAGGATTCGGTGTGGGCATTCAACTCATCTTTCTTGTCCAGCTACACGGGACTCCCAGAAGAAATGTTCTCTGCCGTGCAGGAGTCATGCGAGAGTGCAAACGATGCGATTCTGATTTGCATCAATCGAGCCGAAGGTGGACTCGATGAATTTGTCAAGCAAGCAATCGCTGCTGATGGTCGAGGTCATTTACTTGCGCACTACGATCACGAAGAACGGCAGCAAAGCGTCCAAGGTGAATGGATTCTGATGTTTCGCACCAACTAGACGCAAAGGCAGGAATCTTTCTGGGTTCTTGCCTTTTTTTGCGCCCTGAACGCCGCCTAATCCAGCCTGTATTAGTAGAGGAGGGACTTCCCCTCCTCGCCCAACCACGAGGAAAGCTAAATGTTCAAACTGATCAACGAAGAGGTGGAGTGCCTTGGCAAGCACGGGTATTTCACCACTCGCCGAGTTTCTTTCGGGAACTCACCCAAGGAGTGCTACTCCAAGATGCGCCGCTACAACGGCGAACACACCGTTTCTGGCGGTCACCCAGAGGGCTGGGGTGGAACGCCAGTTCTCTTGATGACACGTCTTGAGAAGAACGGAAAGATGCTCTCGGAAGTCTGGGGCTAATCAGACTTCACAACCAACCAGAGAGGAGAAAACACATGAAAATTGTAGACGTTTGGGCCGAAAGCCAATACAAGCAAGTCATGGGCGAAGACGGCCCGTATGAGGCGCACGCAGGCTACCGCCTGATGGCAAAGACGCACAACATCGAAGAGAAGCATACCGAATACTTCATGCACTTCCACGCATTCTACGACGACAAGGAAGCCGAGAAGTTTGCAGAGCGGGTCCAGTCTGCTGGCGAGATCAATGAGAAGCATTGGGATTTTATCAAACGGGAATACATCTGCGAGATCCCGTACTGGGCAACACCTGAGTTCGCTACACGAGAAAGGATGGGAACACTATGAAACCGGCTGAAATCAAAAGACGCTACAACGAAACCAACGAGGGTCACTTTTTCGATCCTGAGACCATGGAGTGGTTTGGCGACAAAATGTCTAGCTTCGACACAGTCGAGCTTGACGGCGACCTCTACATGTTTCGCAAGCCAAGTGCTTATGTAAACGTGTTCGGCACACGGAAGCGGGCAGGTCGAGATTACTTCAACGCTTGGGAAGTGAAGGTAGACGAAAGCGGGGTGCTTGAACTCAGCACTGTGAGCAAGCCGAGAGAAGACAGAATTTACCAAAACTGCTAGAAGCAAAGGGCGAACCATGACGAAACAGGAATACATTGACGATCTGCGAGAAGAAGAGCAAGAGTGCATCAACCAAGAGTTGATGAGAGATGTTGAAGATGACTTCGCAGATCACAGTGCCATGCAAGGCAAATATAAAAGCGACGATCCGACGATGAAAACACGAACCGCAGACACGAAAGGAAATGCTGATGTACTTTGAATTTAACGGAAGGTTTTACGCCTTCGCATACGAGAACGGTCCACTGTGTGAATACAGCGAGGTCGGATCGCCGGTTAGAATCGTCGTCGATGAGGACGAGAAGTCGGAAGTGCTAAAAGCTATGCTGGAGTTGCAGCTAGAGCAAGTCGGTTTTTGAACCGGCTTTTTTTATGCGCCCCCGCAAAAATCAGAAACTGCCCTTATGTGTAATTGGAAGTTACGCATAAGCAACGGAGCGCAACGGCAGTGCTTGATTCATTCAGAGATCATCAGCAGCAAGACCTTTTCGACAATGGATTTCGCGCAGGATCTGGCGAGCGAAGCATTCGGATTCGAGTGGATGACCTTGACTCTCTCAAAAAAATACAGGCTGCGTTTCTTGTTGGCCCTGTAGCAGATGGACCTCCCATCCCAGCAAAGGATCTTGGGCATTACATCGACATGCCCCGTTTTGTTCAGGAGCAGAGCAAGCCGCTTGGCTTCTTCGATATAAAAACGGACATGACATCCGAGGTTCTGAGTCAGTTGCTTGAGCAGCCTATCACGGACAAAACAAAGAGCGTTTGGTATCCGAAAAAGGCCAGAACTCTGGGCAATGTGGGGTGGATTGATACCTCTGGCCTCAAACCGAGATACCCGATCTACATTCTTTCCAAGGGTCGGAGCAAGTGCATCACTGCCAAGGTGCTTGAGAAGTCGGGCGTCGATTTCACGATAGTTGTCGAACCACAAGAAGAGGCAGAGTATCGCGCACTCTGGGGTGACAGAGTACACGCAGGCGATTTCGTGAACGCAAGTCAGAGCAGCATACCCGTGAGAAATTACATCCACGAGCTATGCACTGCTGACAAATACTGGCTGATGGATGACAACATCGAAGCGTTCTATGCGATGACTGACAACACAAAGTTTGAATCGCGAACGCCAGTCATCTTCAGGGCAACCGAAGACTTTGTCGAGAGATTCTCCAATGTCGGGCAAGCAGGGCTAAACTATCACACGTTCTGCAAGAAGACCGACAGTGTCCCACCCTACTACCTGAACACAAGAATCTACTCATGCACCTTGATGCACAAGCACCTGTCTGGCGTTGCTGTTGACGGGAAGATGTGGCGAGGTCGGTGGAACGAGGACACAGATCTCAGCTTGCGGATCTTGAAAGCCGGATACTGCACAGTGCTGATGAACTCTTTTCTTGCCGGAAAAGTGACATCGCAACGAATGGCAGGCGGCAACACAGACACAGTCTATAGCAACAGCGACGACCGCAAGGGATTTGCTGACTCTCTTGCTTCCCAGCATCCAGACGTAGCAGAGAGGGTCTGGAAGTTCGGTCGATGGCAGCACAAAGTGAGCTATCAGGGATTCACCCAGAGGCTGAACTACATCGGACACGAAGTCGTGGATTACGGATTAAAGCTAGACGAGAACGCAAGAGGAAGGGATTTATCATGAGCAGTGTGTTGGAAACCATAGAAGATCGCGCGAATAGCTCTGACTTGAGCTACACAGTGTTCGATGGTCTGGATGACGCGATAGTAGGAACCGCCGTTGATCCATCATTGCAGGGATCAGGCGTTTTGCGAGTGATCTACAGCGAGTACAAGATCATAAAAGTCTTGATGGATCGGGACAGAATGAGCTTTGATGAAGCAAGCGAGTTCTTCCAGTACAACATCGAGCGACTGTATCTAGGCATTTCCACGCCGATCATCATGGCGGACGTTTACCATCGAGTGGAAGATGAACAGCAAGGCTGGTTTACCGACGACGAAGTCGATGATGACGACGAAGAAGACTGAGATATATTGCGACTATTGCGAAGAGATCACGCCACACGAAATGCTTTCATCGAGAACAGGCCAATGCCTCAAATGTCTCGCAAAAAACGATACGCCCGCGTTTTGAGTAGGTAATGCTGTCCGTTAAAGTGCAGTCCTATGGACGGAACGGAAATAGCGAGAAGGCTCTGGGAACTGCTCAACGAGCAAGACTGCGATGATGTCTGCCCGAATGGGGGCGATGCCATAGAGAGAGTCAGGCGAGGAGACCTGATTCCTGTAACAAGAACCATGCTGGCACAAATTGCTGATGCACTTGGTAAATGCTGTGACGGTAGCACATGTCCATTAGACAACACCGAAAAGCCAGCTACGCAACGCATCGTGGAATCAATTAACAACAAGGGTGAAAGCATGGACCCGCTAGAGAAGGCAAGGAAATACCTGCGGCTCACGGAGGGGTCGGAAGAGGGAAAGCCGGAGGGTACGCCCGTGGAGTACATTGAGGAACGAATGAAAAAGGTGCATCTTAAGGGTGTATCTACCGTGGATGACTGCATGGCAGGGATCGAGAGTCTTGAGGCTCGCTTGGATGATGCTGCCACAAATGACCTTGATCCTCGTGCGTTGCTCACTGAGCTTACAGATCTTCGGCTCCTGCTTGGAAAACTGCACCGACCCTGCAACGAGGACGAGAGCAATGGCGAAAAAGAAATCCACTGACAAGAAACTGACGCTGGATACCACGAAGCCTCCAGCGAGAAGACGGCCTGCTGGCAGCAAGAAAGGCACGAAGGGAAAGTACAGTGATGGCAGCGCTCCTTACCAACCCACTGACAGGGAGTTAGAAGATCGCATTGAGTTTGCTATGCGAGTCTGGCTTGAGGGACGCTATAAAACCGCAATGCTGCACAAGATCGCCGACGAGTACGGAGTCAGCACTCGGACGGCTCAGACCTACCTTTCTCACGCTCGCGACAGACTTTCTGAGCAAACAGCCACGAGTTGGCAGGAAAAAAGAGAGGAGGCGTACAACCGATATTTGGCTATTGCCACGGATGAATCCATGCCACCGAATGCTAGATTGAAAGCCCAGACTCGCATTGACCAGATTTTCGGCCTCGATGCTCCTGTAAAGATTGCTCGGACAGACACGGATGGAAATGACATCGACATCAACGAAGCAAGAGATCGAGTTGATTCTCTCGTCAAGAGACTTGTTGAGCGACGAGGAGACGCTGGAGCTTGAAGAGGCACTCCGTGTCATTGACGCGCACGAAGAGCGAGTGGAGTTCAATGAGAAGCTCAAGAATCGCGACAGGGAACGGGACAAGCTGCTTGCTGACTACTCGTACTTTTATCGCGAGGCGTGGCGTCAGGTGGATGATAACTACCTGCTGTTTTCTTGGCATCAGCAACTTATGTGCGACTACCTGCAAGGCTTGGCGGATGGAAAAGCAGTTCGCGACCTGATCATCAACCTTCCGCCAGGATGCGGCAAAAGCATCAACTCAAGTGTGATTTGGCCTGCATGGTGCTGGGCCAGAAACCCTAGCGAGCGAATCATGGCTTGCTCATACGACGAAGAGCTTGTGAAAAAACAGGCAGTGGACAGCAAGAAACTGATCACCAGTGAATGGTATCAGGCATTCTTCGGTGATCGTGTCCAGATCAATCCACGAGTGGACACGATGAAGTTCTTTGAGATCAAGGCTCCCGATGGCAGTGGCGGTGGCGGTTGGCGATTTAGCACGACACCGAGGGGCAAGGCAACGGGGCGTCACCCGTCGATCATTGTTGTTGACGACCCTCTCAACGTGAAGCAGGCCGAACGCAACAACGAGCGTGAGTATGTGATTGATTGGTGGGAGCGCACCATGTCATCTCGCGGTGCTGGCAAGGGACTCAATCGCCGCCGCCTCATTTTGATGCAGCGACTTCATCAAAAGGATTTGTCGGGTCATATCATCCAGCAAGACACGAGCAAGAGATGGACTAAGCTCGTGCTTCCGATGGAGTTTGATCCTGATCAGAAGTCAGAGGACGTGGGCCTTGGAGTGGACCCGAGGGAGAAAGAAGGTGAGCTTCTGTGGCCGGAGATGTTCGACGATGAGGCTGTCGCTGAGGGGAAACGCGCCCTTGGCCCTGATGCAGCAGGTCAGTACCAGCAGCGACCGACAGCTAAGGGCGGGGGCATCTTTCGCGTGGACCGCATAGATCCGATTGCTCCAGAAGCCGTGCCATGGGCGGAAATACGCAAGGTCAAGAGAGCATGGGACAAGGCAGCGACTGCCGGTGGCGGGTGCTATACAGCCGGTGTTCTGATGGGGTACGCACCGAAACTAGAGAAGATTTACATTCTCGATGTTGTTCGTGGTCAATGGGACGTGAATGAGGTGGAGGACCGGATTGCGCTGCATTGCCGGATGGACACGAATCGTTTTAAGAAAATGGATCGAGTGCATTACGAGACAGTGTTTGAGCAGGAACCTGGGGCATCGGGGGTGCAGGCTGCTCGCGAGACTCTGCGGAGAAACCGAGGCAAGATGATTCGTGCAATCAAGGCATCGGCTAAGAAAATCACCAGATACCAGCCTTTCGCAAACAGCGTCTATGCCTACGAAGTCAGCATCGTCGAAGGGTCATGGAACTATGAACTGCTCGAAGAATTGCGTTTCATTCCACGATCAGAGTTCAAGGATCAAGCTGACTCCGCATCGCTGGCGTATTTCGAGTTGGTCAACAAGGGCGTGATGACGCTGCCCGAGGATGAAGAGGGTGAAGAACTAGAGGAAATTGAAGATCGCCTTGAGTCTGATGCAGCCGACTGCTCGCATCCAACGTGCAGTCGCTTGAGCAGGCGAGACTCGGATTTCTGCTGCTCGTGCTGCGAGAAGGCATACGGCGATCAGGTCAGTCTGCAAGACAACCAGCACCTCGGGAAGTGCAACCAGCGACACCAGCAGCTATACAACAGCGATCTTTGGTATCCCGATGGCGTTTCTTGATCCGCCGCGCCCCCTGTTTCCAGCAAAACTGCCTATTAAGGTAGGAAAATGGACCAAAACTGCCACGGAATCAGCTAAGACACCCCTAATGCCTTAAATAAGCCGTTCAGGTCGCCTCAGACGGCGTCCTAACGGCGAGCCTGACGCATCACACACGGAGGCACTGAAGGGCGGGAGAGGGGCTTCTAGGGGCCGCAGGCAGATGGTCTTAAATAAGACCCTACGGAAAATAAGGTAAGAGGCTAATAATGAAGTACCGCCAAGGCTCGTTGCTGGAGACGCAACCTTCAGATTTTGTGGCTCAGAAGCCTAAAGAGACCGCCCCGTATGCCAAGACCAGCGAGACAAGCAAGGCTGCTGCTGCGAGCATTGAGCCGCAGATTGGGCGGCTTCAATCATTGGTTCTGGAACACATCAGGAACGCTGGTGACGTTGGTGCGACCGACCAAGAGATTCAAGATGCGCTCGGAATAACAGTCAGCACCCAGATTCCTCGGCGTCATGAGCTTGTGAGTAAAGGCCTGATCGCGAAGGGAACCACGATCATTGGCAATGCGACTGTCACAAAAAAACGCCAGACAAAGAGCGGAAGGTCGGCGCAAGTCTGGGTGGCGATATGAAGAAGAAACGCAAGGTGTGGATGTTCTGGGTCGAGGTGGTCATAGTCACTGCCGTCACTGGATGCTACCTGCGTTCGGACAATGAACAGCCAATCTCGATTGAGCGAAGTGTTCCATCGAATGAAACGATGATCGTCTGCGATTACTTGGAGATCAACCATGTGTTCAATCGCGTAGAGGGAGATGTGTTTACACATCGCTTTGATCAGGTTTTGGTTCGGAACCGATACAAGATCCCACCGCATTTCAGGGGAACGAAAAAGGTCTGGGGCGGGCATCACTCAATGCTTGTAGATGGATGGACACTTCTCAATAAGTGCAGGCGTCTTGATGACGCGAAGCATCGCAAGGAGTGGGAAGATTGGTTAGCAACCACATTGAGTGGCTATCCGCCTTTGGAGCAAACCGTGATACGAAACAAAGCAAAATACAGCGGATCGTTTCAATCGCCTGTCACCAAAATTGGTGACTATTACACGTTGCGAATAAGCAACTGGGAACGAACGGTTGTCATCAAAAGCAAGGTGTGTGAATACACGAACACTGAGTTTGACAGCGAAGAGATAGAACGGCGTGAACTTGCGCACCATCGACGATACGACCTCAGAAATCTAAAAGCCGCGCCAACTGTATTTGGCGATGCCGCAAAACAACCGTAAAGACTCTTCCATTTCTTGCGCCCCGTTGCATAGCTAACGCTGCCTATCAGGTAGTGACAAGCACTAATCATTGGCAAGCAAACAAGGGCGATGTGAAAATGGAAAAAAGCGTGAAGCAATATAGCAAGTACGGTGATCAACAGTTTTGGTCTATCAATGAAACCGGATTTTACTCCGCTCTTCATTCCAAGCGAATGGTGATGGTCATGGAGGGGACTGTATTGCCTCTTGTCTCGTTCGATGATGAGCAGTGTCAACTGTACGTTGAGTCATCGGGCTGGGGAAACAAGGTGCGTGAAGTCATCACAGTTCACGCCAGCAAAGTCTCAAACATCAATGAATTGCAACCTGAAACTTAAAGGATTTTTCATGTGGTTGAACCTGCTTCTTCTCTGGATTTTATCAGCGCTCATTGTTGCGTGGGGGTGCTTAACTGCACCGACCATGGAGGATCACATCTGATGTCGAAGAAGCAAGACCGAAAGGTCAAAGTTGGGGATGACGTGCAGTATTTGCAAAGCTATGCGAAGTGCATCGCTGTTCATGATTTTTATTTCACCATCGAACTGTGCGATCCACCGAGAAAAGTAATCAACCTTTCTCGTGTGCCGCAAATACCACCTCCAGCATTCAGAACGGAAATTGACAAGGAACATGAACTTAGAAATGCCGGATGAAAGTCGGGATAATTTGAAGTGGCTCCGGCTACAGATTGGGAGTTCGCGAGCAGCGTCTGACTTTGATCAGGTCAGTGTCGATATAGAGAACGACATTTTCGAGAGAGAGCCTTGGGCAGACGACAAAACGAGAGTGCGAATCATAAAGCAACTTTGCGAAAGGAAAAAAAATGAAGCAATCGCTTCGCAACATTGAGACGCGGCAACTTGAGGAAGCACTGTTCAGTGACATAAACATCCTCAACGCGATACAAGCAGGCGTCGATCCAATCACTTGCGTGATGCTTAAAATTCCTCCAACGGTGACCATTGATAAGTTCTACGAGTGTTTCAAGAACGCAGATGGTGACCGTTACAGGTGCTTCACGTTTTTCATTGACTCTTACTACAAGGGGATCAAGCTCAGTGACCCTTGCTACCCTGCGATGAAACGTATCTCTTCAACCATCGGAGCGTACAGCAAAAACTTGACGTTGCCATTTGATGGGCATGATTCAATCAGTCAGTCTACTGACTCAGCGTCCAAGAACAGGAGTCATTGATACGATGAATTTTGAAGCACTTAGAACATTGGCAAAACGAGTTCAAGTTCGGATTGGGGTGTTGGAAGAAGTCCTTGAAGAAATAGGAATAATGGACGAGGCCAAGCGAGCGGACCTGTATCTAAAGCATTCAGCGGCTTACGACCAAGATGAAGCAAGGACGCTAGAATCCGAAGACGACTTGAGAGACCTAGAATTAGAACACGAGCAGTGGCCTGATGAGCTTGATGGCGGCGAATTGAGCATAGGCGATGCTTTGCCAATATGGGCATTATGCGGATGCAACTCATGTCATTCCAATATCATCGAAAACCTGAAGGTCTCGGACGCCGTAGAGTATTGGGAATACACTCACGAAATCGCCGTGCCTAACTCCTTTGATGTTCATGGCGCACGATCATATCCGATTAGCGAAGATGATTACGAAGAATGGATCGACTGCATTCAGCATCTTGTGCCTGTTGAGATAGAAACTGAATTGCTGGAAGACCATGAGCGCACTCAGCCTCCGCTTTGTCCTAAAGAGGACGCCAAAAACGAATCGCTACATTTGTTTGGAGAAGGTGTGTTTGTCGAGAGATGCGAGACTGGTGACAATGAACGAGACCTCGCCTACGAGGCGCTCGAAGAGTTGATGGCAATAATCGGCCAGCCAGTGAGCTTGTTTGGAAGTGAGTCTCAGTGGAGACAAGCAGTTCGGCAAGCTGCCGATAAACTCAAGTTCAAGTAAGTCGGGTGCTGGCTGCTTGTCGCAGTCAGGCGGGTCGGTCCAGTTTGCGGAAGTTGGACCGGCCCTTTTTATCAACCAACGGAGTGGGTGATGAATGATGCGAAGGCCATCGCAAGGGTGGTGCGCAGCGTGGTGGATACGTTCAAGCGGCGAGAGTGGAAAGTAACGACATGCAGATCAAGAAAAAGTCGCAGTAGATACATTTACGCGAGAAAAGGGAATAGGAGTCTCAAGGTGCGAGTCAGCGATCATCGCCCTTCTCCCAGTAACAAGTGTGATCTTTCCTACAGCCCCCGCACTTATCAGCAAAAGCGGCTCGCAAAATATCTCGATGGGAAGAAGACGACTTACAGGCTTGGGCGAAGAAGGCGATCTTAAATGAACGTCACTGCATTCATATCCGTTGCTGCAATAATTGCTATTGTTCTCGTTTGGCTTGACACGAGAATGATTGACTGATCGCCACTCGAAACGCTAGTAACATGCAAACCGCACGATAACATGGTCGATGTTACCATGCGGAATTGATGTTATCTTGAAGCCGTCTTATTGGGCGGCTTTTTTTATAGCTGCCTTGGCAGCACACAAGTTCCCGATACCGCTAGCGATCACTTCCCCGTTGAGCTTCACTTTGAAGAACGGGCAGTCTCGCCACGACATTCCGACATTTACCTCAACGTCATACATGACGCCGAGGTATTCCAGCTTGTGATAATTCACGCATCACCTCGATTGTGTAGGTACTCAGTAAGTTCGTATTGGTATTGAAGCAGCGCTGACATGTGTTCAATGTAGTCTGGATCGCTGTCTGTCTCGTTTGGTTCAAGAAGGTGAGCAAAGTCCGTGAACATCTTGCTGATCATCTTACTGCAAGCCGCAGCAGCCTCGCTGTCGCGGTCTATGCGATGGCCGAGTAGAATGTCGTCTGTGTGTATCCACGTTGCACAGCGGCAGCGTAGGACGCCAGTAACGTCAAGTTCTGACACCGAGGGAACGTCAGGCGATCCAAGAAGAGAATCCCAGTTATCTCGGAGTACGCAGTACCATAGCTTTGGGTCTCTTGGGTGCTGCTTAACTAGCATCCAGCCGTGGCCTAGAGGGTCAGCGCCTTTTACGATGGCGATGTCGCCGAGTCTCCAGTGGTCGGGTTGGGCTTTGCCCCATTCTTCAGCCTTTGCTACATGCTTTCTCGCAGCGGCAGCAGCGGACTCAAGCCTCTCCTTAAATCCCTTGTCTTTGAAAAAGTTTCTGATGGTTTCTCTCCTGCTTGTGTAGTGCCTTGCTAGTTGCATTCGCTCGGCTGTCACAAGTAACTAACGGCGGTTTCCAGAAATTGTCCGGTTTCCACTGCCGGAAAACATAAAGAATCTGGAAATACATCAGGGCAGTAATTGACGTTTGCAATTTTGTAAGCAGTCGCGACTCGTTTTAGCCTTCATGAAAATCAGCCGATAAAATCAAAAGGAGCCGGTCATGGCAAAACGCATCTACCTGCACCCTAACACCGAGGACACCGCAAAGCTGGAAGAGATGGCTGGCGTCCCTGCTGGAACACAAGCCTCGTTCCAGATTGTCGAGGAGTATTGCAAGACTGGCGGGCTTCAGATGAGCGATGTGCTGCATGGTGATCATGTCGTTAAGGCATCCGGCAACACAAAGAAAATCGCTGCAAGGACGTTTGGCGCTCTTCTTAGAAGCAGGTCCGAAATCGCCAAGTACGATTTTTTCTTGAATACCGGCTTCGGCGAGTTTATTCACCCAGAGGGTGACTGCGAGATCGGCGACAGCGGAATTGAATCAGGCGATGCTGCGCAAGAGATCCTCGACTTAAACGAAATATGTTTCGACGCTGACTTCACGGAAGGCGTTCAGTGGCGATGAACATGGGCGATCACGGTACACGTCTGCTTGCTCGCATTCGCGATCTTATTCGCGCAAGCTGGCTGGGGACGTGCCTATGTCTAGCTGTTGTTGTGCTTTACGCTGCGTGTATAAAGCACCCAGTGCGATGTCTTTGGTGCAATCAGCCAGCAGAGTACAAGACGTGCATTGAACTGTTCTTCGGGCATACTGACATTGTTCACATTGTCAATGCAAAAGGGAGGCGTTGCTTCTCAGAGTTTAGCCGCGCGATCCGAATGTTAAACGACACGCCAGATAGTGACGCATCAAGCATGGAAGACTTCAAGAGGACATACCTATATGGCGCAGAACACCAAAGCAAAGAACGTATCGAGTGAACACGAAAAGCTCATCAAGGAGTCAGTGGACGAGTGGATAAAAGATCCGAAAGAAATCAGCTTACTTAAAATCACAGCTTGTTATCACGCCAAAGACGGCGACCGATACCGAGTAGATGCCTACGTCACATCTCGACCGGACGATAAGTCAGCCAGCCGTAGCAAGATCGCGAATTCGTACTTTGTCAAAATCGCTTCTGGCAAAGTGATCAACTTGACGAGGGCAAGTCTTTAGGCTTACCGCCCCATCTGTGATTCCCAAAGTGTGCGCAAATCATTTCGTCAGGGAAATTGCGAGTGTCTGCAAACATCTCCAGCTTCTCTTCTCTCTTGGGTGCGCCAAACCCGTTGTAGGGGTAGAACGTCTTTGGCGGCAGATGTTTGATGTCATCTCTTCCAAACCACACTGACGAGACAAACGCCGGTCCAGTAGCCACCGAACACGACCTGTGTTTGTTTGCGTCAAACCAGTCTGGAAATGCGTCGATCAAGTCTTTCGTTGCTGGGTGTCCTGCTGGGCTTCCCATCACGGCTGTTTCAAAAGACTTGCTTGATCGCATACCAATAAAAGGGCGGTCCTCGGTTATTAGTGAATCAAAAGGCTTTAGCGGCATGATGTCGGCATCGACGTAGACGCCGCCAATGTGAAAAAGCAAGGCTAGCCTTAGTATGTCAGACCTTCCTGCATATGATGCGGCTTGGTTGTATGCATCAAGCAGGTGCGCAGTTGTGGGAGTAAAAATACCATCGCAGTCCGTGATCGTGAGAAACTCGTAATCCTCGTGCATCTCTTGAAGCAAGAGCCACCAAGTTTCAAACATCTCCGGCAGTTCTTTCGGGCCTAGCCATACTCTGAAAAATCGCTTTGGAATCATTTGCCTATCTCTACTCATGAATTGGCTTCCGGCTCTGAATCGACAATTACAGTTTCACCGACATACAGTCTCAGCCAGTTGCTGCTGAACTCGCCTGCCAACAGTTTCGCTCCACTTGTCATATGGTGCTGCCACAACTCCCAGCCTGCAACTCGGCAGCAGGTTACGCTTACTCCCCACGGCAAATCAAAGATCGAGGTCTTTGGGATCTTATCAGTCTCTATCTCAAGATCGTGATAGCTGCGTTTCTCTGGTTTACTCATCACTCAACTCCTTTTCGATCTCAAGCATTAGCACATCCCATCTTTTCTGCGGGGACGCTGCATCAAGGACTCCCTTGAGCAACTCACGCAGTCGCTCGTTCTCCTCATGCAACTCATCGTTCTGCCAATTCAGGTCTTGTAAGCCTCGCTTAGTCAGCCTCTCTACCTTTGCTTGCAGTCGCGTGATCTCGTCTGCTGCTTTTTTGAACGCTGGGAGTCCATGCGGGGTATCCATTTCGCCGCAGTAGATACCGTTCACCCACCAGTGCTTTGGTTTCTCTGGTTTATTCATCACCCACCTCCCTCGCTACTCTATCGCACAGGTCTTGGTCCGTTGCTGACATCCCCGCTTCGACGTAGTCCTGACACTCTCTCAGCAACCCGAGTAGTCTCTTGCTATCCCAATGCAGTCGCTGGCTCTCCCCGAGAAGCACCTCGTTATCCTCACGCAGTCGCTCGATCTCGGCTTGCAGTTGCTTGACTTCCTCATGACGCTCTCTACCCTCCCTTTGTGCAGCGTCTAGCAGATCGTCCACGGCTAGCATATACCGCATCGGTAGCTTCCTCCGCAGTAACCGATGCTTCTCTTCTTCGCCTCTCAAATCGTCTAGTGAGACAAAGCATTCAGGGCATGTCTGACCGATGTCGTCAACGTGCATATGCGCATCGCAGCTAGGACAGACGTATAGCTCGCCACGCTCTTCAAGCTCATCCAGTTCCTCGGAAGTGTACCTACGATTCATCGCTCACCTCGCTTGCTTCTCGTTCTGCAAGTTTTCGCTCTAACCATGCGGAGTAGTGTTTTGGTGAGCCGTGACAAGTGGAAGGCATTTCGTTGTAAACAAAGGCGATGATCTCATGAATCGCTGCCAAGTTGCTTTTATCCCCTTGGGCAAATGCACCGAACAAATCGTTGGACAACACGGCTTTAACAAATGAGCCAGTTGCCAGCCCATGCGCAACATAGTCATCCAGCGTCTCTAGTGTGCTTCTCGGGATTTTGCTTTCGTAGTAATCTCTCATTTTGTTTTCCTGTTGGTGGTGTTGTTGTTGATTTCTTGACAGAGCAGGAGATGCGGCTCCGCAGCCTTGCAAGGTCTGGGGTCCATAAGCCCGCACGGAGTAAAGGGGAGCATATGTGGCCCCACATCCGCATCTCTCGATCTGTCTTTTGTGCTTACACTCCACGCTCCACCCCGAAGGGCTAGTAGGCGTTGTAAGTCTTGCCGCTGATGCGACTCGGACGCCTCGTTTTTCGATGAGGGCGACAAGTTTGCCTGCCGCCCCACCTACAGTGGATGCTGCCCAATCTAGGACTCGAACCTAGAATCTTCTGGTTGTTCCCTCTCGCCACAGTGATCTGATCAGGATCAATGTTCTCCACGGTCGCTAGCAGACAGGGGAGACAAGGTTCAAAGGCCCAGTGCTTTGCCAATTAAGCTAATCGGGCGTATTGCTCGGTTAGATTTTGATGCTGCCGGACTCACTTGTGGCTATCCGGTTCGCGTCCGATACTGTCAGTCTTACGGCTCTCGCCAGCACCGCCTCGAATCAGGGCGGCTCTAAAGTGACCCCACGGAGAATCGAACTCCGATTTCTAGGTTGAAAACCTAGCGTCCTAACCGTTAGACGATGGGGCCGTTTGAGGCCAGTGACGGTTCGTAATCGTTGCCACGCACGTCAGCATGACATCACCTACCGTTGATCACTGATTTACCTCTGGACGGTTGCCAGTCGCAGATTAGGTTCTTCGACAAACTCCTTGCCCACTTACTAGGCAGAAAATAACAGGCATCGGGGCGCGTTATTTTTTGTTTTTCTTGCCATGCCCTTGCTTATTTAGACAAGCAGGCTGTTTTCTTCTTCGAGCATACGGTGACATAAGCGACCAGCATCTCCGGCACATCGGAAGTCTCGTATGGCTCAGACGATTCGCCTCCGAACAGTTCCTGCATGTAGGCACAAGCTCCAAGCTCGTACCTGAGTGGAACGCTTACGATCTCAGGATTGACGTTGTCTGTCGTCATGTCCCCGTACCTGACTTGCTTGACGCTTGACTTAATGTCTTCGAGGATTGCCTTCTGCGTTGTCTGGTGGCTTTTCGGGTAGTAAGGGTAGTTCGTTCCGTCAACCCTGTCCTCGTCCGACACAAGGCATCCTTCTGACTGGAGGGTTCCTCGCCAATTAACGCCAGTTTCCCTGCTTTCAATTCGCATGTCTTTGTCGAGTTGCCGCTGCGAAATGCGAATCATCAACCGCCATGCCTCGTTCCTCTCCTTGCTTGTGGCGTGGACCCAATCCACCGATACCTCAAGCTCTTCACCTTCGCAGTTCTCGACTTTGAAGAGATCGGTCTTCCCGCAAGACTTGACAACGCCTTGGTTCTCGCAGAACCCCTTCCAGTGGGCGTCTCGCCGCTGCTCAAGTTCTTCCGCACATTCTCCGCACTGGATGCTGTGAAGTTCGACGTGGTTGACGGCGAATTCAGCACCTAGATCGAAGCTGCCGTCATCGTATCGGGTGATGACATTGAAGCACTCGATCAGGTTGCCACTGACGCTGCGCTCTCGGTAGACGCGATTTCGAGATACTTCACTAATAGTTTTCATGGTTTTGCTTTCTAAGTTGGCTGGTGATTAGAGGCGGGACTTCCCCGCCTCTACTGATACAGGCTGCGTTCCGAGCGAATTGGGGCGCAAAAAACCTCACGTTCTCTTAACTACTTTCGGTAGTTCGGATGGCTTCCAGCTTTCGATCCGTGGCTTGAGGTAGCGGACGTGTCCCTCAGTTCCCCAGATCTGAGCCTCGATCCTTTGCTTCCGCTCAAGGCTGTTAGGCTCTTCCGACCGGAGCCGCTCAAGAGTCGCCTCAAGATAAGCGAGGTACTCGACCATGGACTTCGGCGAGATCTCGACAGGCTCGTACCCTACGCCGAAGCAACCAGAAGTTCGGCCTCCCCAGCCATGAAGCTCGAAGCCGTGGTCAACCAGCTTGCCGCTTTTCATCTTGACGTTCTTGCCGCAGCAGCCGCAAGTGCCAGTGTTTTCAATCGTTCGAGCATTAGGGTTCACCTTGCTGGATGGCTTGCGAGTCTTGACTGCTCGGCCCTTGAGGGCGAGAAGCAGTTCGCACATCGGAAGCAAGTCCTCGTAGACAAGTTCAGCCACCTTCGTGGTTTCACACTCGCCGAACCCCTTGACCACCTTGTCGATCTTCTTGCGGAATGAACCAAGCTGATGAAAGTAGAAGTTGCCGTAGTACAGGTTGTCTTCGACGACCGGAGAGTTTCTCTCTTCGCCGTCTCTTTCGAGGCCGAGAAAGATGTCCTTGACGATACGCTGCGATGTCTCGATCACCTTGCCGACTCGTTCCTTCAGCTTGTTGTAGTCTGAGTTGTAGACGATGTCGCCTTCGCTGCAATCGCGAAGATCCGACATCAGATCGCTGTAGGAAGGGATCTCGCTCGGGCGAGAGGAGTTGTGTTCGTTGATGAAGCGGCTCATTTTCGTTTCCTCGTGGTTGGGTGAGGAAGGCAATCCCTCCCTCTACTATACTAGGCTCAGTTACCGGCTGGTTGCGGCGCAAAAACCTCAGTTTTCTTCTTCAAACATGTCGGACACGAAGTTGATGTCTTGCTCTTCAATGAAGCAGGAGATGAGGGCGTTTCTGAAAACGAACTGGCTATCCACCACGAAGCAGTATTCGTACTTGTACACGAAGCCGTGCAAGCTGACCTTGCTGGGGAGCCGACGACCAGTGGTCTTGTCAAACTCAACCTTCGGAGGGCAAGAGGCGAAAGGCGTGTCAGAAAGCAATTCCATGACCAAGCCCATGTCAGTGTCGGCGGTGAAGTAAAATGCGTGTTTTCTCATGTTTCGTTCCTCCCTAGTTAATGATTGTTTTAGTACCGGCTTTAGTGAACACCCAAATTGGGTTGCCATCGCAGATCCGCTTGGCCCAACTCTTGGCTTCAGACTTCCGGTAGCAGAAGTCAGCCGCACCGATCTGATTGTGAAGCTCGTCATACAGGGCAACAGCCCAGCCGGTCTTCGCGTTGATGTAGAAAATCTCGTAGTGCATACTCAGTTGCCCTCCTGTTGCGTTAGCTTTTGATGAATCGTGCGCCGCCTCGGATATTGACCCCCAGCATGATGCCCATGGTGGTGGCCCATGCCATGGCCTCTCCCTTGTTTGTGAAGTCCTTGCGATGGGCTTCGCCTTCAGCGTTCTGGACTTCGGCTCGATAGCCTGTGTCGAAACTGGCAACGTAGCAGTAAGTTGGATAGTCCATGTTTTGGTTTCCTTGTGGCTGGATGTGGTTGGAGCGAAGGAGGAAAGGCCTCCCTCTATTAGTACAGGCTGGATTAGGCGGCGTTCAGGGCGCAAAAAAAGGGCAGAAACCCAAAAAAGATTCCCGCCCTTCGCTCCCAACCACAGGAGGTATTCTAGCTTCGCCTTCCGGTCACATGATCAATGAAGTCACTGTATGTGTCGAAGTCACCAAGGTCGTCAACGAGGTAGCCGTAGCCTGCCTCCCTGCCGAGGTAGTTTACGCAGTCGCCATAGCTCCCGAAGTCTGGATTGCCTTCGTGGAACTCTCTTGCAACTTCACGAATCATGTCGATCTTGCCTTGCGTGCTAGGCGTGTAGTGAAGGTCTTCCGGCAACGAAGCCAAGATGTCTGTCGCTTCGTTCATCGTCTCTTGATATGTCTTGCTTGTCATGATTCTTTCCTTTGGATTGAAGATCTCTAGTGTAAAAGCTCCGAAGCGTAGCCAGTGAAGTATTTGCCCTTCACAACGGCGCGAAGGTCGGACCAGCTATTGAAGTCAAACTGATCGGGGTTCTCGCGGATGTACTCAAGACGCTCTTTGTCGTCGTAGCAGTTGCTCCACGTCTGGTTCGCTGACTCGCTCTCACGCTCGCTCCAATCGTCTTCGTCCAACACTGGGTAGCTCTCAAGAGCCGCCTCGATCTCTGTGAGCTTCGCCACGGCTGCTTCGTCGTCTTTGTGGACTGCGATCCACTCAATCCAGCCAACAGCCCAGTGACCCGCCCTGACGATGAACACAGTTTCGGTTTCGTCGCCATCTTCATCGCCAAGTTCTTTCAAGGCGGTGTGGAAGTTGGATTCAGTAAGGTCGTCGCTGTCGCGGTGTCGTCCTGGGCCGACAAAGTAATCGTAGAAAGTGTCGCCCATGTAGCTGTCAGGCATTGTCCATAGTTGTGGCATGTTTTCTCCTCGTGGTTCGGTGAGGCAAGTAAACCCTCCCTCTACTTATCTAGGCTGCATTCCGAGCCAATCGGGGCGCAAAAACTTCAGGCATTCTTCCAAGTTACAAACAGAATTGAGTAATCATTTAACGATGTTTAGAATCAGGCTGATGTCGATGTATCGGCCCTCGTAGTGTCCGCCGACCTGCTGTATGTAAACCTCCTTTCCCTTTGCGTCCTTGACCTCGTATCGCGTTGCGTTCATGTGTCCGAAACACTGTGAGTCAAAATCTTTCAGAATAACAATATCGCCTTTGGTAACTTTCATCTCTGGTTCTTTGTTCTCCTTCTTTAATTGTTTCAATGTCTTTGACTGTTTAGGTCCATACTTGCACCCTCGTGAATGATTCTGATCTTGGGTAAGATTAGCTCCGCAACCAGTACACATTTTATCATTGTTTTCATTCATTCTTTCTTTACTCATTCTGGCCTCACTTGCTTTCTTTCAGTTGGTATCTGGCTGGGTGCATTGATCGGTAAACATTACTGACAGCGCTTCCGTGCTGATCGTCATCAGGCCACCCAAGGAGTAGCCTCGCTCGCTGGCAGATGTATTCATCGTAGAAGTCACCAAGCTGCATCTCTGCTTCTCGGATTGCCATAACGATGAAGAAGGTTGGATTCACTGGTTTCATGCTTGCACCTTTCCCGTTGCTGGAGTAATCTCGATGTCCCACTTGTCGAAGCTGGCAGTGTCAACTTCTTGCAACTGCTGTGTCTCGTACACCGATCCGACCCTGAGAATGTGATCGGAATCCGAAATGATCTTTTTCGGGATGTACGATGTATCCCCATTTGCAGCGCGAACTTGCCGATCATGCTTCTGTAGAGCATCCTCAGCGCATCGTTCGATCCGATGCAGTGACAGAACGACATTGTTAAATGTGTCGATTAGTGCGTACTTCATGCTTCCACCTTTCCCGTTGCTGGAGTAATCTCGATGTCCCATTCGTCGAAGTTGGCAGTATCCAATCCCGTGACGTAGCTGGTTGTGCATTCCGAGTACCAGTTACCGCTGCCGTCCCAAGTACCATGCTCTAGTTCCTCTTCAGTTTCGGGCATGTCGTCAGCAGTGACGAACTCTTCCAGATAGATGTAGTAGGCATCTTCCCAGCTATTGGCCTGAATTAGACCCCACCACATGCAGTAGCCGCCGAACAAATACCAGTCGCCCCATCCCTC
>Ga0315322_10000875_pt1 | contig 23018 bp, 29 predicted proteins | sample M110021515metaG_FD_203461 | JGI IMG/M metagenome (GOLD analysis project Ga0315322, IMG submission 203461) | Ammonia-oxidizing marine archaeal communities from Monterey Bay, California, United States - M1 100m 21515 | ecosystem: Environmental > Aquatic > Marine > Intertidal zone | place: USA...
TATTGATGAAGAGCAAGCAAAGTATGTCCTTCGGGTTGCCCAAGCTTTAGTCCCAGCGGTTCGCTCCCACAATAAAGAACGTTATAAAGACTCTGTTGAGGTCAACGAAGATGACTCAACTTTAACTAAACTCATTGCCGTCACTGGCCGTAACCCTTTCTGGAAAGCAGAAAGAACATAGATAAAACAAGTTGCAGATAACTAACTTCTAGGGACTTCAATCCAGGGAATTTCTTTATCTACTCGTGGTTCCCCAGGGAGACCCAATATTTGCTCACCGAGTATATTTCTCATAATTTCAGATGTGCCTCCTTCAATTGAGTTCGCCCGAACTCTTAGGAATGCATATCGGGGTCCATGAATAGAACCATCTGTTGACAAAAGTTCTGGCCTTCGAAATGTATAGTCGAAATCTATCTGTCCCTCTGGACCCATTAAGTCCAGACAGAGTTCATAGATTGCTTTATTTAACTCAGCTGAAGCTAGTTTACCGATTGAACCTTCTGGTCCAGGATTTCCAGCTTTTGCTGTAGCCGAAGCCCTTTGGTTAGTTAATCTTAAAGTTTCTGCTTTCGCCCAAAGCGACATCAATTTGTCCAGTGTTGCTTTATTCTGCCGTTCGGCAGGTAGCGCTTTCCAAAGCTCAACGGCGTCACTAATTGGACCCATTCCAGGTTTAGATGTGCTCCCACCGCTGCTGCCACCGATAGCTGATCTTTCATTCATAAGAGTAGTTAATGCGACTCTCCACCCTTCACCAACGTCGCCAATTCGGTGGCTGTCTGGGATGCGGACTTCGGTTACATAGACTTCGTTAAATTCAGCTTCCCCAGTTATCTGACGGAGTGGACGTACTTCTACTCCTTCAGCATGCATGTCAAGAGCAAAATATGTCATGCCTTTATGCTTGGGCAATTCGGGGTTGCTTCTAGTTACTAGCATCCCCCAGTCTCCAAGGTGCGCCAAAGTGTTCCAGACTTTTTGACCGCTGACAATCCATTCGTCACCATCTCGTTCTGCTTTACAAGCTAAACCAGCAAAATCGGATCCAGCACCTGGCTCAGAGAATAATTGGCACCATCTCTCTTCACCTGTATACATTGGCTTCAGAAAACGTTTTTTTTGCTCTTCGCTACCATGCGTTGAGATCGTAGGTCCGGCTAAAGACATAAAAAATGTGGTTGGGTCTGTGGGCTCGGCACCTGCTTCACGCATGCGTCGTTCAATTATCCTCTGAAGATTTGGTCGCATCCCAAGCCCTCCCTCACCTTCAGGGAAATGAATCCAGGCTAATCCAGCATCAAATCTTGCTCCTCTAAAAACAACATTGTCCATTTTTTTGGGATCATGATTCGTGAGGAATTCATCGACTAGTTCATTTACGTACGTTTCCTCTTCAGCTCGTGTCTTCAGCTTTGTATTAGATGAGTTCATATAGTTATTGTCCCTCAATTTCTTCAATAATGCTCATTCAGAAACTGGAATTCTTCAGCAGCCTATCGGATAGCTACCTATGATTATTCAGGAAGTCGAAGGTTCGGATCTGCGCCTGTATAAAGACTACTGGGACCGTCTTGGCTATATCGTCTCCAGGCAGCAGCAGCAACCATAGCTGCATTATCCGTGCAGTAGGAGCGGCTCGGAACGAAGGAGTGTAAGCCTTCTTGGAGGCATGCATCAAGTACTGCTTCTCGTAATCGGGAATTTGCTGCTACTCCACCTCCAATGCATAACCCCTTAGCGTTAATTTCAATAGCGGCTTTCTTAGCTTTTGTTACAAGAACATCAACCACAGCTTCTTGAAATGAGGTCGCTATATCTTCAATTGGGGTTTCCGGATTTTTCCTAACATAATTAATTACCGAGGTTTTCAAACCGCTGAAACTAAAGTTGTATCCTTCGTGGAGCATTGGACGTGGAAATTCTATTTCTGGTTTGCCAGATACAGCTAACTGATCGATGATCGGTCCACCTGGGTAACCAAGCCCCAAATATCTAGCGACTTTGTCATAGGCCTCTCCTGCAGCATCATCGAGGGTTTGACCAAGAATTTTGTAACTTAAATGGTCATCCATCGCTATTAGCATGGTGTGGCCACCTGAAACGAGTAGAACTACAAGAGGTAATTCTAGATCTGGCTCTTCTAGAAAACAAGAATAAAGATGCGCTTCAAGGTGGTTAACACCGATAAATGGTTTCTTCCAAACAAGTGCAAGTGATTTCGCTGCGCTTACTCCTACTAATAGTGAACCAATTAGGCCAGGGCCTCTAGTTGCTGCAACTAGATCTACATCACTATGTTCGATGCCTGCTTCAACTAGAGCTTGAGCAATAACTGGAGCGATGAGATCTACATGGGCTCTGCTTGCAACTTCTGGAACAACGCCTCCATAACGAGCATGAATATCTACTTGGCTGCTGACTACGGATGACAGCACATTTTTGCCGTCAGCTACAACCGCTGCTGCTGTTTCGTCACAGGATGTTTCAATCGCTAAAACTAAGTTTTGAGTCATGTTGTAATACCTTCAATTTGAACTCTTTTAAAAACAGAGTTCTCTATTTCGTTAAGTTTGGCTTCGAAAGTCTTTTCAGATAGTTCGCGCAACCACATTATGATGGCATCTTCACCATCACTCTGATAGTAGCCACGACGGATACCAACAGGTGCAAATCCAAATTTTCTATAGAGTGCTTGTGCAGAATGGTTAGATGCCCTGACTTCCAATGTGATCCCCGTGATAGTTTCAGATTGATCAATAAGGCTTCTAATCAAAGTTTTTAGAAGTAAAGTAGCAACTCCTTGGTCGCGGAAACGATTGAGTGTTGCAATTGTCGTAATGTGGAAATCCTTTTCTATTATTAACCCACCACCGAAACCGATTAGCCGATGCTCGTAGAATGCCCCGAGATATATCCTGTCTGGCCGAGAAAATTCCTTTTCCCATAATGTTTTACTCCACGGTTCTAAGAAAGCCTCTTCATCAACAGTCATGACAACAGCCAGATCTTTATACTCCAAATGATTAAACTTAATTCGTTCAGCAATCATTGCATTCGTCTTCTCTGCTTATTGATTTCTAAAGCATCTGGTTTTCGAAGATATAAAGGCTTTAATTCTGAAGGGTTGACAAAATCTTCTCGTAAAGCCTTTGCATGGGCTAATTGAACTAAGGAAGAAGCTGATGGATATGCCAATCCTGGCTCTGCTGGTTCAACACCTCTGAGGTTCTCAAATTGATCAGCATAACGAATTGCCCCGTCACCGACCATCAGAGTTTCGTTTCCCTGTGCTTGAAGTTCCGCAGAGAGATCTTGTGGGGAACTAACTATGGGATCAGTGACCCTTTGAATCCCTCCGGGAACCTGTCGATAACTTGCATGAAATATTTCATCTCTCCGAGCATCAATTGCAGCAACAATTAACTTCTGGCAATGCCGAACAGGGTACGCGATTAGATCAAGACTAGATACCCCAATCATCGGGACACCAAGACCATATGCTATAGAAATTGCTGCTGTTACCCCAACTCTAAGACCGGTGTAAAGTCCCGGCCCTATGTCAACGGCAACAACACTTATCTCGTCTAATTCCACTCGAGCCTGTTGTCTTACAAAATCTATTTGCGGAGTTAAGTTCTCCGCATGCCTCTTCCCACGAGAGGAATGAGCAGAAGCTAGAACACCTTCATGACCCCCAATTGCACATCCAACCTGTGAAGTTGCACTTTCAATACCTAAGATCAACATTCTTGAAATTCCCAATCAGTTAGAGAATGCTGCAAATTGACTATCCGGTCGTTCCACGCTTGACCGGAAGGGATGAGGGTAATCACTCTTTGATCATCATGATCACAATGCTCAATAAACACTTCTAAATGGTCTTTAGGCAAAGCAGAGATAATCTGATTTCCCCATTCGATGAGCGTCACAGAATTACCTTCAAATAACTCTGGTAGTGCTAAATCCCGTACTTCTTCAATTTGTTCCAGTCGGTATACATCTAAATGATGTAACTGCATTTCCCCTTTATACTCTCTAGCTAATGTAAATGTAGGGCTGGTAATTGGTTCTTCAATTCCAATTGCTTTCCCGAAACCTTGAGCAAAAGCTGTTTTGCCCGCCCCTAGGTCTCCAACGAGAAGAATTAAATCTCCTGCAGAGACAATATGAGCTATTCGCGAAGCTATGTCATGAGTATCTTGCAAGCATGATGCTTTAAGTTTGACCACACTTTTAGGTTAGTGCTTGACGCAGGAAGAATTGTTTACGCCAATGGTTAGCAAATAAAAAAATTTGAATCAATGTGCGACACTTTTGATCGCAGACTCAACAACAAGCGTTGTGAGCGCACGAACGGTACCGAGTTCTGCTTCAATCTCTCCGGTTGCTGCAAAAACTACTGCATCTCCATCGCCGCTTGTATGGGAGGGAAATAAGGCACGAGCATACCCATCGTGAGCACTTTGGCTAGCCAAATAACAGGCAGCCTTATCCATATTCGCATTGGTGGCAACTACTCCTATAGTCGTATTCTCAAATGGAAGCACTTCCGGAAAGGAAAAATTTTCTTCTTTGATAAGCCCTGAAGTAACACCGTTATCGATATCGCCACTGGCATTTACGGCTATGAGACAAGCAACAATAAGTTCACCTTCACGAAGAATGGCCCCTCCTAGCCCACCAGGCTGAACGAATTCTTTACCTCTCCATTTCGAAACCGTAGCCCCCGTACCCGCGCCTACTTTACCTAATTGAGATTCATTAGCAGCATTTGTAGCTGCTTCCTTTCCTTGTGTCGGCCCTGGTCGTACCTTCGCATCGCCAGTATTAAGGTCAAATAAAGAAAGGCCAACGACAATCGGAACTCTTCCTGATCCTGTCTCAAAACCTATTCCCTCCTGTTCAAGGTATTCCATCACACCTTCACAAGATGAAAGGCCAAATGCTGAACCACCAGATAACACAACTGCATTCACATGTTGTACTAAGCGGCTTGGATCCAAAAGTGAAAAATCACGGGTTGCTGGGGCTCCTCCACGAATTTCTCCTGAAGCAACAGTATTCTCTGGAAAAAGTATCACTGAACAGCCTGTAGATGCTTCATGGTCAGACCAATGACCTACTCGGATTCCTGAAATTTCATTGATCATTTTTAAACTCTCCCTTACAAGTACCTTCGCGGGATCCGACTTTCTACTCCACAAATAATTTCATATGGGATTGTCCCTAGCCATTCTGCCCAATCTTCTGCGGTGATTGCTTTATCTCCTTGTGAACCAATGAGAATTACTTCATCTCCTGATTGGACGTTTGCCGTACCACAATCAACAAGAAATTGATCCATTGTCACATTCCCCACAATTGGAAGTTTTTGTCCCTGTATTATTACCTTTCCTCCCAAGTGGCCAGCATTACGTCTTAGCCCATCCGCATATCCCATAGGGACAGTAGCTACTCGCGTATCGCATGATGATTTCCAAGCAAGACCATACGAAACCCCTTCTCCTTTTTTAATGTCTTTAACAAATGAAACTTCCGACCGTAAACTCATGGCTGGCGCAAGAGATATAGGTGCTAAGCCGTTTCTATATGGCGGTATTCCGTAAGTAGCTATCCCACATCGAACCATATCGTAGCGCCCTTCGGGATTATTAATTGAAAGAGCGGAATTCGCTGCATGCCGGATTCTTATTGGAATTTTTGCTTCTTCACATTCGGTTAAGGCTGCATTAAAGATTTTAAGTTGAAGTTTAGAAAAAGGGTTGTTTGGCTCATCAGCAACGGCGCAATGTGTCCACATCCCTTCAAGAGATAATGATGGTCGCTCTTTGATCGACTGGGCCAAGGTAACCGCAAAAGAAGGCTCTACACCCACTCGTCTCATCCCTGTATCTACTTTCATGTGGACATCCATTACCGTATTACTAGCAGAGGCGGCAGCAGAGGCAGCAGCGATACCTGCACCGCTATAAACTGTCGGTACTAGTCCACAATCTACGACTTCTAACATTTCTGATGGTCGAGGTTCGGATAGAACGAGTATGGGGATTTCTATGCCTGCTTCACGTAATTCCTTTCCTTCTTCTACCAAAGCTACAGCCAACCAGTTAGCGCCCGCATCAACTGCTGCCCTAGCAACAGGTATAGCGCCATGCCCATAGGCATCAGCTTTCACCACCGCACAAAAAAGAGCTGGTGAAACTAGTTTCTTCAACTCTCTAATATTCCTTTTGATGACAGCTAAATCTACGTCAGCCCATGTAGGTCTCATCCAACACCTCCGATATAGGCTTAAGGAGGTCCGATGCAACCATCCCGAACTTTGAACACCTTTTACTTGCTTGTCCATGCACCCAAGCCCCAATAGTAGCAGCTTCTAATGGTGCTACTCCTTGTGCCAACATTCCTCCAATAATCCCGCTTAATACATCTCCGGTTCCAGCGGTCGCAAGCCTTTCATCTCCGGCTGTAACGATAAAGCATCGCCCATCAGGGTTTCCAATTATTGTGACAGGCCCTTTTAGAAGCATTACGACATTCATTCGTTGGGAAGCCTCTTGAACATCTTTTATCCTATTTTTGCTAGGCCGACGCCCTGTGACGTACTCAAACTCTTGATCATGGGGAGTTAGTATTATTGTTGTTTCGTTATCATGATCTACAGAAAAATTCTCCCCAATTGCAAAAAGGGAATCTCCATCAAGGACTAACGGAGAGTTTATAGATGGAATAACTTTCCTCAATGACTTAATCGTTGAGTTTGATCTTCCAAGACCTGGACCTAAAACCATTGACTTGAATCGCGATAACTCGCTCATAGTAATTTCTTGTTCCCACTTTGTTTGGGCGATAGGGAAACCAACTACTTCCGAAAAAGTTTCAGTTATTTCTCCTGGGACACTCATTCTGACATAACCAGAACCTGACCTTTGAGCAGCCTGCGATGCCAAAAACGGAGCGCCGTTCATTCCAGATGAACCACCTATAACCCAACACGCAGCTGCCCATTTATGTTGGTCGGTTCTCTTTTTGGGAAGCCAAGATTTTATATCTAATTCCTCAACAACGTGTGTTTGAGTTTGTGTCACGTCAAGCCCAATATCAGCAATTTTGATAACGCCACAATGATTTGACCCTGGGGACAACAAGTGCCCAGGTTTCATAGCTTGGAATGTAATTGTTTCATCCGCTTTTATTGGTTCACCTAGAGCTTCTCCGGTCAATCCACAAATCCCACTCGGAATATCAACTGCCAAGACTGGGTAAGAGCTCGAGGGAGCCACATAATCTCTTTTTAGCCCAGTGCCATATGCGGCATCTATGACCAGATCACATGGAGGAATATCGGAGATACTCTGGTCCGTAGTAAAAATTTGGATTTTTACTCCCCATCTTTTCAAATGATCTGAAGCAGCCCGTCCATCGGCACCATTATTTCCTTTACCGATGAGAACAACGACCCGTTTTCCATAGGTCCCCTTCATTATCTGTCTAGCTCTCCAAGCGGTTGCAATTCCAGCACGTTGAATCAATTCATCAATCGGCTCAGGGGCTAATTGGTCAATTTGGTTCATTTCTTTGGGTGTCACAATTGGAATCATCTAACTACCCCTTAATGAGATACAACTGGGCTATAAAGGTTTCTTTGCATCTAGGCTCTCCATAGTTCCGCTAGTTCCTCTACTGGCATTATCAGCAAATCCTCGACTGGAATGGTGGCAAGAATATCTGATCGGAATGTTGGTTCTGTTTCAGTAACGTAGTCAAAAATTTGCGTGTACCTTCCCTGATATCCTTGCAGGACATGACGTGCTGCCTGTTCTGAGAGGTGACCTCGAAGCTGGATATGCATCAAAGTTAGACCTACCGATTGCTTGTCTTTAACTTCAGGAACCAGAATGATGATTCTTCCATCATGTCTTCCTTTAGTGATCATCACATCTTGTTGCAAGGCAACGAGGTGTTTACTTCCTCTTAGTTTTGGATCCCGTTGAGTCCGCGATGTTAAATCTCTCGCGATCCCTCCTTTATCTATGACATGCAATTGAGCGTTTCCTTTCTCAGGGTTTCCTTCAATTGCATAACGAATGAACCCGAGAGTAGTTTCAACCGCTACATCTAAAGCAGCAAGGTTTCGAAGATTCCGATAGCTGATTCGGTCTCTTGGCATTCCTGACCCAATAACTTCTGCTACTAAGTTAAGTTGGATGAGTTCTTCATCTGAACGTGAAATCCCAACGGTAACAGTTTTCGCTTGATGTTTTATAGCATCAATCGGCCTGATTAACTCTTCAATACCTATTGTTAGTGCAGCATTAAGATCTTCTAGAATTGTTGCCGGAGTTCCTACTTTTCCTGAATCAATTTGGTAAGAATCTAAGGGGATATTGCCAAGAGCGTATCTGTAAAGAGTAGCAATCCGAGTGGCAGTGCTCGCTTCCAAGCTCCCGTTGTATTCCCCTGTCCGAAGACCATCAAAAAATCTTTTTGACACTTCTTCTAATTTTGGCTTCAGCGTATCAAGCAATTCCTGTGCAGAAATTCGCGGATTGAAAGAAAGTTGTTTTTCGATAGAGGAACGCGTTTCACGGAATGGATTCGCTAAAGCATTTATTGAAAGAGCAGCTTCATAGCCAAATAGGTGCCCAGCCATAGCTGATAAAACAAAAGCTAATTTATGATCTGTGTGAGGAACCGATATCACCCGATGAGCTGATGGGTACGCGCCTACGTTGTCACTAATTACTATTGGAGCACCTTTGTGCGCTTTATAAATCGCTACTTCTTTAGCAACATCAGCTTCTGTTGAATCGTGAAGTCCAGTTGCGCAGATTAGTATCATCGGTTCTGATGACAAATCAATATGTTTTTTATCTTCCGTGTAGTCAGCTGCTATTGATTTGTAGCAAAGCTCAGAGAGCTTAATTCTAACTTCTCTTGCGGCAATGATATTGGAGCCATTCCCTACTATTGCCCAATGCCGTCGTGATGGAGCTAATTCTGATGCCACTTCACGAATATTTGATTGCTCCAGCAGGACTTCTTTCATTTTTGATGGGAGTTCTTTGAGAGCAATAAGTAAATTGTTTCTATTCTGTATTTGTGCTGGATCTTTACTGCCACCATTCACAGCATCCGAAATCACAATTCCCAAAAGAAAGCCTGCAGCTACCTGAGAATAAAAGGCCTTTGTTGATGCGACGCTCATTTCAATATCTCTACCATCAGACGTGTAAATGACACCCTCTGATTTCTGTGCGAGGTCAGAATTACGCCTATTAACAATGGAAACTACTGAAGCTCCTCGGGTTCGAGCTAGATCCACAGTTCTATTAGTATCTGTCGTGGTTCCTGATTGGCTTATTGCGATAACCAGAACATCTGACATATCTGTTTTAAGCCGGAACCCAGAAAGCTCTGTTGCCGGTAAATCTTCGGTTGGTATTGTTGTTTCTTCGTTTAAGTATCTAGACAATGCTTGCCCAGCAACAGCAGCCGTTCCTTGTCCGATTACATAAATTTTCCTGATCTTAGATCTTCCCAGTTTCTTTACTAACGAGTTAGGAAGTTCCTCTTCTGAAAGAAGAACTTCTAAACCATTTTCATTTTCAATTAACTTCCCTCGTAAAGTTTTCTCAAAAGATTCAGGTGCTTCAAATATTTCCTTTAGAAGGAAATGAGGAAAATTTCTCCTATCAATATCTCGGGTTGTTATGTCAGTTGTTTCCACTTCTACGTCTTCTATAGGCAATGGAGTCCCGTCATAGGCAATACGCTTTATCCCTTCAAGGGTTCCAGCTTTCTCTAATGACAAGGTCAGAATTTCACCTGGACCACTTACAAGTTCTTTACGGTTCTTAATTGATTCACCATTTACTCGCAAATATTTGTTCGTGGTCTCGACTAATCCATAAGGTTCGCTCGCGATAATAAATGCATCTTCTGCGAGCCCAATATATAAACCTTGCCCACTTCCACGAAGTGCTAGCGACAATTTATCTGGCGCTATTGCGCTGTTTGCAACGATAGCTACCGACCCATTAAGAGCATTAACTGTCTCTCTAAAAGCTTCATTGATATTTTTCCGGTTTTCCCCGAGGCCTGAAAGCTCTTTCGACATGATTGCAGGTATGACTTTAGAATCAGATGTAATCAATCTAGGGATTTGTAAATTCTCCGACTTTTTTAGATCAGCAAAGTTGTCTACGTCTCCGTTGGCTACAGCGACTACGTAAGGGGATTGATCTTGATTAAGTACTTCCGAATTCATAGGATGAGCATTTGGTTCCGAAATAATTCCGACACTGGCCCATCGGGAGTGACCTATCACTATCCCAGTAGCTGATTCTGCTCGAAGAGCAGCATGAAGAAGATCATCAGTTGATATTAATTCTCGTAAGGCTTGAGAATTGTCACCCAATTCTCCGATTTCAGATGCCACCTTGTAAACGAAACTTAAGGTTCCTTCAAACTCTCTTATTGCACCAGATCCATAATTTATATCCTGTGATCTAAGTGCAATAGCTGACTGAATTACAGGATCGCTGAGATTAAGTCCATGATTTTGAATCATTAAATGTAATCCTGCTGAGTCTCTTCCTCGAACTTCCAGTCGGTCAATTCCAGTAAGTACTTCTTGAATTGACAGGAATAATTCAACAGAACTCTCGCCAGAATAACCTCCGAAGAGTTCTTCAATAGCTAAAGCAACACCCACACGATCTTGACTTATATGCCAAAGAAGGTCCTTTAATTCAATTAATGACTTATTAATTTCCTCTAACGCACTACTACCGAATTTTTCTGAAATAATTGCCAACTCGAATTGTTGAAGTTCTGTTTCTAAGCTTGCGCATATTTGTTTAAGATAATCGCCAAACGACAAGTCTCTAAGGAGACATTTTATTCCTGCTACTCCTGAGAGCTCTTCTTTTAGAATTGTAAATTTTTCTATTAACGATCCAATGTCTGCAGGAGTTTGAGGGGCGATTAACTGATCTAGGCCAACAAGTTGTTCAAGAGATTCCCTTACAGGGGTTATTCGTATTGATTTTTTTCTTGTTATAGCAATAATCCCGCACATATACCTATTGTAGAGATTGATCTCGCTCTTATCACTGCAGGGCGCCTCTGAACAGTTTTTACTTACTGGTAGAGAGAATTTTTTCAGCAATTTCCACTAATTGCTGAGCATAAGCATCTACTTGTTTTTGTATAGGGGCTTCAACCATTATTCTCAGAATTGGCTCTGTACCTGATAGACGGACTAGTACACGTCCAGTATTTCCTAACGATCTTTCAATTTCATCAATAAAGGGCTCCATTTCGGAAACAATTTCAGTTCCGATCATTGGTAAGGCAACTGCTCTCAAAGATTGCGGAGATTTCTGCATGGAGGATTGAGAAAGCTCTTTACTAGTTTTACCTGATCTCTTAAGAATATCTAGAAGTTGCAGAGCTGTAAGAATCCCATCTCCCGTTGTCGATATATCAGGAAAAATAATGTGGCCAGATTGTTCGCCTCCCAATGACCAATTATTTTTCTGAAGAGCTTGAAGAATATGCCGGTCACCTACAGGTGTTATGTGCGTGTTTATTTTTTGTTCTTTCATAGCAAGATGGAAACCTAAATTCGTCATTACGGACACAACTGTTGTTTCATCACGTAAAACACCGCGATCATTCATATCATTAGCAAAAATTGCTGTTAGATGATCACCATCAATTACTTCTCCATCTCCATCGACAGCTAAAGCTCTATCTGCGTCGCCATCAAAAGCTATTCCTAGGTCAGCTCCTGTGTCTTTGACGGTTCTAATAAGCTCGTCCATATTTGTTGACCCAGAGTTTAAGTTTATATTTTTGCCATTTGGCTTATCATGAATTGAAATGACATTAGCCCCCAGTTTTTTAAATAACTGTGAGGCGAACGCACTCGCAGCACCGTTTGCTGAATCAACAACAATAAGTAAGTCATCAAAGTTTGGGCTAAGAATGCTATTCCTTAATGAAGTTAACCATGATTCCAGAAGGTCATCCCGCAAAGAGGATGGTAATACTTCCTTGATAAATTTCGGAGTAGAGCATTCTTCTTGGAGTGTTGTTTCAATTTGCGATTGTTGCCTATCTGATAATTTCTTTCCACCTGGAAGAAAGAATTTTATCCCATTATATTCTGCCTGATTATGTGAAGCAGAAATTACTGCTCCGCCAAATTTACTGGTCGCTGAAATATGTGCAATCGCAGGCGTTGGTGCTACTCCCATATATTCGTATGAGGACCCTGCTTCTCCGAAACCACTCGCTAATGCTTGCGCAAATACCGGACCGGTTTCTCTGCCATCTATTCCTATAGCGAAAGTTTTTATCCCAGTAACTTGAGCGGTCGCGGATCCCAACTTCGCTACCCACTCTGGTTCCAGCTCATCTAAAGCCAGGCCCCGAACACCATCAGTTCCAAATTTCAATCCCATAGGCTTCATATCCCATCTAGAAGATTGTTGTTAGTTTCAAACAAAAGTAACTTATTCACTCAGTTTTAAATAATAGATTGAAAACCGAATAAGTTAGCGTTTTGAGAATTGTGGGGCTTTTCGGGCTTTCTTGAGTCCGTATTTCTTTGATTCCTTCTTTCGTGAATCTCTGGTTAGGAATCCGGCTTTTTTCAATGATTCACGGTGGTCACCATCAAGATCTACTAGGGCCCGGGCTATTCCAAGCCTTAGGGCTCCAGCTTGACCAGTTGAGCCACCCCCACCGATGGTTGCGTCAATATCGTATGAAGATTCGGTGCTAGTAATTCTCAAAGGCTCAGTAATAATCATCCTGTGGGTATCGGAAGGGAAGAAATCTTCTATTGTTCTTCCATTCACAGTCACAGTCCCAGTGCCAGCTCGTACTCGTACTCGAGCAATCGCTCTCTTACGACGACCGGTTGTTTGAACAAGAGGATTTGACATAACTTCCTTAAGCTTCTCTCGCTTGAGCATGTTTAATCTCTAGCGGAATTGGTTTTTGAGCTTCATGTGGGTGAGATGGACCAGCATAAACTTGAAGCTTTGATAATTGCTGTCTTCCAAGACGATTCTTTGGCAACATCCCCCGTATTGATTGCCGAACTATTTCAGCTGGTTTTTTTGATAGTAATGTTGCGTAAGATTCTGACCTGATTCCTCCGGGGAAACCAGTATGCCGATAGACCATTTTCTTTTCGGCTTTATCACTAGTAAGAACTATCTTGTCAGCATTAATGACAATCACGTGATCTCCAGTATCAATATGAGGTGCATAGGTTGGTTTATGTTTACCACGTAAAATTTGAGCTACTTCTGTAGCCATACGACCCAGTATTAAACCTTCTGCATCTACAACATGCCAAGAGCGTTCTATTTCTGATTTTTTTGGAGTATATGTAGCCACAAATATCGTTCGTTTCAGTATTCCTAAGCTTATGCTATCTGGCCTAGGCAACTATCCACGATACGGTGAAAGAATCTCCTAAACAACCAAAATATGGAGTGATCGTAGATTTTTAATTCTATTAGTACCCAACGTCCATAAGAGTTAGGCCTTGCGGTGGAGCGACTCTTCCTGCTGCATTCCGGTCTTTTTCTGCAAGAATTGTTTCGACTTTATTTACTTCAATTTTTCCCAACCCAACATCGACTAGGGTTCCTGTTATTGAACGAACCATTTGATGACAAAACGATGTAGCAGTTGCCCAAATTTCAAGAATATTTTTATCGGTTTGAAATATTTCTAATGATAGGACTTCACGAACCAAGGATGCTTCAATTTTTTCGTTATCAATCTTCACTATCCGCTTCCTACAGAAGGAGCTAAAATCGTGTTCCCCTACCAACAGAGAACTTGCCTCTTGCATTGAATTAACGTCCAATCTATCACGGAGATGCCATACAAATCTTTGCAAAAAAGGGTCTGCGTAATTTTGGTTTAGAATCTGGTACCGGTATGTCCTGCTCTTTGCAGAGAACCTTGCGTCAAAACTCGGAACTGTTTCTTCCAAAGAAGAGATGCTTACATGAGGTGCACATAGTTGGTTTAATGAGTTCTCAAGTTGGCTTATATCAATCGGTTTGGCGTCAAAGGAAATGATTTGTCTTTTTGCATGAACACCTGCGTCTGTGCGCCCTGCACACGTAATCTTTGTTTCAACTCCGAGCACTTTTTCTAAGCCGGTTCGGATAAGGCCACCTACAGTTGCCACCCCTGGGTTTGGAGCGAAGCCGTGAAATTCAGTTCCGTCATAAGAAATACAAGCTTTATACCGGTTCATGCCTTCTGGAGGTATTGAAACCATTAGAACCCACTTTATTGGAAAACTATTTTAGGGTTAGATTCCCTGCGCTCAGACTAGTTCTATTCTTGCCATAGGAGCATTATCGCCATAGCGCGGACCAACTTTAAGAATTCTCGTATAACCACCAGGTCGGTTAGCGTAGCGTGGCCCAACATCTTCCATCAATTTGTCAGCGATTTCTTGGTCTCGAAGAAATGCGATAATTTGGCGATGGTTATGTAGCCCCCCTTTTTTTGCTTTCGTAATAATTTTTTCGGCGACAGGACGCATAGCTTTAGCTTTAGCTTCAGTCGTAACTATTGCTTCCGCAGCGATAAGAGAGGCAACTAAGTTTCCCATTATTGCTTTCTGATGTGCTGAACTACCGCCAAAGCGCCGCCCTTTCTTTGGTTTTCCTGGCATGATAGTTCCTAGTCTCTCAGTGCGAGTTGGAACCCGCGCTCATCTAATACATCAATTATCTCATCAAGTGATTTTTGACCAAAGTTAGTAATTGCTAATAGATCTGCTTCTGATTTTTGGAGTAACTCTCCAATAGTGTTTATCTGCGCACGTTTCAGACAATTGTTTGGCCTTTCAGAAAGTTCGAGATGCTCTATGCTCAGTTCTAAGTCAGGAGATCCAGCTGTACCAGTTACAACTTCAGTTAATTCAAGTCCCTGAGGTTCTTCGCTCCACTCCGCAACTAGTTGTACTAAATTTCCAAGGGTTCCTCCTGCTGATGCGAAGGCATCTCCAGGAGTCATTGATCCGTCTGTTTCAATTTCAATAACCAAGGAGTCGAAATCATTTGATTGTTCAACTCTCGTTGGTTCTACAGAAAACGTCACTCGACGGACTGGCGAGAAGATCGAGTCAACAGCTATCTGAGTAGTAACAGTATTGGCTTGTTTATTTCCTTCAGCAGAAATGTAGCCTCTGCCTCGTTGAATCGTGACATCCATACCTAATTGCCCTGATCCGCTGAGGGTAGCCAAAACTAAATCTGGATTATGAATTTCTACATCAGCATTAGGGTTAAATTGGCCCGCTGTAATTTCTCCAGCACCGTTTGTTTCTAATCTAAGTACGACGGGTTCTTCGCTTTCAGAACTCACTACTACGTCCTTAATATTAAGGAGCAAATCTGGAACATCTTCAATTACTCCTTCAATGACATCAAATTCATGTATTGCTTCATCAAACAACACATGAGTAATTGCGGCCCCAGGAATTGAAGAAAGAAGGGTTCGGCGTAAGGAGTTACCTAATGTGTGTCCAAACCCAGGTTCAAGTGGTGAGATTGAGAATCTCTGCTTGTTCCCTGACTCTTCGTCGTGGGCCTTGATTTCTGGTCTTTGTATCAAAAGCATATTTTTTACCTCATAGGAATTTTGGTTGATTAATTATTTGCTGTAGAGCTCAACTATGAGCTGTTCTCGAATCGGAATATCAATTTGTTCACGTATTGGAAGTTCTCTAACTTTTGCTCCAAATCCATCACTGACCATATCTATCCATGCTGGGGACTCTCGATCTAGAACTTCACTGTTCCACTGGATAACAATCATCCCTTTTGCTTTATCTCTAAGGGTGACTTCGTCACCTTTTCTTAAACGATAACTTGGAATATTTACTCGTTGACCGTTAACGGATACATGGCCATGATTTACGAATTGCCTCGCTTGGGGACGTGATGAAGCCCATCCAGCTCTGTAGACAAAATTATCAAGTCGAAGTTCAAGGTATCGGAGCATATTGTCACCAGTAACTCCATCCCGTCGACTCGCTTCTTTAAATATGTTTCTAAATTGACGCTCTGTTAAACCATAGGAGAAACGGGCCTTTTGTTTTTCTTGCAATTGAATTAGATATTCTGAAGAGTTCCCTCTTCGGCGAGTTCTTCCATGTTCACCTGGAGGATATGGTCTCTTCTCAAGTGCATCAGTTTCTCCTTTAGTACCCCAGATATTGGTTCCTAATCTTCGAGATACTCGTGCTTTCGGCCCTGTATAACGTGACATGTCAGACTCTCCGACGCTTTACTACTGTGCAACCATTATGAGGAATAGGTGTTACATCCTTTATTCCAGTTACTTCAATTCCTGCTGTTTGGAGAGACCGTATAGCCGTTTCTCGGCCTGAACCAGGTCCTTTTACTTGTACATCGACTTTTCGGACTCCATGTTCCATTGCTTTTCGAGCACACTCTTCAGCAGCAAGTTGAGCTGCGAACGGAGTGCTTTTTCGAGATCCTTTAAAACCAACATTCCCTGCAGATGCCCAAGCTAATACATTGCCTTGTTGGTCACTGATTGAGACGATCGTGTTATTGAAAGAGCTTTTAATATGAGCTACGCCGTGAACAATATTTTTTCGTTCACGCTTTTTAGTTCGTCGCGCACCCGTGTTTTGAGTTGCCATGATTATTTAAGAACCTTCTTCTTACCTGCGATTGTTTTTTTCGGGCCTTTTCTGGTTCGGGCGTTAGTGTGCGTTCTCTGCCCTCGAACTGGGAGACCCTTACGGTGGCGAATACCTTGATAACAGCCTATCTCCATTTTTCTTTTGATATCTTGCGCTACTTCTCTTCTTAGATCACCCTCTACACGTAATTCACCTTCAATATAGCTTCGCAATTTTGCTACTTCTTCGTCGGTGAGATTCATCACACGAGTATCTTCATTGATCTCTGTTGCTTCACAAACATGAGAAGCGAGAGTTGCTCCTATCCCATAAATATAAGTAAGAGAGATGACTGCTCTTTTTTCTCTTGGGATATCTACTCCAGCGATACGTGCCATTTCTAACCTTGCCTCTGCTTATGTCGAGGGTTTGAACAAATAACGCGAACGACTCCATGTCTACGTATTACACGACATTTATCGCACATTCTTTTAACGCTTGTTCGAACTTTCATTATTTCCTTCTAAAGACTGACACTATTTGTATCGATAGGTTATTCGACCTCGCTCAAGGTCATATGGAGTAAGTTCAACTTGAACTTTGTCTCCAGGGAGAATTCGTATGTAGTGCATTCTCATTTTCCCTGAAATGTGAGCGAGAACCTTATGACCATTCTCGAGTTCAACGCGAAACATGGCGTTTGGTAGCGGCTCTACAACCGTTCCTTCCATCACTATCGCGTCTTCTTTTGATTTAGCCAGTGTCTATCTCCTTTTCCTGCTTTTTGGGTTCTCTTAGTGCGTATAAATGCGCGCTAAGCCAAGAGGAAATCCTACCGGCAATAAAGGCACACCCCAACCCAACATCGTTTTGATTATCGTTATATTTATTGTCATAATATTGCGTCTTCTACAGCCTCAACTATTCGGGCATAGACTTCGGTTTCTGAACCAAGCCCATCAACAACGCAGAGAATTCCTGCTTCTATAAACCATTCAAGAAGAGGGGCGGTTTCGGCTTCGTAAAGTTCTAACCTTCTAGTTATAGCTTCTTCTGTGTCATCAGCCCTACCACGATTAATCATTCGCTCTGTTACTTCTTTAATAGAAACTTCCAGATTGATAGCTAATTTTAAATCATCGTGTGCAAGGTTTCTCAACTCAATTGCTTGTCCAACGGTTCGGGGATATCCGTCAAGAAGAAAGCCTGAACGGGAAACGTCTTCTTTCTGTAGCCTTTGCTGAACTATGCCGTTAATAATGCTGTCCGACACCAGTTCTCCAGCATCCATAAGATCTTTTGCTTGTAAACCTAATTCAGTTCCTTCTTTGACTGCGGTTCGAAGCATGTCCCCTGTTGAAATATGTATGACTCCGAATTGTTCAGCGATGCGGATAGCTTGAGTTCCCTTTCCCGAACCTTGTCTTCCTAATATGACCATACCCAGTGTCATGTGTGCCTTTCTATAAACAAGTTCTCAATTTATTTAAGGAAACCTTCGTAATTCCTCATCATGAGTTGGCTGTCAATTTGTTTCATGGTCTCCAAAGCGACACCAACAGCGATCAAGATTGAAATACCGGCAAAAGACACTTGTCCGACATTCCCTTGGTCAAGTACTTTTGCAAGGATAAAGGTTGGAGCTAGAGCAACCAAGGCTATGAAAATAGCGCCAGCGAGTGTAATTCGATTCAAAATTTTGCTTAAGTACCGTTCTGTTTGAGGTCCCGGTCTTATTCCAGGAATAAAGCCACCCTGTTTTCGAATATTGTCAGCTTGCGTAGCGGGATCAAAGGTTATAGCGGTGTAGAAATACGAGAAGCCTACTATTAATAGGCCAAAGAACAATAGGTAGAAGGGGCTATCGCTTACAACGAGATTGCTATCAATCCAACTCTGTATTGACTCTCCCCACGTTTTGTTCGCAGGGTCGTTATCCGAAGGGAGTACCGAAACGAGTAACTGTGGAAGATACAAAACTGAGCTTGCGAAAATAATCGGAATAACACCGGACTGATTAACTTTTAGAGGGATATAAGTACTTTGCCCACCGTACTGTTTCCTACCTACCACCCTTTTAGCAAATTGAACAGGTATTCTTCGTTGTCCTTGTTCAACGAATACTATGCCTACGAGCAATCCACAAAAGAGAAGGGTTACTCCTATCAAGCCGCCCATGCCAGCATCCGATTTAACAAGTACCCCTTGATTGGGTAGAGACGAAACGACAGATGCGAAGATTATCAAAGACATTCCGTTTCCGATACCCTTTTGGCTAATCAACTCTCCCATCCACATCAGTAGTGCTGTCCCCGCGGTTAGCGTTAGAACAACTAGTGCTACGCGTGGTGCTGTAAAGTTCGGGAGGAGATCAAGTTGAGTTCCGCTGCTCGGACCACTACCGAATCCGCCACCTCCATTGTGGAAAAGGAAGGCGAAAGCAGTTGATTGGATTAGCGCTATCCCTATGGTTAAGTAGCGAGTTGCTTGCGTGATTTTTCTCTGACCAACTGCGCCCATTTGTTGCCATTGTTCAACTCTTGGAATAACCACGCCGAGAATCTGCATAATAATTGAAGCGGTAATATAGGGCATTATGCCAAGCGCGAAAATAGCGAATTGGGTTAAGGCTCCTCCGGAGAATAATCGGAGGAATGCCAGTGCCCCACCATTTTCATCAGTAGTTTCTTTTAGCAACTGAATTGCGTCAATATCAATACCTGGGGCTGGTATGAAACAACCAACTCTGTATAGCGCAAGCATCCCTAATGTAAAAAGGACTTTGTTCCGTAAATCTTCAACCCTAAACATATTTAGGATGCTGGCTGCCATAAGAGTTATCCTACCTGATCAAATATTCTGTCTCATCGGTTAGTGAGCGCATTTCCCTTTGCGGGCGGTCTTCCATCTCCCCAAGGTTTTGGAAGTATCGTAATTGATCCTCCTGCTGCTGTAATACTTTCTTCAGCTGATTTAGAGATTGCGTGCACGGATGCATTAATTTTTGAATTAATTTCTCCACGGCCGAGAATTTTGATGAGAGCATTTTTTCGTGCCAAACCTTTTTCATGCAATAACTCTGGAGTGATTTCAGTAAGGCCAGTTTCAGTAATGGTATCTAGGTTAATTACTTGATATTCAACCCTAAATGGGTTGTTAAAGCCACGGAGTTTAGGGAGTCTTAGGTGTAATGGATTCTGGCCACCTTCAAACCCTACTCGTACAGTGTTTCGTGCTCGTTGCCCTTTAGATCCTCTACCTGCTGTTTTCCCACCTTTACCACCGATGCCTCTAGCAACACGCTTAGATCGTTTATTTGACCCTGATGGTGGTTGTAAATCATGGATTTTCATTTTTGTTTCCTCTCAAAATCTTTTCTAGGAGATTTCTTCTACGGCCACAAGATGTGGAACTGTGTTGATCATTCCACGAATTTCTGGCTTGTCAGGTAGAACATGTGATTTGCCGATTCGGCCTAAACCTAGAGCTCGGAGTGTTCCTCTTTGTTTAGGTTTTGTTCCTATTGATGACCGAATTTGAGTAACTTTTAATGCCATAATTAGTTCTTCTCTAGTTCTCGAACAGTTCGTTCAGACTCTTTGTATGCTTCCAACATTCCGGTTGGAACAAATTCTTCTGCTGCAAGTCCTCGAAGTTTTGCTATTTCATCTGGTCGTTGGAGATTAGCTAATCCGTCAATAGTTGCTCTGGCAACATTGATGTGGTTAGGAGATCCTAATGATTTGCAGAGAACATCTCTGATTCCTGCTTCTTCAAGAATTATTCTTGCTGCCCCACCTGCGATAACACCTGTTCCAGGAGCCGCCGGCTTAAGAAGCACTCGACCTGCGCCAGTTTCACCTATAACAGGGTGTGTTACGGTTGAACCTGCCATAGCTACTCTGAAAAGGTTACGTTTTGCTTCTTCGGTTCCTTTTTGGATTGCCAAGGGAACTTCTTTTGCCTTCCCATAACCTAAACCAACTCGACCTGCGCCATCGCCGATAACGACAAGGGCAGTGAAGGAGAATCTTCTACCTCCCTTGACAACTTTTGCAACTCGATTGATGTGTATTACCCGTGAATCACGTAATTCTCCAGGTGCTTTCTCTTCATTTAGTTCCATTAGAATTCCAATCCTGACTCTCTCGCTGCTTCTGCTACTGCTGCGACTCTTCCATGATATTTAAGTCCACCTCGATCAAATACGATGCTCGAAATACCTGCTGCTTTGGCTCGCTCTCCTATAAGCTCACCAACTTTTGTTGCAGCTTCCTTACTGCCTGTATTGCCCGAACGGATTTCTGGTTCCAAGCTTGAAGCTGCCACAATCGTGTTTCCTTGCCCATCGTCAATTATCTGCGCAGAAATATGACGGTTTGAGCGAAACACAGCTAATCGAGGTCTTGTGCTTGTACCGTGAATTTTTCGCCGTAGTCGATTATGGCGACGAATTCTTCCTGCTCTTTTATGTTTTGCTGCATCAACCATAAGAAACCCCTACTTTGCTGTCTTTCCGGCTTTTCGTATTATTCGTTCACCGACATAACGTATTCCTTTACCTTTGTATGGTTCAGGTTTTTTAAGAGCACGAATATCGGCAGCGACCTGTCCGACAACTTGCTTATCAATACCAGTAATACTGATTTCTGTTTGTGATGGAACATCAAATTCAATTCCTTCAGGCGCTGAAAATTTCACCGGATGACTAAAGCCAAGCTGAAGTTCAAGTGCGTTTTTGCCTTTTGCCTGCGCTCGATATCCTACGCCAACAAGTTCTAGTTCTTTTTGATAACCATCAGTTACTCCGACCACCATGTTATTTATAAGTGACCGGATAAGACCGTGAAGTGCCTTCGTCTCTCTTAGATCATTTGCTCGAGAAACAACTAGAATTTCTTCTTGCTTCTCTACGCTTATTCCTTCGGGTAATTCTTGGCTCAAAGATCCTTTGGGTCCTTTTACCTCTACAAAAGATTCACTAATTGAAATTTCAACACCTGATTTAATTTCAATTGGAGTTTTTCCTATACGGGACATTATCTTTCCTTCTTTACCAGACGTAGCACAGTATTTCGCCACCCATTCGGCGTTTACGTGCTTCTCTATCGCTCATTAATCCTTGGCTAGTAGAAACTACAGCTACTCCTAAGCCACCTAATACTCTTGGGATCTCATTTGATTTCGAGTAAACCCTGAGCCCAGGTTTGGATACGCGTTTTATACCTGAAATTACTCTTGACCTTGATGAAGAGTACTTCATTTCAATAGTTAAAGTCTTTCCAGGTAATTCATTATTCTCAGAATTATCAGAGACATTAAAATTATTGATATACCCTTCTTTGTGGAGAAGAGTTGCTAATGATTCCTTAAGTTTTGATGAGGGCATAGCCACATCATCATGCATTGCAGTGTTGGCATTGCGGATTCTAGTTAGCATGTCAGCTACGGGGTCTGTCATCGTCATTTACCAATTACCTCCTACCAGCTAGCCTTTGTAACACCTGGCAAGTCTCCAGCATGTGCAAGTTCACGCAGGCAGACACGGCATAGACCGAACTTGCGATAAACAGATCTTGGTCGACCGCACCTTCGACACCGTGTGTAGGCCCGTACTTTAAATTTTGGTGTTTTCTGTTGTTTATTTACGAGAGCTTTTTTTGCCATATTTAGTTCTGTCCTTCTACTCGAAATGGGAATGAGAATGCATCAAGTAGGGCACGGCCTTCTTGATCAGTCTTTGCTGTTGTAACGATTGTGATATCCATGCCTCTTGTGGCATCAATTTTGTCGTAGTCAATTTCTGGGAAGATTAGTTGTTCCGTGACTCCGAAAGTATAGTTTCCGTTTCCATCAAATGACTTCGGCGAAAGTCCTCTAAAGTCGCGAACTCGAGGAATTGCTAGGTTTATGAGTCGATCAAAAAACTCATACATCCGGTTTCCTCTTAAAGTGACTTTTGCCCCTATTGCATTACCTTCTCTTAATTTAAATCCTGCTATAGATTTTTTCGCACGTGTCAACATGGGTTTCTGGCCAGTAATCACACTTAAGTCAGATATGGCTCCTTCAAGAAGGGAAGATCGGGTAACTGCTTCTCCTACGCCCATGTTCACCACGATTTTTGTGATTTGAGGTACTTCCATAATGTTTGACTTATTGAGTACTTCTTTTAAATGAGCTCGTATCTCATTTACGTACTGTTCTTTAAGCCGGGGTACTAATGTTGTTGCCATTAGAGATCAGCTCCTGTTCTCTTGCAGATTCTTACTTTTGTTCCGTTGGAATCGAATCGGTATCCTACACGCGT
>Ga0315322_10000877_pt1 | contig 22973 bp, 16 predicted proteins | sample M110021515metaG_FD_203461 | JGI IMG/M metagenome (GOLD analysis project Ga0315322, IMG submission 203461) | Ammonia-oxidizing marine archaeal communities from Monterey Bay, California, United States - M1 100m 21515 | ecosystem: Environmental > Aquatic > Marine > Intertidal zone | place: USA...
GGCTTAAGATCTGAAACCAACCCGGCAATTTACTTTAATATAGATTTTCGGATCGCATCGGATTCGGGTGAAGGGGTGACTCGCCTTTATCTTGGGCAGGGTGTCGTCCAATCCTTAGCGGTTGAATTCAGTGTCACTGAGTCACAGTTGTTTTTGAAAAATGGAGCACAGTGGGAACTGGTAGCGTCTATCGAGCCAGGTAACTGGTATTCCTTACAGATCGAATTGGATACCGCTCGGCGGATGTACCACGGAACCGTGGCTTCTTTGGAGGCCTCGACAACGTTTAGTGATAAGAAAACGGCACCGGGATGGAATGGGATAGCTGATTGCTTTATCTGCGATGGGTTTGGTCATAAAAACGCACCCGTCTTAGTGCGTGATGTCGACAACGTGGCTTTGACTTCCTCAAAAATGCTTGCGGCAGGTCAGTTGGTCAAATTGCCGGAAGTAACACAGGCGGAAAAAGATCGCTTAAGGGTAATTGATGGGTTACTTGCCGGTCAGGAAGAGGCTAAGAAGAAACTTCTTATTCAACCAGTATTCCCAGTAGCATACGGCGTTAGCGAAGGGGATGAAGTCAATGCCTTCGTTCAATTGCGTGGCGAACCGACAAATGTCGGGGCAGAGGTTCCGAGACGATTCATTGAGGTATTAGGCGGACAGCACGTTCCGTCAGGCGAGGGCATCAGTGGAAGGCTCCAATTAGCAGACTGGGTGACATCGGATGCTAATCCGTTGACGGCACGAGTTTTTGTGAATCGGGTGTGGCAATGGCATTTCGGAAGGGGATTAGTTAATACGCCCAGTGATTTTGGATCTCGGGGGGAGACGCCATCGCATCCGAGGCTATTAGATTGGTTGACGAGACAATTTATTAGTAACGGCTGGTCGCTCAAACGCCTGCACCGACTTATTATGCATTCTCGTGTTTACCAATTATCCAGTGAGGAAGATGCGAGAGCGAACGAAAGGGACCCAGAAAATAAGATGCATTGGCGGTTCTCCCGTAAGCCATTAGATGCAGAATCAATGCGAGACGCGATGTTGGCAGTTAGTGACAATTTAGATAGAACGACCAAGGGGGCACACCCTTTTCCTGACGTAGGCTCTTGGAACTTCACGATTCATCATCCCTTTTATGCCGTTTATGATACAAATCATCGCAGCATCTATTTGATGCAACAGCGTAACCGACGTCACCCTTATCTGGAATTGTTTGATTCAGCTGATCCGAACGTCAGCATTGGGAAGCGACAGCAAACCGTTACACCCACTCAGGCGTTGTACCTGATGAATTCCGAATTTGTCCATGCACAGGCAGCCGGACTCGCTCAACGAATAGCTAGTGAATATCTCTCTCGGCCAGACCGGATCCGCTATGCCTTCGCACTGGCACTCGGGAAGGTGCCCACCGCCGATGAAATAAAGTCAACGAACGCTTTCTTGGATGCGTATATTCAAGAGGCGACATTTTTAGCCAAAGTGGATGGGCAAAAAGAAGCTTGGGAAGCGTTTTCCCGCGTCTTGCTCACGAGTAATAGTTTTTTGTTTGTGGATTAGATAGTAACGTGTTGTCTTCAAAGAAGCTAAATAGACGTGATTTGTTGCGGACTGCGTCCGGTGGCTTTGCGATGACCGCATTCTCCGGGATGTGTGACAGTTCAGTGTCAGGCAATGATCCACTATCAGCAAGTCGAAGTCACTTTACGCCCAAAGTGGACAATGTAATTTTCATCTATGCGACGGGCGGTGTGTCTCATGTCGATACGTTTGACTATAAACCAAAGCTCATTAAAGACCACGGGAAGTCGATAGTCGCCTCTCGTTGGCTCAATAAAGCCGGGGAATTTGAGCGATTTTTGATCAGGCCGCGTTGGGATTTCAAACGCTATGGTGAAAACGGGATTTGGGTCAGCGATCTCTTCCCAAATCTCGGAGGCGTTATTGATGACATATGCGTATTAAATGCGATGCATTGCGATAGCGACGGCCACGATAAAGGTACACTCGCCGCCCATACGGGATCTGCCCAGTTCGCGCGACCCAGTCTTGGAGCCTGGGTCAGCTACGGATTGGGTACTATCAACCAGAATTTACCCTCGTTTATGGTTCTTGCTCCCCAGGCACCCTATGCGGGTGCGCAAACCTGGGCCAGTGACTTTCTGCCTGGATGTCATCAGGGGACTCATGTGATTCCTGGCGCCGATCCCATACCAAATATTGATCGGCGGGTTGCATCACGAAGATTGCAGACGATGGAGCTCGATTTGCTGCGTCAATTGAACTCACTAGACCAAAGCCTGAAGACAGCCGACGCAGCCGTTGATGCGAGAATACGTTCATTTGAAACGGCTTTCGGAATGCAAGCGGCTGCTCCGGAGGCGTTTGACGTCGCTCAAGAAGATGCAAAGACGTTAGCGCTTTACGGGATGAAATTGAGCGATCGCAGCGGTTTTGGGTGGCAATGCTTAATGGCTCGACGCCTGGTAGAACGAGGCGTTCGATTCGTTGAATTGATCGATGTTGGTTCCAATAACAACTGGGACTCTCATGGAAATATGGGGGATCATGAGCGGTTGGCCAAGAACGTTGACAAACCGATGGCCGGTTTGATCACCGATTTGAAGCAGCGAGGAATGCTAGATCGCACGCTGATTGTTTGGACGACGGAGTTTGGCCGGACTCCATTTAATATGAGCGCCGATCATGCGGGGCGGGAACACCATAATTTCTGCTTCACGTCGTGGATGGCCGGTGGAGGAATCCAAGGTGGCCAGGCTTATGGCGTTTCGGATGAGTATGGCATTATGGCTCGTGAGGATTCAGCACACACACACGATCTTCATGCGACGATATTACATCAACTGGGGATTGACCATGAAAAACTGACTTTTCGACATGCAGGTCGTGATTTTAGGCTAACAGATGTGCGTGGTAATATACTTCATGACATTTTGTCGTAGCAATGGATAACTCAACAGTGACGCCGATAGTTAAGTCTCTGCGACCAACCAACGAAAGTTACCCTCCCAGTCTGCCACCAAGAAGATTGCAGTTCGAGGTCGGTAATTCTTAATCGTTAAGGTGCTGTTTAAAATGTTGCACCGCCCTGTCTACCGCTTGATCAAACCATCCCCGCTGGCCAAGGAAGGCGTGCGGAGCATCGTTTATGATGGAAAGGCCGGTTTTATTGTTCAGGCGTTTCATTTTATGCCGAAATCGTTCGGCATGCGTGCTGGGATCGTCTGCTTCCCCCGTGATGAACCAAATCGGTGGATCCGACTGATCCAGATGTTCAATCGGAGATGCGAGACGGTACGTTGTAGTGGCTTCTCTCTGAACATCGCCCAGAAATTGTCGCCAGATGGCGCCCCGGACCTCTTCAGATGAAATACTTTCGATCCGTTTGGATAAGAGATCCGTCTGAGCGCCCATCGGGACGGCAGCTTGGATGGCACTACTGAAAGTAGGGTAGCCACCCTGCCCTTCCAACTCCGCTACCTCGGCGGTTGTCGCAAGCAGGGCCGTAAGGTGACCGCCGGCCGAAAGACCGATTGCTCCGATATTGTTTGAATCAATTCCCAGTTCCGTAGCCTGTGACCGAAGATACCTGACTGCGGCCTTGCAGTCGTGTATCTGGGCCGGAAATGGACTTTCACCCGTGAGGCGATATGAGATTGTGGCAGTAACGAACCCTCGTGCGGCGATGGCTTGGGCCAGACCCGCATGATTGGTTCTGTTTCCTTTTGCCCAACCTCCTCCATGGATGCACACGATCGCCGGAAGTTGTCCCCAAGACCCCTCGGGACGGTAGATATCCATCTTAAGTTGGCGATCTCCATACCTCGCGTAAGTAACGCTCTCTTTTTGACGAATTGATTGGGACAATTCAGCGTGGGTTCTGTTTTGCATAGTAGGAGCCAAAGTTGGCTGTTTAAGGCCAGCATCTCGAGTATCGAGCCGCATTTCTTCCTGAAACAAAACAACCATGCCACGAAGTTTTCGGCTGACTTCCCGGTTGCGAATCGGTTGTTTCTCGCCCGGATCGGCCTCCAAATCGTAAAGCGCCAAATTGGGGGTAATACTCAGCTTCCACTTTCCCCAGCGTACTGCCGCTAGGGCCCCTTCACTTCCATGATAGAAAAAGGCATCGTTGTACTCGTCACGTTTGACCAATGGCGCCCATTCCCCTTGCGGTTGCCAACGCCGCCGCAAGGGCACGTCCGCATTAAGCGTTTGCTTTAATCCAGCGACAGGAACATGCAACGTTTCACCTGTAAGGACGGGAGTGATATCACGTCCGTCAATGACATGCTTTTCAGGTACTTTAATTCGGGCGAAGGTGGCTAGCGTCGGGTACCAATCCATGGCACGGATAGGCGTAGCCGCGTCGACCCCGTTCGTAATACCGACCCCGGGGCCCCAGGCAATTGCCGGGACCCGAATTCCGGCTTCCCACGTGGTCAATTTGTTACCGCGCAAGGGTTGAGACGAGTTTCGTCCTGGCCCCCGACCGTTATCGGACGCGTAAACCACAATGGTGTTTTGGTCGAGATTCAGTTGTTCCAGAGCCGTGAAAATCCTTCCAACATGATGGTCCATCTCCTGAATTGCATCGCCATATTCTCCCCAATCAGATGTTCCTACGAATTCTTCGCTGACGCCTAGTGGAACGTGAAGCATGGTGTGTGGGAGGTAGAGGAAAAACGGGCGCTCTTTGTTGGTCTTAATGAATTGAATGGCCTCGTCAGTGTAGAGCCTTGTTAATTCATTCGGTTGCGCTGGTCTTTTTATTTCTACGCCATTTCTGATAAGTGGTACTCCGCCGGCCTCTTGGAAATAGACGACTTCGACTGGATCGAGGTTGTGCAACAGTCCGTAGTAATGATCGAATCCTTGATTGTTAGGTAAAAAGGGTGGCTGGAACCCTAGATGCCACTTTCCAATGCAGGCCGTCGAATAGCCGGCCTGTTTAAATAGCTCTGCAAGCGTCAGTTCATCCGGATGGATTCCATAGTCGGAATCCGCCCTATGAACCCAGATGTGATTGCCGACACGTCGTGGGTAACATCCGGTAAGCAGTCCAGCGCGTGATGCACTACATATAGGGGCAGCTGCGTAGTAATCAGTAAACCGTACACCCTCGTTGGCCATCGCATCAATATTCGGCGTTTTGACCTCCCGCGCTCCGTAACAACCCAAATCGTAATACCCCTGGTCATCCACCAGAATGAAAATCACGTTCGGCGGTGGTTGGCTATCATCGGCTGGCACCTCAGACGCGATCATGGGGGTGAAGATAAATGCGATAGCCAATAGACTTGTGTACAATGATGACATGGTTCGATTACGAGGCCCTTTTTTTGGATGATTTGATATCATAGTCAGGCTTAAAGTAAAATCCTACGTAGAATCGAGTTTGGTTTGGTTGGGTACGGTCTGCCTTTTGATACTACTATATCTTTGGTCCAACCCTGTGGTGCAAGGGCGACAAAAAGAAAATAATGTTCAGCCTAACGCTTGGATGTCTAGATTGTCGGATGACCGTGCTGTAACCTCTCTGTCGATTCCCGGAACTCACAATAGTGGCGCTTTACATGAACCAATTCGGGGGTCAGCAGCCTGCCAAACGTTAACAATCAGACAACAATTGGACGCCGGTGTGCGATTTTTTGACATTCGTTGCCGACATGAGAACGACCAATTTAAAATTTATCATGGCCCGGTGTTTCAGAAACTGACATTCGCTCAAGTTGAAAAAACCATGGCGGAATTTCTCGCCAAGCATCCTACGGAGGTTTTGTTAGTAAGCATTAAACAGGAATCAACTCCCCGAAATAACTCACGATCGTTCGAGGATACTATGCGACGGCATATTGTCGACGCTGAAGACTTGTATTCCACTCGAAATGGCTTGCCAAGGTTGGGCGAAGTTCGTGGCAAAATTGTTCTGATACGTCGGTTTTTGGCAGTCGCCGATCTTGGGATTGCTGCAACCAATTGGGGGCATAACGGATTTCAGCAGGGACGACAACTTTTCATTCAAGATCGATTTGAACTGGCAAATGTTGAGGCCAAATGGCAAGTGGTCGAACGAGCATTCAAACATAGTATCGCAAGCAAAGACGAAGGGATCCTTCATTTGCATTTCACGAGTGGCTATATAAAAAATGTCCTGGGAATCCCGAATATCGTAGCTGTAAGTAACGCGACGAATAAAAACCTAGCCAATTATCTAGTGAATACCCCAGCGTCGCGTTTGGGATGTGTGGTGACCGATTTTGCTACGCCCAAGTTGAGCCGAGCGGTTTACAGTCTTAATTTTAAGGAGTAGTAGCAGCTATGCACTATGAAATGATTATCGCAGGTGTCATGTTGAACGCGTGCTCGTCTCTCGTGGGCTCCTCCGTATTATTAAGCGATGATTACAGAGAAGTGTCCCGCCTCGAATCCGTGTATGCGATTCAGGCGGCGGCGACGCACGGTAAATTTGTTTTTGCGATCGATAGTCGTAGGGTTGCTAAATATGATCGCACTACCGGAAAATTGCTAGGACACAGCCAAGGCGATGCCATCCACCTAAACAGTGGATTTGTCTGGAAGAACAAGATCTTATGTGCACATTCGAATTATCCAAGTATTCCGGAACAAAGTCAGGTAATGGAACTCGATCCAAGCACTATGGCTTTGACGCGATGGCACGAGTTTGGGGACTATGGAGGAAGCCTGACCTGGATTGTTAGGCGTGGGAATCGTTGGCTCTGTAACTTCGCGAAATATGGCGATCAGAACAAGGACTCGTTTTTGGTTGAGTTTGATAATCGATTCAAAGAGCAAAGACGATGGAGCTATCCCTCGGAACTAATCGATAAGTTGGGTAAATACAGCCTTTCCGGTGGCGTTTGGTTTCGGGGGGAACTACTCGTGACTGGGCATGATGCCGAGGAAGTCTATGCGCTTAGTTTTCCAAGAACCGGACCGATATTGGAATATGTTGAGACGAGAGGGATTGCTTTCACGGGACAGGGATTCGCCGTTGATAAGGCTAGTAAGGGGCTGGTCGGCATTAGTCGAGCGCAGCGAAACATCATTTTCGTCAAATGACCGGCGGGAATCATTTATTCTTTGAATCGGAAAGAAAACAGATCGGCGTCCTTCAGGACGACTCGTAATCGGACAGGTTTCCCCGCGAGTTGTTTTAGGCTTTCCCCATTCCAGTTGACGATATGGCCTAGGCTGTTGCCGATGATCTCTTCCGAATTCGCCAGTTCAAATCCGGAAATCGGATTGCCTACTTGATCTTGCAGTTCGATTCGAATTGAACCCGCTCCCGATGTTGAATAATTGATTTCCAGGAATTCGCCTGTGAAGGCGAGGGGCTTGGTAACCACCTCGCCGCCAGCAAAATTGGCCTGGAGTGAAACGAATCCGTCCGGTCTTATGGAATATCGTCGTAGGTAGGAATTGCCTTCCTGCCAATATCCATGGCTGACCAGAAAGGACGTTTCCTCGAGACCATCCTCATCGATCGTCGGAAACAAGCCATATCCCTGATAGTTGTCTCCGTACATCCAATGAGACGGAGCTTTTGGGTTTTCGCGTTGGGGACGGATAAACGCCTCGTCCCATCGATGAAACACAGTGCCGTTTCTCGTCGACATGAAAAGGCCGTCTGATAGATCAGAGGCTACGCGTGCGTAAGCGTCTCCCAACTCTTTACGCAGTGACTTAGGCGGCAGTGATGATAGCTTAGGGCTGATGGGCCGCGCCGTATAGCGCGTGGGAAAACCCAGCATTATGTGGGGAGCCCTATAGTAAGGCTCGATACCATTTGTGTACATCTGTTGGGGTGGAGAGTCACCATAGGATAATGGTTTGGCCTCAGACCATCGTTTTAAGTCTTTAGAATGCGTCACGTCGATACTCCGTAGGCCGTTGCGAACGGTGCGGAAATAGAGAGTGTAACGATTGCGGATTGCGTCCCAAAAGAGTGTGTTCATAGAGTCGAGAGCGCCCTCGTGGAAGACGGCCTCTTCGCTCTTAGACCAATGGATCGCATCTTTTGAAGTGAAAAGGTGTAGGCCTACTTTATGATTGCCGCCAACCGCCTTGAAACGCTCGTTGGGCTTGCGTGCTGGGTTCTTATCCTCAAACGGCACAAAGGTGCCGGAATATGGGCTACCACCCCAAACAATATTATTGGAAGTTGGAGTCATCAGTTTTTCCCGATCTTTACCCTGCCATTTGACAAGGTTTAAATCCGGGCGAGACCAAACCACACCATCGGGGCTTTCGGCATAACATACCACGGGGCTATTGGCCATTAATAGCTTTCCAGAATCCCACGACATTCGGTGGCCGCGATAGATCATTCTGTAGACCTCGCCATCATGCATCACCGTTGGGTAACCTGACGTGTTTCCTTCCCATGGGCGGTCAAATCGCAGCGCTATTTCTCGAGGTCTCGGTTGATGCAGTTTCAGTTCCACGGAACCTGTATAGGTTTCAATGAGATGACTATCCACAAAAAGTTCGCGTCGGTTATCTAGGCTGAGTATGGAGTCGTCTGCACAACCAGGCGAGCTTCGGAGTACCAGGGCAATAAGAAGAATAAGGCTGTTGTAGAAATGTTTCATAACAAGAAAACGCTGAAAAGGGTAACGAATCGTTAATGGTTTACTGTTTTATCCTAACTTGTATGCCTGATCGGTTGTTAACCATTGTTTTTTGCTAGCGGCAAGCCGTTGGTAGGTATTAAGATTAAAACTATGAGTAGGAACGGTGTGAATCGGCGTGGGTTTATGCAAGTCGGAGCCCTAGCTTTAGGCGGCCTGACTTTGTCTGACGTTTTAAAAATGCGTGCTAACGCTGGAAATTTGGCTCGCGATACTTCAGTCATCATGCTTTATCAGCATGGTGGCGCGTCTCAATTCGAAACCTGGGATATGAAGCCAGACGCCCCCTCAGAGATACGAAGTCAATTTGGCAGTATCAACACTAATATCGAGGGAATTCGGATTTGCGAACACTTCCCCTTGCAGGCCAAGATTGCCGATAAATTTGCGCTGATCCGTTCGCTCCATCATGATGTCGGTATTCATAGTGACGGTGGTATCGTCGCATTAACCGGGAAACGTCCGACGAAATTAGATCCGAGTTCGCAATCGAAAAGCGAACATCCGGACTTCGGGCATATTGCGAGCAAATTACTAGGTTTCTCTAGAGGTTTGCCGCCTTATGTGGCATTACCCAGCCACCCCTATATGACACAACCCACCTATTTAGGGTTGCATCATAACTCCTTCGTAGTGGGGGATCCGTCCAAGCCGCGGTTTTCTGTTGGCCAGCTCGAGTTGCATGCTGGTCGTGATGCTCGGCAATTAGAAAATCGTCGGGGTCTGCTCGGCCAGTTAGATCGCCTTCGACGTGAGTTGGAGGTGAATGGAGAGCTAAGGGGCGTCGATGAATTCCGGCAGCTTGCCTATCAGATGCTTAGTAGCACGGCGGCAGTGAAGGCCTTTGATATTTCTCAGGAACCTGATGATTTGAGAAAGGCTTATGGCATGAATACGTGGGGGCAAAGTTGTTTACTTGCGAGACGTTTGGCGGAAGCTGGAGTCCCCGTCATTAATATCTATTGTAATACGCCGAAGAATGGCCCGGAGTTTACCAACTGGGACGATCATCCTGGGAATGCGCAACGGCCTGGCCATTTCGCTAAATACATGCAAATTCGGCTACCCTATTTTGATCAATGCCTGGCGACATTGATCAAAGATATATATAGGCGAAATTTAGACAAAAAGATCCTCGTGGTTGTTGTGGGTGAGTTTGGGAGAACGCCCAAAATGCGTTACGGTCCACCGAATAACTCTTATGGTCGGGATCACTGGCCCCAGGCCTATACTGCCTTGGTATCCGGAGGTGGCTTTCGCATGGGACAAGCGATAGGCGCTACAAATCGCCATGGTGAATACCCCGTAGAGCGGCCGTTAACGCCTCAGGATCTTTTAGCAACCATGTACCATCATTTAGGAATCGACCCTACGCAGGCAATCCCAGATTATTTCGGTCGACCAGTCCATATTCTTCCTCACGGTGAGGTGATCAAGGAACTTCTGTAATGGCGATCTTCCTGGACTGTGCCACCGTTTGCCAAAGTTGCCCCAGGACTAGTACACTGATTCCGGCGCAAAGGACCCGCCATTCAATCCAAAATGCTATGAAAAGACAGCCGAAAAGTCCTGCCACGGAAATCCATTTAGGGTAGAAGCGTTCGTTCTCGGTTAACCGTATTGCGCATAAATTAGTTAGTGCGTAATAAATCAAAACGGTAAACGCACTGAACGACCATGTCATCTTCACGTCACCACTCAGAACCAACAATGTAATGACGACGGCCACTCCAAGGATTGCAACGCGGGGGACCCCGGTTTTCTGATGTACCTTCCCGAAGCACTCTGGAACGTCACGGCGACGGCCCATCGCTAATAACACACGCGAGAGACCGAGGATGAGGTTTAACAGGACACCAAGCATTGCTGTAATAGCACCAATGCTTATCGCCCAAACAACCGCCGGATTCCCAAAGACCTTAGCGATCTCTGTTAAAGGCGCGGTTTCTGTAGTTGCAAGGGAGCCGAATTGCCTCGCTCCGACGCTCAGGATGGCAACTAAGCCGATTAAGAAGTAGAGGGTCATAGAGACAAATAACGTAGTCATAATACTTGCAGGAATGGTCCTGCGTGGACGCTTTACTTCTTCACCGAGTGTTGCGATTCGCCCGTAGCCCGTATAAGCCACAAACATCAGGGCGATCGCTTCAAGCATATTTCCGGGCTCGGCTGTAAAGATTGTTAGAAGTTCCGTCGTGCTGCTCTTGGCGTTGGAAGTCGAATAGTAGAGCCCTGAAATAATGAACGCGACTAACGACAGGAGCGTGATGGATACAATAACCGTATTTGCCAGGCTACTACGTTTCATTCCGGTCAATGCGACCAAGGCCAGCAGTAAAACAGAAATTAACGCGTATAAAAGTGCATCGTCAGGAGCCATCCCGTTCATCAGCGTAAAATACCCTGCCAAGCCGAGGGCGGCCGTGGCTGCCGAGGCGGACTTGGCGAACATGAATAGCCAGCCGGCCGTGAAGCCGAGCCGTGGACCTAACCATCGGTATCCATATTCATAGGTACCTCCGCTCACAGGGTGGTTTGCTGCTAACTGTGCGCTGCTAATTCCATTACAAAGTGCGAGGATGGCTGCGCAAACGATCGCCAATAAAACCGTATTACCTGCTACCTCAGCGGCTATACCGATACTAATAAAAACACCTGTGCCGATGATGCTTCCCAGTCCAAGCATCATCGCCTGAAAGACGCCTAGTTCACGTTTCAGGGAGTTAGACGAGGAAAAGTTGTCGATGTCTGTCATTAGTTGACTTACCTAAAAAAACTACGTCCAGTGATAAGCTGGACGTAGTCGAAAAACTGTGCCGAAATTACGGTGGTCTACATGTCGATTTCGTACCCTTTGCGATTTTCTCTGGCCAGGAAAGAGTTGGCAACTTTATCTCCGATTACTTGGCGTTTAACGGGATCCCAATCGAGAGGTCTGTTCAGTCGCATCGCAATATTCGAAAGGTGACAAATCTCTAGCATTCGGTTATGGGACCACACGTCTGAAATGGGTTGCTTACCAGCGTTGATGGCTTCAATAAAATTGAGTGTGTGGTTTTCGGGTACTGAACCACCATACACCTCTTCGATAGCGCCAGCTGGTAAGGGATTGTCGGCGAGATCCTCTACCGGTTTACCGACGATCTTACCGCGATTCACAAAGAAACGCCCCTTGGTTCCTTCAAAGAGGATTCCATTGTCCCCTTCATTAGTGATCAGTAACTCAATACCGCCTGGCATGTCGGCCTTGATGTTGTAATTGATAGCAATATCGTATTTATCAGCCACCGTCGGATTCCCCCTTTTGTCGTATTCGACGTCGAAAGCGTAATCCAAGGGAGTAATTTTACTGGGACCAGATTCGCTGGCTCCTATCGCCCAGGAGGCGATATCGACGTGATGGGCACCCCAGTCGGTTAATTTACCTCCGGAATAAGCGTGCCAGTTACGAAAAGCGTAATGACAATTACTGTATAGCGGGACCCCACCCCCATATCCTTTTCTGATTTCGGGGAGAGCACGATAAGGTACCTTGGGGGCTGGGCCTAACCAGGTTTCCCAATCTAGTTCGGCTGGAACCGGTGCCACGGGAATGACGGGAGAGGGGCCGAAACCGCCAATACCACATGTCACTTTCTGGACCGTCCCAATACGGCCGGCCCTAACCAAGGCAATAGCTTGTAGGAATCGTTGGCCGGATTCGGTGCGCTGCATCGTTCCTACTTGAAAAGTCCTCCCCGTTTTTTTGACTATTCTTTCTATCAGTTTTCCCTCGTCGATGGTCAGCGTCAAGGGTTTCTCGCAGTAGACATCTTTTCCTGCAAGCATGGCTTCGACTGCTATTTTTGTGTGCCAGTGATCGGGCGTAGCAATCATTACGGCGTCAATGTCCTGGCGGTCTAGAACCCGTCGGTAATCACTATAGGAATCCGGCTTTTTCCCCTGTCGTTGAGACAACTTTTCAACGTTCGTCCCCAGGACCTTAGAGTCGACGTCCGCCAAAGCTGCAAAGTCGGCAAACTTCGTAGACTTGTTAGTGATAGTCACTCCCTGATTTCGTAGGCCGATCGTTGCGAAGACAGGGCGGTCATTAGCTGAAACGTATCCCTGTGCCCGCTGACCTTGGCCAACTAACAGAGCCGCGGAACCTGCGGCTATACCGCCCACGAACTGTCGACGATTAGTTTTTAATAGCTTTTTCATTTGGTGCTTTCTGCTTATCTAATAATCTGGTTCATTGCCCAGGTGAATGGCTTGTGATATCCAGCATTATAATTGGTGTTCGTCATCGAGCAAACCGAGAACGTTGCCGAAATTAATCTACATCGACTCGTCCCGCTTCTGCTCGAAGAGCCAAGTTAGGAAGTCTTCCTCCCGATCGCATTTACCACTACTGTAGATTGTTTTCCCGTTGTCGGCGCCGGGAATGAATTTCGCTGACACTCCATGATTATCCCCTATCCAGATTGTTAGTTTAAGATTTCCATGAAGTTGCTTCACTTCATCAAAGACCTTCTGTTGTTTCGAAAAAGGACAAACACTATCCTTATCTCCGTGAAATGCCCAGATTGGATAGTGTTGTATCTTATTCGAATTGATGAATTCAGTGGTCGTTCGCAGGCCTGTGCCGGCCGATGGAGCGCCTGCTGCGAAATAGTCTCGTTCGAATTGAAGGAAGATGTACGTTCCATGTCCGCCCATGGAATGTCCTAAAATGTAGATTCGGCTTTTATCAATCTGGGGTAAGCGGGAAATGATTTTCTTTACTTCCTCGTAATGCCCTTTGTTCCAGAGTTGATCAGCTTGTGGAGCGACGACGTAGCAGGGGAACTTGGTTCGCACTGCGTTTTGGGCCAACTGCTTGTTCCATGCTTTCAGTTGTTTTTTGTTATCCACGCCTTTACCGCCTGCGCCATGCAACGATAAGACGACTGGGTATTTCACCCCGTTTTCAATTGCAACGGGTGTCATGATTCGGCAAGGCAGCTGGGTGTCATTAACCGGTTCGTACAGATCTTGCCATTGCTGAGCTTGAAGCGTGGTTCCCCAGATAGGAATTGATACAAGGCATAACAAGAAAGCGATAACCTGCAAACGTGTTTTAGAGTACATAGCGGCCATTTTACTTGGATGAGGGTTTCGCGAACTTCATGATAAACTGGATTAGTTCTTCATTTGTGAACCAACCATCCCAAAGATTATGCCCCTGCCCCTTGATGACGCGGATTTGGGCCTTACCGCCCATCGCATTGATGCGATCAGCAAGAAGTTTAGAGTTAGGCCCGAGTGGTACAACCTTATCGTTATCCCCCTGCAAATGGAGGATTGGTATTTTCGCTGCGGCTAATGGTGCCAGTATTTCCACGGGGTTTAGCTTGCCTAGATTCCCCTTTAACTCTTCGGGCGACATGTTAAATGCGGGTGCCGCCCTATCAATCCCAGGGTAGCTTTGAAGGTTGACGACGGGATAGATCCCGGCGATAGCGCCTACCGACGTTGGATTGCGAACGGCCCAACCGTAGAGCATTAGCCCCCCCCGGCTCCGGCCTAGCAATACTGGCTTTTGTGAAAAACGGTTCTCGCGCGTTAGCTTGTCATATAACGCTTGGTAGATCGCTACCCCTTTTGGACTTCCGTAGGACTCGCCAACGTCAATTCCAGCGATGGCAATTCCGTTCGCATACAGCCTGTTGAACATCCAAATCTCGTGCTGACCTGGAAGTCCGTTCCCCAGGGTAGGTGCATACCAGACCCAGGGGATTGGTTGATCGGGGTCGAGATCGCCCGGAATGATGGTGAAGGCACGATGATCGTTGACCATAATATTGGTGCGTAAGTTTAAAGCGTTTGTTTCCTGTGCCACGCATTGAGAAGAAAGCAAAGTAAAGAAAATGACTGCGATTGCAGACAGTAGGAACCTGCTAGCTGATAACACTATGAGCAACCTTTTCTGTAGAGTTAAAGGGCTGTCGTGATGTGTTTTTTGGTCTTGGGATTGTAGGCCCGTACTGCACTAATACCGTCACGGCTAACTTCTAGGATCGTCGTCAGTGTTTTATCTGATCGTTGAAATCCAATTCGTGTACTCAGTGCCAAAACTTCTAACTCGCCGTCTTTAACGCGAGCCGAAAACCGGTGGCGGTTGGGATTGGCGGCATCACGAACGTGGAGCACAACAAACGAAGTTTCAAAGCTGATTTTAGGCTGATCGCCGCCTTTGAGCTTCTTCCAGATCTGGTTAAATAGTTCGTTTGTAGTAATCACTAATCCAGGTTTGATAAATCCTGAGTCTTCCCGGGACTGTTCAACGGGGTATTTCCCGAGCAATTCGACCGACACCGTTTGCTGAGCGGGCAGCCATGAAACGCTGAGAGTCATCAGGAGTAGCATGATAGCTAGGATGCGTATTGGGTTCAAAACGATAAACTCCTGATGAAGGTTGAGCTAAGCGATTAACTGGTCAACTTTGCCGTCGCTACCGGCAAACCGTTCTATACCGACACCGAGTTGGTTAAGCATAGTGACATATATATTCCCTAAGGGCGAGTCTTCTTTCTGAATGTCTTGTTGCCATGGTTCCTGCCCGCCGTCCCAGGGGCCGCCCTGGGGATTCGCGCCGGCATTATTGATATACTGGCCATGACGAAATCCCATGTTTTTTCCACCCATTAGGATGAGTGGATAATTGCGGGAGAGATGAAAGGCACTTGAAGCAGAGCCGAAGAAGAGTAAGGTGTTATCCAGCATCGATCCGGTACCGGCAGGCTCTGGAGTGTCTTTTAATTTTTTAGCGAAGCGGCCGAACTCGTCGTGTAGAAAAGCACAGTAGATTCCGAAACGCTCCCAACCGCCAGGGTTTTTTGTTTCATGAGACAAGGCGTGAGAGAGATTGTAGCCTACGGCCCGTGCCAAGAGATCACTTTTACCGACACCGTTCTCTCTTCCGATCTGGTAGGTAGCCGTACGAGTTGAGTCCGTCCGAAAAGCGAGATAGATCAACTCATACATAGTCCGTAGATACTCCCGTGGATCATCGGGACTGATTTCAAGATTCAGGTGATCAACATTGACTGTCGGGAACGGCAGACCGATCCATTTCTTCGCCTTCTCTACCTTGATCTCCGTTTCCCGCACCGATTCAAGGTATTCGTCGAAGCTTTTCTGATCCTTAGTGGATAGGGTTCGGCGGAGTGATTTCGCGTCTATCAGTAAGTCGTCCAGAGCGCTTTGACTGAGGGCAAGTCTTCGAGCGGCATCACCATCACTCTTCACGAAAAGCATATCGAAAATACGTTTCGGCCGGTGCTCGGCGGGAATAGCACGTCCATTTTGATTATAAGAAATTGTGTGGGCACCACGCGCCGTTCCCGTGCCACCGTCAGTCGACATTACGAGCGAAGAAAAGCGAGTTTCATCGCCGACGTGTTTCGCAAAGAGCTGATCGATGGATGTGGTATTTTTGTAATCCATGTCCCCGCCCCCGGTGGCTGCTCCGGTAAGGAACTGGTCCGCATTGTTATGCCCGTGCACAATGCGCCCAGGGGGATGCGAAAAACCTGAGAGAACCGTAAACTCGTCCTTCAGGGGCGCGAGCGGGGCAAAGCATTTGGTAAACCTAAAGTTTTTGTCGCTGCCATGGGGAAACCACAGCCAATCCTGATACGCCGGGTCTTCAGGAAGTGGCATTGGTACCCCGTCGGGAAAATAGAAACACGCCAGACGCTTAGGGTTCTCTTTGGTGTTCTCAGCCTTGACGGAAGGTTGCGCCGTCTCAAAGATTGGTAATGCAAGTGCCACGCCGGTACCTCGAAGGAAACGACGGCGATCTAGGGAATGGAGATTAATATTCATTTCAATACTGCATTTGTAGAGGGTTGGGAGATAGCCCGTACTCGGTCCTGTATTATTCTATTTGGTTCGGAATAAGTCACTAGTAACAATTAACGAGAGCAAGGTGGCTAAACCATCGTCTCTATTCCTTAGTTCGGCCGTAATTCGATCTACGCTTGAATGATCTGCAAAAGTCAGCGGTCGCCCTAAACCAAAGGTGGTCATCTTGTACACCATTGCACGGACAAATTGATCTTGTCGATTTTCAAGTAAGTATCGTTTCAGACCATCGATTCCGTCTAACTCTTGACTGTTAAATAGTTTACTCGACGCGTCGACGGGTTTTCCGTTGATATCATTTCGCCAGAGCCCCAGCGCATCATAATTTTCGAAGGCAACGCCCCAGGGGTCTATTTTAGCGTGACAAGACCGGCAGGCCGCGTGATTTCGATGATCTTCTATTCTTTCCTTTAACGTTAACTTCGCAATCTCAGGATTCGCCAAATCGATCTCCGGGACCGCCGGGGGTGGTGGCGGAGGAGGATCATTAAGGATGGACTCCAGAAGCCAAATTCCTCTTTTGAGTGGATGGGAGTCACGACCGGAGGAATTCATCGTCAGAAGCCCGGCTTGAGTGAGAACACCACCGCGCTCTGGGCTGCCCTCTAGTTTGACCCGACGGAATGCATTGCCGTAGACTCCCTGTAGGCCATAGTGGCTGGCCAGTCGTTCGTTGACCATGGCGTAATCAGCATGGATAAAGTTCAAGAGACTTTCGTTCTTGGAAAGTATTTCGTAAAAGAAAGCGACCGGCTCTTCCAGCATGGCGTCCTTTAAGACCGCGTCAAATTGAGGCCTGACTTTTCTGTCGATTGTCAGGAATTCTAGGATCTTAAGATCCAACCACTGATGTACAAAGTGCTCCGACATGCGACGGGCTCGGGGGTCTTGCAACATACGACTGACTTGCGCGCTAAGCACTCCGGGCTTTTGAAGTTCACCCCTTGCAGCGACTTCCAGCAATATCGAATCCGGGGTACTACACCAAAGGAAGATCGCGAGTCGGGTTGCCAGTTCATAATCACTAAGCGAAGTTTTGCGGAACGAGTTATCACTACCCGTTGAACGGGTGATGTAGAGCATATTTGGAGAGGATAATATGGTTGCCAAAACTTCGACGATCGCCATCTCTGCCGTGTTGCATTGGGGCCGTATTTGAGCAAATAACCGTAACTTCCGTTCTATTTCTTCCTCTGTGATGGCCCGACGCCACGCTTTGGGCATAAAGTGTTCTAGGACTTCTCGGACATAAACCTCTTCGTTTCCACGGTTTGTACTGGAGATGAAAATACTCTCGTGGGAAGCGGTTGGCCATTGTTGATAAACAGGGGTAGAGATCTGAACAAAGTCGACAATGATATCTGATTGTGACACTGAACTGTTGACCAGGCGGATGTACTCTGAAGGATTGGGGGTTTGTCCCATCGAGTTAACACCCCGCACGGAGTTCCGTGGATAAATCTCGCCAAGGGGCACCATAAATTCATAGACCTCCGGGCTCGCGGCAGTGGCGGTCACGAACTGATCCTGATCACTCACTCGAAGCACTGCGCGACCTTCGTTGCTGGCACGCCAACCGAATTCCAATTGTAAACTTGGTGGGCCGGATTCGAGGATTTCATTGGTGTAGGCACGGACCCGCACACGGAGCATCCCTTCATCTGGAACCTGATCGCCAAGTTCCACATAAACACGTTGTCCCCGGGGAATCACGACAACGTCCTCGAAGGAGTCTGGAAAATCTGGTAGGTTGTTTTGAGGTGCATTGGCGTGACGCCCACCATAGTAGACCCAGCTTGCCTGGGCGGATCTTCCCGTCTTGAGATTGTTGTAATAAACACCTCGGGGAATGGCTTGGAACGAAGCCAGAAGTTGTTCGAGTTCGGCCTTCTGTTTCGCCGGATCGTCTTTGAGTTCGTCTCGTTTTTTCTCAAGCTGATCTTGTTGTTTCTTGAGGTCAAGGCGAGCGTTTTCCTTCATCGTGATACCCCAATGAATCATGGGTGGTTGTTCGTTTAAGGATGTTGCTCTTAGTAACGCCGTCCGTGCAATATTACGATAGGTCTGGAACTGGTTGCCTGTCATGTGTAGTAGGTCGGAACTGTTTTGAAACCCATCGTCGGAAAAGGCTTCCGGAGGTAAGTCCTTGGCGAAATTCCATGGCAAATTGAGAATGTCCTGTAACGCGTAGTTATACTCATACTTCGTCATTCGCCGAAACGAAGAGTGACCGCCCTCGGCACGCCGAACCGCCGAAGCGACCTGGATTTCACTGGCGAGCCAGTTGATAATCATAGCGCGATCGTCATCTGCCAGACCAGCTTCGCCTGGAGGTGGCATTTCACCGTTACTTAAAACCGCCATCACCTCGAGCCACCAGCTTACATCGGCTCCCTTTTGCAAATTGGGATCGAGCGTGTCGAGACGTATATTGCCTTCCGTGTGCTCCTCTCCGTGACAGCCCATGCAGGACTTCCTTAACACAGGAAGGATTTCTTTATTGAATTCAGAAAGCCGGGGTTTTGGTGTTGTGGCCCGACTACGCTGATAATCGCGCGTTAAATAACTGGATTGGGCTGCCCCCCCCTTTTTGAGCTCGGCAAAAGAGTCCTCCGCCAGTGCCTTAGCTGTGACGGTTTCAGTAGCCGAAGTGGGACCTTGTGCATAGGTTTTCAATGAGAGGATAACTAGGAGCAGTGTGTAAAAAGCTGGTTTAATCATCATAAATCCGTAAAACGTTTGATCTGCCTACTTTAAGGATAACAGCCATCGAAGGCCTAATGGAAGTGCGAAGTTCAGTTATTGGAGTCCATCGCTAAAAATAAGAAATTATCATTGAACGAAATATGGACTTAGAATAGAACGTTGAGAAAGTGTTAGTGAACTATTCATTGGAAAGTCTATGAAAATAAATCGAAGAGAAGCGTTTCGGACAACAGCGGTGGCTGTCAGTGCTGCCTCAGTTGTTAATGAAGCCACGCACGTCATGGCCGCGCCGAAAATTCCACTGAAGAGCCTGTGTCCCCACGACATCCTGACAGATGGTGACGCGTTTTACGATGTTTCGCGAGGAAGTCCTAAGCCTTATTCACTCATGGGACAAGAACTGTTAGACGCGAGATTGACGAGGAAGTCTTGGCGTTTAGAAATTACTGCGGATACGTTGACGGAGTCTGGCATCATTAACGAACCGGCTACCCTAACTCGCCAATTCCAAACCGCCGACAATACCGCGATCACGTTTGATCGGCTACTGGACTTGGGGAAAACGCACGGCGTTAAATTCATTAAAGCGATGCAGTGTCTTAACATTCCACAGCCTCTTGGCCAGGGACTATGGGAGGGTGTTCCACTATCTACCGTGCTTCGAGAATGCGGCATCATGAAGAATGTCAGACGGTTCTATTTTCGAGGATACCATAACAATGATCCTAAACAGATCTTTCAGTCTTCGGTAAGTTATACGCAGGCGATGGAAACTCCGCCTGGGGAGTTACCTGTTTTTCTGGCGTATGCATTGAATGGAAAGCCTATTTCACTTCAACGAGGAGGGCCGGTCAGAATGATCGTGCCTTGGGCTCATGGATTTAAGTCGATCAAATGGCTACAGCAGTTGTTTGCAACGAATGACTACCGGGTCAATGATACGTATGCCTTAAGTAATAACGATCCGGAGTCGTTTCTGAAAACGGCTGCGTATTTAGACAAAGGTGCGACTGAATTCGACGCGAACGAGCCGGTTGTGATTACTGGCCAGGCTATTAACGGTTATTCGGGGCTCCAAAGCGTGGAGTTCTGGATGCGTGAGTTACTTCCCGGTGCTAAACGATTGGACGACGATTCGCCGGAGCTCAAAAACGCCGTTTGGAAAAAGTGCGAACTGGCACCGGAGCCGGATTGGACTAATGTGTTGCCGGCAGGAACAGACCGCAAGACTGTCCTTGGGTTTGATCGTGAAACAGGAAAAGCCAGTTCCTGGCCATTGAGATATGGAATGATCTCGTTTTACACTGTGCTGCGTGGGCTTAGACCCGGTAGATATGAAATTCGGGTTCGGTCAATAGACCAAAATGGGTTCGCCCAACCGGAACCTCGGAGCATTCAGAAAAGTGGCAAGAATGAAATCTCCACCCGTCGACTTACCATCCTGTGAGACGAGCGTGAGATGATGGTTAATCAAATTCTAGTGGCTTGAATTCGACAGCTTTCTGAAAGAAACTACGGTTCATAGGCAATTGCCCCGAGTGACTGCTAAGGAGCACGCAATTATCTTTGCTCTTTGCTTCCAGCATTTTTTCGTGCCCGGTAACCATGCTCGTCTGCGCCACGAAATAACAAGTAGGATGCTTTTGATGGAAGACGACCTTGGCATATTCGGTATATAGCCCAAAAACATCATTGGAGATCCCCTGGTGGACGGCCGTATATCGTTTCGCTGGCAAATCGAATTCGTATCCGACATTTACCATTTCAAAAACCTGGCCATGGAAGATATTCCCCGTCCCCTGGCACCTTACTGCGATATCGACGCTATTAATATGGCCACCAAAAACCTGATTCGCGTTGGGAGCCAAGTCTCCGTCGTCATGAGCACCCCAGTCAAAGCCTACGCAACCATTGGACTCGCCCCCAGGTCCAGACGCATGACAATTAGTAAAAACGTTGTAATAAGGTGACTCTCCATTGGAAGGCCCATAATAGGCCGAGGTGTTGATGGCTCTTAAATGAACGAAAAGCAAGTCAAATCGACTATAGCTCATCCCTGTAAGTCGAAAAGCATACGTATGTTGATTGTGTACAAACGTATTCAGCCCACGGAAGGACATGGAGGTCGCGGGTGAACGTTGGGCAGCATTCCAGCACCCCGTTCCCCGTTGGCCATGATAGTGAATTTCTGAAAGTAAACCATCGCCGGTTAGCGAAGTGCCCTGATAGACTTCGAGCGGGTGACTGATGGTATAGTGGCCGCTAGGGATGTGCAGACTTCCTCCCTGCTTGCATGCATTTAGTGACGCCTGAAACTGTTTGCTAACATCACCGGAGGCAGCGAATGCTCCGAAGAAACGAACATCTAGAACGCCTGAAACGAGACGAAACCAACGGCCTTGCGGGCGCGAATGAGAACGGAACACCAACCCGTTATCAGGATCGACATTGGAATCGTCTTTCCAAAAAAATTCACCGCCGCCCCCATCTCCCGGCTCGAAATATCCAGCTACACGTAATTGTGTAGAGTCCATCGGATCAAAATTCTGCAATTCTTTAATTGTCGAGAGACCGTAAATATGTTGCATAATGGGATGCCTAAAAACAACCTAGGGAGATGGATAGTTACTGAACAATATATAGGAAAGAATAGGCTGGCTGGTTGAAAAAAGTTTGTTTCATGGGCTATCTTAGGGTTCAGTGGTATTGGCCAGTCAACGTTTTAGGAGAACTATGAATATCCAGTGTTTCACTCCCGCACCGAGAGGTTCAGTCAAAGGGAACCGTATAACGGCAGAAAGGTGGAAACGATTACTCGAGGAGTTAGGTCATGAATTCGATTTGGTTGATTCAGTAGTTCCTCAGCCCTGTGACGTGGCGATAGCGATCCATGCTGGCAAATCTGCCGTCTACATGGCAACGATGAAAAGTAGGTATCCCGACACTCCAGTCATACTCTGCCTGAGCGGCACTGACCTTTATCGGGATCTCCATCGCGACGAAACAATTGCTAAGCGTATTGATAGTGCGGACCGATTGATTGTTCTGCAAAGTCATGCTTTGACGCATCTTAAATCCGCGTGGGCGGATAAGGCTGCCGTCGTATTACAATCCTGCATTCCCCCGCGAGATTCCATGACGCCGTTAAAAAAGCAGTATGAGGTTCTTGTTGTTGGTCACCTAAGGCCTGTTAAAGATCCCCTCAGGACGGCCATGGCAGTGCGCAGGTTACCAGCAGGTTCCAGGATTCACGTCAATCACCTTGGTAGTTCGTTATCCAAAACGTTAGAGGTACGAGCCGTGCGGGAATCGATCAATAATGGCCGTTATAACTACGAAGGTGTGTGCGCCCGAAGCGAGGTTCTTAAAAGAATCGAAAGAGCAAAAATATTAGTTCTCAGTTCCAAGTTGGAAGGCGGTGCCAATGTACTGAGCGAAGCTATCTGTTGCGGTACGCCAGTTCTGGCTAGCCGCGTTTCAGGTTCCATTGGAATTCTTGGCGAAAGCTACCCTGGTTTGTTTGAGGTCGGTGATACGGAAGGCTTGAGAACCTTATTGATGAAATGTGAGACTAGCCCGTCGTTTTATGAAGAACTGTCTACTTCTATCGCAAAAATTGCTAAGCATTACACACCGTCGGCCGAAAAGCGGGCCTGGCGGAGACTCCTCGCGTCACTGTGAGGGTTTGGTTGTTAAGAG
>Ga0315322_10000880_pt1 | contig 22928 bp, 28 predicted proteins | sample M110021515metaG_FD_203461 | JGI IMG/M metagenome (GOLD analysis project Ga0315322, IMG submission 203461) | Ammonia-oxidizing marine archaeal communities from Monterey Bay, California, United States - M1 100m 21515 | ecosystem: Environmental > Aquatic > Marine > Intertidal zone | place: USA...
CGCATACACTTTCTGGATAGTACTATCTAAATTCTTGGATGAGAAAAGAAAAGTAAACCCAGATCACGAAACCCGATGGAGAGTCGCACAGTGGTGTACTACAGGTTTCCTTTGGTTTACCTGGCTCAGTCATGACCTTGCGAACATTGCGGTCTTTGCACCCCGTCAAATGAGCCTAGAATACCTATTGGGAAGCATTATGCTGCTAGTTACGACTCTTGGTTACGTATTTTATCACAGAGGAGGCAAAATACAGCAGATAATTATTGAGAAGTCTTCAACATCTTATGTCAGGTCTGCAACCATAATCGATGCGGTATATGCCTTCATACTTCTTTACCTCAAGCAGATGAATAATGTTCCAATGAGTACAACTTGGGTATTCGTCGGTTTGTTGTGTGGAAGGGAGCTTGCAATCGCGACAACAAAGGATCGAAAGATAAAGAAAGTGTTCCCTCTTGTTACCAAAGACTTTATGAAGATGATGTTGGGCCTTTGTGTTTCAGTGATTATTGTTTTGCTTGTTCAGAGTATTTCTTAGGAGGAACGAAAATGAAAACTATCTTGTTGTTAATAATCTTATCTACCCCCGGACTTTGTCATTCACAGAATAAGTTTTGGTTTTCCAACAAAGTAGAAGCTGGATATGGAAAGGCTTTCATAAGTGAGCAGGTTTCTTTTAAGGAAGGTGTGCTTATTAAGAACACAGTTGGCCTAGGGCTGAAGCTCAAGGTATCCAAAAAAGTAAATTATCAGACTCATTATCTTCTGGAAAATGCAAAAAAGAACAACTGGCGCTTGGCTCACATCATCGGTGCTCGGCTTAGTTTTAAATTTTAAAAACAATAGCAATACTATTTAATACATGAAAAGTATTAAAAGTTTAAACAGCCCATGCCTAAAAGGCTTAATTGGCAATACACCGCTTATAAAAATATCCCCACACATATATGCGAAACTAGAAACATACAGTCCTGCTGGTTCCGTAAAAGATAGAATGGTGCAATATGTCGTTGAAAGGTCACGAATATTCGGGAAAATAGATGAAGACTCAATTCTTTGTGAAGCCACGAGCGGAAACACCGGCATAGCTCTATCTATGATGGCAGCATCTTTAGGCATTCAGTGTGTCATATTCATGCCAAGCAACATGTCGGAAGAGCGACGCCAAATGATGAAAATCTATGGCGCTAAAATCATAGACGCGCCACCTAGCGACTTCCAAGGTGCCATCGCGATGAGAGATCAGTATTTGTTGGCTAACAAAAATGCATGGTCTCCAAAACAGTTCAGTAACAACTACAACACGTTATATCATCAGACAACCACAGCCCCGGAGATACACAAGCAAGTGATAGATACTAATCATGGATGGTCGGCCTTTGTTCACGGTGCAGGGACAGGAGGTACCATTGAAGGTTTGAGGAAATATATCGTAAACAACAATTTAAAAACAAAGATATGCTTGACCCGACCGAAAGAAGAAAAGCACGGAATTCAGGGAATCGGCGATGGAAACGACTTTCTTTTTAATCCTGAAAATGCAGACCGAATTATAGAAATAAAAACTAAAGAAGCAATCGCGAGGGCAAAAAGATTTGCCAGAGAGACTGGTATCTTGGTGGGAATTTCTTCAGGAGCTAACATTTTGGCATCTGAGAAATATTTTGAAACAATGAGGCCCGCGGGCATTATAGTTACCATGCTATGCGACCGAGGTGAACGTTATATGTCGGTTTATGCACAATCTGACTAATTATTATTATGAAGTTCATAACAGAAAGTTGGAAGAAATTTTTAACCGAAGAGGATGTGAAGTGTGTTGAGAATCCTAATTGTAATTGTATAGACTCATCATACTATTCTAAATGGGGTATAAGTATAGCGGATGTTCAAAATTTTCTGTATAAAAATGGCTACAAAGACTACCTGGCAGATACCTTCAAAACTGGTTACGCCGATAATCAATGCGGCGCCGAAACCAAAAGTGCAATATCCGCATTTCAAAAAACTAAAAAGTTAAAAAAATGCGACGCATGCGTCGGCCCGGAAACTTGGGGAGCCATGACATCAATGGGGCTTAAACCGTCATCAGACCCAAAATCTGCGACAACTGGTGACTCAAAAGATAAGAAGAACCAATCTTCTGGGGAAATAGTTAGAGAGAAGATTTCTGAAGGGGTATGGTATATCGGAACAAAAGACACCAAAAGACCCATGGTAACGGTACACATAGTAGGTTCCGGGTCCCAACAGGATCCAAGCACTGTATCATCTGATATACTAAATAGATTCAAAGCGTATATTATATCTCAAGGGGACATCATCGTTTCTATGTACGGAAACAAGTATCAACCCGTAACTGCAGACTTTGTTAAGAAGAACAAGTATTCTAAAGTAAGAATAGTGGGCTTCTCCCGCGGCGCCCGCTCACCAGGGGGAGCCATGGACTACGCAAAACGACACGGAAAGTCTTCGGATGAACTAGTTTTGCTGGACCCGTCACTGCCCTGGGAAATAAAAGATATGAGATTACCATCCGTGTCTAAGATATTTTTATTCTGCGGCTCGCCTTATATGGCCAAGACTTTCAAATCGAGGTGGGAGGTCCTAATTAAAAGGCTAAAGAAGGAGAAGCCTAATTCCATTATAGATAACACTCCATCAAAGACCCCAGGCTTCTCAGGCCATATGTCATACTTTAACAGATTCTACAATGACCCAAGCGCCGTCGCGACTTCTTCTACCTCAACAGAAGTTACAAAAACACCTGAAAATTCAGGCCCACCAAGTGATAACAATTTAGACCTATCAAAGCCGTATGTGGTACCCTTCGATGTGTCCTTGTCGGCCTTTTCTTCGATAAGAATCTCAGGGTTTGGGCAAAAGAGAAAAAGAAATACCCATGCAGGAGTAGATTATTATGTTCCAAATGGAACACCTGTATATGCATTAGCTGCCGGCATAGTCTCGAAGAATTACTTTGTAAGCCCAGCAAGATATCAAGAAATGACATTGTGGTTGTTGAAAAAAATTAAAGAAAAATATAATCACAGTCTAAAACTGATAGCAACAGACCATAGAAGAATACTTGGGAGCAGTGCTAGAATTTTATACCGAATAATTTCAAAATCTGAAAAAGTTCCGTACGACGAAGCCTATTACGAGTTGAGAAATTTGTTTAAAAACAGTGATAGTCCATATAGGAATTTAAAATCTCCAGCTCAAGGACGTTGGCATGCCGGAATCTCTTTCAGATTGGAACATTCAAGCATAAAAAATAATCCTAAAAACTTAAGCTTTTCTAGATATTTACACATGCAAGAAATATTTGTAAAACCAGGAGATGTAGTTAAAAAAGGGCAACTAATTGGAACTGTCGGTCGGTCAGGGATATTCGAATCATTCGATCATCTTCACCTGGAAATATATGCCCCAGATAAGAAAGGTAGAGAGTGGCTACAGGATGATAAGTTCGTGGGATATAAAAAAAGCAGTAATGCCTAATTACATAAAAGGAAAAAAACATGAAAAATATTAAAATAAAAATAGTGGAGGGACGTGGTTGCAACACGTGCGACTCTGCTGCGCCACAGCCAGCATTAAGCGCACCCAGAGCTATGCCGAATGCTCACAACGGCGAAGAAGCCAGAATGCACCGTACAACTCTCGCGCATCTTATGGCGGACGTCAAAGTACTTCTTGACATGATAGGGGACGGAGATGACCTTCCAGAATGGCTAGAAGCAAAGATTACAAAAGCTGGAGATTATATGTCCTCTGCAGCACGATACATAGCAGGAAACATGGCACGAGACTACGGGCAATTGGAAGAACAAGTGGGCGAGGAGAAACTAAAAGAATTAGCAGTGGCAGCACTACAAGGGCTACTAGCTGACATTGAAAATCTAGATGAATCTGACTTAGAGCAAATTATAAATATGTCCCCATCATCTGGCACTTCTGCTATGACTGAAGGAGTGGATTTGACTTACAGGAGAAATTTAAAAGACTCTTGACAATTTATCAAGAATGGTTTATACTTATCTCATGATTCGTATAATTGACAAAATTCCAAGCAATGTTGTCGTCGCTTGTTCTGGAGGCCTCGACAGTATGGTAGTCACCCACTTCCTTCAACAAGGAAGGAGGAATATAAAGCTGGCCTATTTTAATCACGACACAGTGCACTCACAAAAAGCACAAAAATTTGTTGAAGAATATGCAGAAAAACAAAACCTTGATCTCGTCATTGGAACAATAAAGGGGTTAAAGGGTAAAAGGTCTATGGAAGAATTCTGGAGAGATGAGAGATACAGCTTCTTCAGCAGAGTTCAGAACAATTTCCTGGTTACTTGTCATCATCTAGATGATTGCGTCGAGACTTGGGTAATGTCCTCTTTACATGGAACAGGAAAGCTAATACCTTATAAGAGGGGCAAAAGCATACACAGGCCCTTCCTAATGACATCGCGGAAGGTACTCGATGAATATGCTGTGAGAAAGGGTGTAGAGTGGATAGAAGACCCCTCAAACGCGAGACTAGAATACATGAGAAATCATGTTAGGCATGCCATGATGCCGCATATACTAAAAATCAACCCTGGCATAAGAACAATGATTCGCAAAAAATTAATTGAAACTTATTTATAATTTCTGGTATAAATAAGTAATAGGGGCCTCTAGCTCAATTGGTTAGAGCATCCGGCTCATAACCGGCAGGTTCGCGGTTCAAGTCCGCGGAGGCCCACTGATAATATAAACTTTATAAAAAGGAGAAAACAATGATTGTAGAAAAGTTTAGAGAAATTTTAGAAGAGCTTGCAAGAGCAGAAGAGGATGCATTGAAATCCGAAGAAGGCAACGCGTCAGCCGGCCGCCGATTAAGAAAGGCCGCCATGGAAACAATTAAAGAACTTAAAGAGCTTAGGACGATTGTTTTGGAGAATTCAAAAAAGTGAAAGATTACTTTTGGGGCTCAAAAGAGACAGATGTGGAAGACCCTATGTCTGTACATGACTTTGCTTCGGAAACAAAGGCCCATTCATCGACAGATTTTAACGTTGTAGATTCTAGTCATAATAGGATTTATTTCTATTCCGGAGTGACTAGGCCAAAGATACTTCAGTTAAATAAGTTTATTTTTAACTTGAATGTTAACATGCTCTCGAAAACAGGTCCGCTCGAATATGAGCCACCACCAATTATGCTACATATAAATAGTTATGGAGGTTCGGTTTTCGCAGGCCTTGCAGCCCTTGATTATATCAGAAACTCAAAAGTCCCTGTACATACAGTAATTGATGGTTGTGCCGCATCGGCCGCGACATTGATGTCGTGCGTCGGCGCCCACAGAATGATGAATCGAAACGCATGCATGTTAATACATCAACTCTCGGGAGCAATGTGGGGCAAATTCCAAGAGATGGAAGACGGAATGGAAAACTCTAAAATGTTAATGGAAAAAATTAAAAACATTTATAAGGAGCACACTAAAATTCCAAAGAAAGAGTTGGACAGTATTCTCAAGCACGACCTTTGGTGGGAAGCAGAGAAGTGCTTACAATATGGACTGATAGACGAGATAATCTAAATGACTCTAGAGGAATCAAAAAAAATAATTGACAAGCACTCAAAACAGTTCAATGAAACTCTAGGCCTAAGAAACCATAGAAAGTATGACCTCCCGGGAACCACGCCGGGCAATACTTTTAGATTTACGATTAGAGTAATGTCGTTGGTATTTTTGCAAAAATTATCTAGAGATAAAAAAGTTAAAAATGTATTTTACAATCCCTCGTATACTCCCCCGGGAGGGTCACCTGACAGTATATCTTTAAGGTATAAGGTATATGTTGAATATTATTGAGACTTTATCTCAATATTTTTTAAGGTTCTGTACAAGAACAATAAAAAAGCCTTATGGTTGGTCATGACAGAAACGTGATTAAACTTGGAGTTAGTCCCCCAGATTATTCCAACTATTCGATTATTTTTATTTAGTACCGCAGCCCCTGAGCTTCCTCCCGTTGCCGGCGCCGTAACCATCGCGGATGATTTATCTATTATGCCACTATAAATTCCCTTAAATATTGGCACTGTAGGAGGGTGAAAAATACCTTGGGGCGCCCCGATATAAATCAACTCATCTCCAATATCTGGCGTCCTAAGTGAAAATCTTACTTTTGGTACGTTCAAAGTAGGAACCCACAACAAACACAGGTCAGTATCACCTTGATCACTATTGTGAGAAACAGAGATAGCCCATGCTTGGTGTACATCTCCATGATAGTCCATTGCTTGCAGAGTCTGAGTAACTTGTTTAATAGCTTTCGTGGGTCTTGAATCGCATACATGCCCGGCAGTTAGCACAATCATCTCACCTTTTATTAGCTCTATCGCCATCCCGCTTCCTGTGTACACAAACTTTCCTATTGGACAATTAGGGTCACTAGGGTTAGAACATGATGAAACTTCAGTAGTATTTAATATTTTTACAAAACTTTCCGTCGGCAACTTGTTTAATTTACTATTTACACGCGTAACAGTACAGCTGCTCAGAGTGAAAAAGAGTATGCATGCGAAAAGATTATGTTTTTTTAGTACCATACTATAAATATAAATAAAATGAATAAAGTTCAACAGGAGAAAGCAAATGACGTTATTTATGGTGGCAATTTTTACATTAAGTGGAAACATATCAGCCCCTTGCAACGAAACAGACAATAATAAATATTTTGAAATTTTAAAAACCGAAACAAAGAAAGACCAATTATTGCCGGCAAACAAGATAATTTACAAAAAGGTGCCGACGAAAACAATAAAAACTAATAAAAAATCTAATTAATACTGATATAATTGCAGAAAAGGAATTATTTTGGCTAAAAAAACATATGTCTTGGACACTAGTGTTTATCTTACAGATTCTAGTTGCATCCGAGCATTCAAAAACAACGATATAGTAATACCTCTCAAGGTTTTAGAAGAAATTGACAAACACAAAAAACGTCAAGATTCTGTAGGCTCTCAAGCTCGTTCAACGATTAGGAAGCTAGACGAATTAAGAGCGAAAGGTAGTTTGTCTAAAGGGGTCCGAATAGAGAAAGGTTTAGGTATTATAAGAGTTAGTTCTTATAACCCACTGTGCTTACCTGATGATTTAGATTTAGAAGATTCAGATAATCAAATCATAGCTACCGCCCTATCTGAACAAGAAGAGGCGCCGGCATCTAGAAAAGTTGTAGTAGTTTCCAGAGACATAAACATGCGAGTCAAGTGTGATGCACTTGGCCTTCTCACTGAGGATTACAATGCTGAACAAGTAGTGGAAAACTCGGAAGGTCTATATACCGGTCGATCTGAATTATTAGTCGACGAACAGATAATAGATAAATTTTACAATGGAGATGAAATTTTTGTAACAAAAGAAGAATACAGACTCTACCCAAATCAGTTTGTAATGCTAATATCTAACAGCAATGAGAAAAAGACAGCACTCGCCAGATTTATTAGTTACAACTCTCCTTTGAAAAAGATAATGAAACCCGGCGCGCGAGTCTGGAGCACAACACCTAGAAATAAGGAGCAGCAGTTCGCCTTAGAGCTGTTGATGGACCCGATGGTGCCTGTGGTATCCCTAGTGGGCAAAGCCGGCTCAGGTAAGACCTTACTGGCCCTAGCTGCCGGCTTGGAGCAAACATTCTCATCAGAATCAAGCTACCGGAAGATAGTAGTGACGAAACCAGTCGAACCGGTAGGTAAAGATATTGGATTCCTTCCGGGTACCATGGAAGACAAAATGTTGCCATGGCTAGCCCCAATACAAGATAACTTACAATTTCTCATGGGAGATGACAAAGCAACACTTGAATTATACATGGAAAAAGGACAGATAGAAGTCGAAGCAATGACCTTTATCAGAGGCCGTTCAATTTCGAACGCGTTCATTGTAATAGATGAAGTCCAGAACATGACTCAACATGAAATAAAAACAGTCTTGACAAGAGTCGGAGAAGGTACTAAAATAGTATTAACTGGAGACATCGAACAAATCGACAACGTATACATTGATGCCACAAATAACGGACTATCATATGTGGTAGAGAGATTGAAAGATGAGATGGTAACTGGACACGTAACCTTGCTCAAGGGCGAAAGATCTAAAGTGGCCACCATCGCAGCAACAAAATTATAAATATTCATTAACAAGGAACAAAATGGAAAACCCAAACCTATCTGCTTTAGTCGCAGGTTCAGAGTCTGAACTAAAACAAATAATTGTAGATTATACAGGAGAGAAGTTACAGCCAGAGAATGACGAAATATCTGTACAGCAAGTTATAGAAGTTTTCGCAAGTGAGTTTCCCGAATTTGTGCTCGCCGTAGCAGAAGAGAATTGGATTAGCGGATACACTCAAGCACTTAAAGACGTAAACTTTACAAAATTAAAAGAAGAATCAGAAGACAATGAGAAGTTACCTGAAACAGAAAGTTAGAAAACACTTCGTAGTTAAGAATATAGAAGTATTTGTGAAAGATCTCCCCAGCGAGAATATAAATACCTATTCAGCCATCGAAAAGGCTCTGAATTTGGTACCGCGTCACCTCTTAAAAAGAATAAAATCTATAAACGTCGGAATCTTCAAAGAATTAGAAGATAGAGAAGTTCAAGCGGTTTACAAAGATGCTTCTATTTTTATAACAAGCAAACAGGATTCTGAAGATGACATGGTGGATGACCTCGTGCACGAGGTTGCACATTCTGTAGAAGAACTTTTCAATGAAAGAATATATTCCGACGGCCTAATACGCTCTGAATTCATCCAAAAGAGAAAAAAACTATGGTCATTATTGAAAGATAAAGGTTTTTCTCTTGACTTAGACACCTGTTTGGGTGTAAAATACAATAAAGAGTTCGATGAATTCTTGTATAAACAAGTTGGGTACCCAATGTTATCGATAATCACATCCAACCTTTTTTATTCTCCCTACGGAACTACCTCGTTAAGGGAATATTTTGCAAATGGTTTTGAAGCTTTTTTTATGAAAGAGGATGTTTCAAGACTAAAAAGGGTAAGCCCTAGATTATATGAGAAAATTACAACACTACTAAATGGAGAAAATAATGAAATTCAAAAAGACAGTTGAAATAACAGAAGAGAAAATAACAATAAAGGTATCTTGTGAAAAACGTGTATACTCATCGGAAGAGAGGATAGTTTTTAGAGAGGACATACAGAAATCTATCCCGAAAGAATATTTGGGAAAAGTGAAACTACTAACAAGTCCAGATAAGTTGATTTCGAATATCAACAGAAACAAATACACGAATACAGGTACCTGGGAATATTCAATAATTAAGGAAGAAAAAGAATCTCCCAAAAAATCACCAGCCGCGAGAAACACAAGAAAACAACCATCGAAGACAAAATGAACAAAGAAATTAAAAGAATCAGCTTTTCAGAATTGAAGAACTGGAAAGAATGCCCTCATCGTCACAAACTTATTTATGTAGACAAACTACCACATTTTTCTGGAAATGAATTTACTGCCTTCGGCACAGCAATCCACTCTGTATGCGAACAAGTTGTTCCCGACAGTTCGAAGAATGCACTAGAGATTTTTGAGTTAAGTTTTTTAAATGAACTAATAACCCTAAAGAAAGATGGCCATGAGATAGACAAAAGCTTAGTCGATGACATGCGCACCCAGGCCAAACCTATTTGTGAACAAGTTCTGCCGGCTGTAAAAGAGCACTTTGGAGAGTTTGAAGTGGTATCTGTAGAAGAACAATTACTAGAAGATATGTCAGATATAAAGTCTTTCGGTAAGAAGTTTAAGGGCTTTATCGATATGGTCATAAAAACTCCAGATGACAAATACCATATTATCGATTGGAAAACTTGCTCTTGGGGATGGAATAGAGATAAGAAGTCTGATCCAATGACAACTTACCAGTTAACATATTATAAAAACTATTTTTCTAAGAAACATAATATTGATATGAAAGATATCGAGACATACTTTGTTTTGTTAAAACGAACTGCCAAAAAAGATAACGTAGAGGTGCTAAAAGTGACATCTGGTCCTAGAAAAGTAGAAAATTCATTAAAAGTTTTACAAAATGCTGTTATAAATATTGAAAGAGGTATGAGTATAAAGAACCGCCTCAATTGCAAATACTGCAAATTTAAAAATACAGAGCACTGCACATGACAAAACAAAAAAAGAAAATTCTAGTAATCGCCGACTCTCCACTAGCCCCATCGGGAGTAGGTACGCAAACAAAATATATGATTGAGGCTATGTTAAAAACCGGAGAGTATAAATTTCTCTGTCTAGCCGGGGCCATGGCTCATCAAAACTACTCACCACAAGCTGTTGATCCTTGGGGAAAGGATTGGGTGATTAAGCCCGTCGATGGGTATGGAGACCAGAACACAATCAGGGCAATACTTAGAGACTACAAACCAGACGTCTTGTGGTTTATGACAGACCCTAGATTTTATGTTTGGTTATGGAGTATGGAGAATGAAATAAGAGAAAACGTACCAATGGTATATTATCATGTTTGGGACAATTATCCATACCCAAGATACAATAAGCAATTTTATGATTCTAACGACACGATATGCACGATAAGCAAAGTAACAGATGATATCGTTAGGAACGTATCGCCGGCAGTCGACTGCGTGAGAATACCACACACAGTAGACACAGATATATTTAGAAAATCAACATCGGAATCTATCAGTAATACTAGAAATATGATAATTGGTCAAGATGATAAACTAATTTTCTTTTGGAACAACCGAAACGCGCGCCGCAAACAATCAGGCACTTTAATTTTTTGGTTTAAAGAATTTCTAGACAAGGTCGGCCACGACAAGGCATGTTTAGTTATGCACACTGAACCAAAAGATCCTCACGGTCAAGACCTCGAAGCCATCATGAAGGAATTGGGGTTAGATAATCGACAAATAATTTTGTCAACTACGAAAGTTTCACCTCACGAATTGGCAAAGGTATATAGTGCGGCAGACTGCACGATAAATATATCAGATGCAGAAGGTTTCGGTCTAGGAACCTTAGAATCGCTATCGTGTGAGACGCCTATTATAGTCAATATGACAGGTGGCCTGCAGGAACAAGTAACTGATGGCCAGGCGTGGTTTGGCTTCGGAATAGAGCCAAGTTCAAAGTCTATAATAGGCTCCCAGGACGTCCCTTATATCTACGAAGACAGGATGAACAAAGAAGAATTTATCGAAGTTATGGTAAAGTTCTACGAGATGTCTAAGCAAGACAGAGAATCGATGGGTGCATCAGGTCGCGAACATGTGTTGAAAAATTATGGTTTTAAGCAGTACTCTGAGTTATGGAAATCTACATTTGATACTATAATTGAAAAATTTGGTTCTTGGGAGAATAGAAAAAATTACAAAAACTGGGAAATTAGAGAAATATTATGAAAATACTTTTAGAGGCGCCAATCCTTACAAAATCTGGTTACGGTGAACATTCAAGATTCGCATTCCGTGCGTTAAGAACTCTACCGGGTGTGTTCAAAACAGCAGAAGTGTTTATAAATCCTTTAAATTGGGGACAGACAGGCTGGATATCTGAAGAATCAGAAGAAAAGAGTATGATTGACCGGTGCATATTGAATTTTGGAAGTTATGTCAATCAATGTAAGGAATCTCAAAAGAACACCGAATGGGACTTGCAAATATTCGTAGGTATACCTAATGAATTCGTCAAGCGCGCAGCCCATTCAATATGCATAACCGCAGGTATTGAGACTGACAGGGTCGACCCTTCTTGGTTGATGAAAACCAGGGAAGGAATCCAGAGGATTATAGTACCATCAACGCATTCGAAACTAGGCTTTACAGAGACTAGTTATGAGCTTTTCAATCAAACTACGAATGAAAAGACATTATTGGAGTGCGCCAGTGAAGTTGATGTGGTACCTTATCCCCATAAACGAATACAACCAAAAGATATAAATTTCACACTTAAAACTGAATTTAATTTTTTGTCAGTGGCACTGCTTGGTCCTAGGAAGAATATTGAAAACATGATAAACTGGTTCGCTGAAGAGTTCAAGGATGATAACGTTGGACTTGTACTTAAAACCGGACTTACATGTGGTTCAATTATAGATAGAGAAGCTACCCAGAAGGCCTTGGAACAAACACTAAAGCCTTACAAAGACCGAAAATGCAAAGTCTATCTTTTGCACGGAGATTTATCAGAAGAAGAGTTGCACTCTCTATATTGTCGACCCGATATCCATGCGTATACAACGACTACACATGGAGAAGGTTATGGTCTCCCTCTGTTCGAAGCCGCTTACAGTGGTTTGCCTATTATCGCGACTGACTGGTCCGCTCATCTTGATTTTTTATCCGTACCGTATGAGGAGAGTGGAAAGGTCAAACAAGAAAAACTATTTTCAAAAGTGGATTTCGACATTAAGCCTATTCCGCAAAACGTGATATGGAAAGATATAATCCCGGAGGGTTCTCAATGGGCTTACCCAAAAGAGGAGTCATTTAAAAGTCAAATGCGCAGCGTCTATGAAGACTATGAAACATACAAGAAAAGAGCCGCTTCCCTAAAGTCTCACATTTTAGAAGAGTATGCAGAAGATAAAATAATGGAAAGAATGGTATCTTCAATGATATCAGACATTCATCCTACCCTTAAGAGTAAAATGAAAAACACCCAGACCTTAAATCAGGAAGTGGTGGTTTTTGAGTGAGAAAAATATATTTTATATCAGACTTTTTTGCGATTGACCACCCGGGTGGCGCAGAACTTGTAGATGATCAACTTGTAAACTACCTCAAACATAAAGGACACATCGTAGAGAAAATTAGGTCTTTTGATTCCGACAAAATAAAGGAGACGTTTCTGGAAGATGCCTGTTACATAGTATCTAATTTTGTAGGAATGACAGAAGAGATTAAAAAAGGTATGCAATCGAAGAGATATTCAATTTATGAACACGACCACAAATACTTGGTTACCCGAGACCCCTCTAACTTTGTAGATTTCAAGGCGCCTGAGTCAGCAATCATTAACCGCGATTTCTACAGGTGGTCTCAAAATATATTCTGCCAGTCAAAAAAGCATAAAGAAGTTGTGGAAAGTAACCTTAAATTGCTAAACATTGTTAACTTAGGGTGCACCCTTTGGAGCGACAAAGAGATATCTTCTCTAGAGAGAGTTGCAGGAACAACCAAAACAAAGAACACAGCTATACTCAAGTCTTCAATACCCACTAAAGGACAACGAGAGGCTGAAGAATATTGTAAAGAAAACAATCCGGATTTTGAGTCGATTGGGAACCTTCCCTACGATGAATTCTTAACTGAGTTGGCCAAATTTGAAAATTTGGTTTTTCTTCCTAGTGTATTGGAAAGTTTCTCTAGACTAGCAGTAGAAGCCAGAATATTGGATTGCAAATTAATTACCAATCAAAATATTGGATGTACATCTGAAGAGTGGTTCAGGGAAAACAAGGGCCACACATTGTTAGAAATTGTAAAGTCAAGACAATTAGGAATACTAGAGAAAATAGAAAAGTCAATAACATCAGAAGACTGTCACCAAGTCCCTCCTATTGATCACGGAATAACTGTTATTTTAAATTCGTATCGCCGACCTTACAATCTTGAGCTGCAAATTAAAGCAATCAGAGAACAGTCAAAAGTTCCGGCTGAGATTTGGTTATGGGTGAACAAACATGAAGACAACGTAGATTTCGATTATGAATCTCTAGGTATCGATAAAATATTTAGAAACGATTATAACTGGAAGTTCTACGGCCGCTTTGCCGCAGCACTGTTGGCAGACACTGAATTTGTGGCAATATTTGATGACGATACAATACCGGGAAATAATTGGTTTGACAACTGTATTAAAACAATGAAATCCAACGAAGGGATTCTTGGCACAGCCGGCGTCACACTCAATGATAGTATTTATATGCACCACAACCGTTGCGGCTGGCCTTCACACAACGAGGAAACCACCCGGGTTGACCTCGTCGGACACGCCTGGTTTTTTAAGAGAGAGTGGCTTAAGTATCTATGGATGGAAAAGCCAACAACTTGGGATAATGGAGAAGATATACAGTTTTCGTATTTAGCCCAGAAGTATGGAAATGTCCAAACCTACTGTCCACCTCATCCGCCAAACGATAAGTCTCAGCATGGTTCGATACTAGGAAACGAGCTTGGAATAGATAACAAGGCAACTTCCACAAATAATGAGATATCTCATGAACAGTTCTTCAGCGAGAGAGATACTTGCGTTCAGACAGCAATTAAGGGGGGATGGAGGACAGTAAAGGGCATTGCCCTGTGATTCTATTGAGTTTCGGTACACGCCCTGAGTGGATAAAAATTAAGCCTCTGTTTCGATTGTTAAATAAACAAGTATCATGCAAGCTTCTTTTCACGGGACAGCATATAGATTTGTTGTCAAAACTAGAAGAAGACGTAGAATTAATGAAATTAGAGGTAAGAAGTGGTTCGAATAGGCTGGATTCAATAGTTAGCTCTATTATGAACAACGAAGAAATATTCGAAGGCGTGACATCGGTTTTAGTACAGGGAGACACAACCTCTGCATTTTCGGTCGCTTTAGCTGCTTTCCACAGAAAAATCAAAGTAATACATCTGGAAGCGGGATTGAGAACTTACGATAAAAAACAACCATACCCAGAAGAGTTCAATCGACAGGCCATATCTAGAATAGCAGACATACACCTATGCCCAACCGAGCTAGCGAAGAGTTTCCTGGTAAAAGAAAATGTAGAAGGTATAAAAGAAGTGGTAGGAAATACGGTGCTCGACAACCTCAAAGACATTAAAACAGAATACACCAATAAAATAATAATAACAATGCATAGAAGAGAAAATCATGAAACTTTGAAATCGTGGTTTTTAGAATTAAACACCTTAGCTAAAAACAACCAAGATTACGAATTCATCTTCCCTTTGCATCCCAATCCAAATGTCCAAAAATATAAGAATCTTCTGAACAATATATCAGTTGTCGAGCCTATGGAATATGACGATTTCATTAAAGTCTTATCAAAAACTAGAATGGTCATAACAGATTCAGGCGGCCTACAAGAAGAGACTTCGTTTCTAGGTAAGAAGTGCATTGTGTGCAGAGAAAAGACAGAAAGAACAGAGAGTTTGAATGTTTTTTCATATCTATGTAAGAGTCCCGACCAACTGAATAGCGTCTTCGAGAAAGTAAATGGAGATCATATACCGAAAGGGCAGTGCCCGTTTGGTGATGGTAATGCATCGTCCAAAATATGCGAGATTTTAAAACATGAGCTTTAGATTAGGATTTATTAGGCACGCGCGCTTTAACGTGTTGACTTCCCAAGCATGTAAAAAGATGATGACATATAAGGACTCGTGCTATGTTAGGTAAAAGCTTCAGAGGGGATTTGGATAAGTTTGAAAAGAAATTATTATCCAAGGAGAATTTTGCTTTTGTTAGGTTTTCTGACGGAGAAGCAGACATATTAAAAAATATGAAGCTTGTAATATCTGACAATTATGTCATAGAGGGGGACTTCGTACATAATTTCGGATATAAAAAGGACGACCATAAACACTTCGATCCTGAAGAACATCAATTCGTTAGACAGAAACTTATAGAATCGTTTAAGTTCTCGAAAGAGAACTATTACACTGGCATTGCTTGTCCGTGTTGTATTGGGGGCCATCAAGCACATACTTGGATGAAGAGAGAGATTAACCGCTCAAGTACGCATTTGACCTGGGCCAATCTGTTTGTAAATGGAAATTATTCCGCGTTCCTAGAGAATATAGTGCCAGCGCTCGAAGGTAGAAAAGTAGTACTAATTTGTAGTAAAAATGCAAATATAGAAACCGCAATGGAGAAATTAAAATGCAATATAGTAAAAGACTTCAGGGTTGGAGAGAACTGTATAGTGAATGACCATCATCTCATAGATGATATTAAAGATTGGATAAAAGATAACAGTATTAAGGATCACGTATTTTTATTCTCTGCAAGTAGTTTGAGTGAAATATTGATACACGAATTATTTAAGAGTTTCGACGATAATACTTATATGGATATAGGTACGTGTCTCCATCCTTATTTTGAATTAGGTTACGACCGGGACTACCTGAAGGGATACTGGGGTAAAGGCGCATCTATGGACTCCAAGAAAATGTGCACCTGGAACTTAGACGCTCGTATAGTTGAAAATGAGAGAGTTTATTGGGAAGAAATCAGAAACCTAAGAAACGATGAAGAGGTGAAAAAAGGATTCATAGAACAAGAATTTATAACAGAAGAAGTTCATATGGAATTTATGAAAAAACACTCCGATAAGTATCTGATAGCGCTTTGTGAGAACGAATTCGCAGGATATGTGGGAGCGATAGAAGAAGATATCAGAGTCGCAGTGGCGCCAAGGTTCCAAGGAATAGGTATCGGAAAATACATGATAAGTAAAATAATGGAAAAATATCCAAACAGTTGTGCTAAGATAAAACCAGAAAACAAGGCAAGCTTGGCTTTATTCAAAGCAAGCGGTTTTACAGAAAAATATTATATCTTAGAAAGGTAGACTTACATGTTACATAATCCATATAAAATAGTTAAAATGTTCGAAGAAAACGTTGCGCATTACACAGGTGCCCCATATGCGGTCTCGATGAACAGTTGTACGAATGCAATTTTTCTAGCTTGTAAATGGCACAAGGTTGCCGAACAAGAAGTTATACTACCAAAAAGGACTTATCTTTCTCCACCGCAATCTGTGTTGCAAGCCGGCGCAAAGTTAGTTTTCGAAGATCTAGACTGGAAGGGCATATATCAATTGAAACCTTTTCCAATCTACGACGCGGCCAAAAGATTAACCTCTAACATGTATATTCCTGGTACGATGATGTGTTTATCTTTTCATATAAAAAAGCACTTAAAAATAGGAAAAGGCGGAATGATACTGTTGGATGACCCCACCGCGGCAAAGTGGTTGAAATCCCGCAGATACGAAGGAAGGACTGATGGTTTAAAATACCATGAAGATGAGATAGATGAAGAAGGATGGAATATGTACATGACACCAGAACAAGCAGCTAGGGGACTAACACTTTTGCAAAATTATCCTGAGCACGTCCCAGATATACCAGAGGTTCCGCCATATAGAGACTTAACTGAATTTGAACTCTTTAAAGACATAGAGGTAAGGGAATAACTCAAAATGACACAGATAGCATTGATAGTAGACACGAACTCCAATTATTCTGACGTATGGACACCTTGCTTCGACCGGCTCAATAGACATTGCAAAGACATTAAGAAATATGTATTTACGGATACTGCAAAGGATGTGCCAGAAGAGTTAACACCCATTTTATACAACAATGATGAGTCGTACAGAAATCAGTTTTTATCTTGTATAAAACAAGTACCGGAAGAATACATCATTTATACAAGCGAAGATTATATATTGTACGAACAAGTAGACGCAGAAGAGATAAACAATATCGCGAAATTCTTAAAAAGCAAAAACTATAGCTTTTGCAAGTTTATAAAAGGTCCAGAGAGCACTCGACACCTCAAAGACAACCTCTATGAAATAGACAGTAACAGTGGTAATTTCTTCGCTCAACAGGCTAGTGTCTGGAATACAAGAGACTTTGAGAATGTATTTACCGCGGCACCAAGCGAAAGTACTAGAATGCAACATGAACCACAAGGTTCAACATTGTGCCGAAAGTTAGGCCTAAAAGGAATCCAGCACTTTTCAGGGACACCCAAACGAGGCCTGCATCATCATGATTCTAGCATATTTCCATGTATAGCTACTGCAGTGGTCAAGGGATTGTGGAATGTTTCAGAATATCCAAAAGAAATGAGCCAGATATCCAAAGAGTATAAAATAAATTTCAACATTAGGGGTACAAGATAATGAAGATTATAGCAGATTGGTCAGACGACAGTAACTGGGGTGTAGTACCTTATATGCACGAGTCTCTGAAGGTGCTGTGTGATGACTCAAAAACAGAAGTTTTAATGAACGGCGCAGCATGGATCTATCGCCACAATATAAAAGAGCCTTTTAAGGATTACAAGAGAAGATGCCTGTTAGCTTTGTGGAGTCCTTGTGAATTTACCGCAAAAAAAGATTACTACCACTTCGACCATTATGATTTCTTCACCGATGTTTACTGTGTCTGCCCCCTTACGTGCAAATTCATGAATGAGCACTACGGATACGAAAAGTTCAAGTACATACCGTACCCTTACACTAATAGGTCCGTAACAGAGTTTGGAGATTATGATGCAGACTGTTCCTGGATGGGCTCCATTCATGGAGATGATCACATAAAAGCGGTAGAAGTAATGGAGAAGTTTAAATACAAGTTTATGACATCTCAGCGAAACACCTGGATGCGCCACCCATACGAGTTCAATAAGTGCACACATGTTATGTTATCCAATGATGATAAATTAAAAGAACTAAGCAAGTGCAAATCATCTCTTAGTTTTAACATGATATACATGAGTCCAGCGTCCATCCAAAACAAGGGTGAGAGCTTTTCAAGGTTTCAAGAGGGCATAATGCCTCAATTCAAGGTGAGGTCTCACGAGATCACTAGTTCAAAATCTTTGATGATAGTCAAGAAAGACCCGTGGAACCTAGTGGAAGACTTCTATGAGCCCGGTAAAGAATTCGTATATTTTGAGAATTTTAAACAACTGGAAGAAATAATTGAAGATGTTTCTAAAAACTTTCATAATTATGAGGATGTAATAGAAGCAGCTTACAAAAGAAGCAAAGATTATACAGTAGAAAACATATATCGTTATATTCAAACGAACGATAAATCATTAATAACTTGGAGTAATAATAATGTTTGAGAACAAGAAGGTGCTCGTCACCGGAGGTACAGGCCTTGTCGGCAGAGAGTTGGTTGAACTTTTAGTCAACCGCGGAGCAGATGTTACATCTGCTTCGTTAGATGAAAATAACCTAGACCCCTCTTGGGGCGCGAAATATATTAAAAAGGACCTTCGGTCCAAAGAAAATTGCATGGAACTTTGTAAAGATATGGACTATGTTTTTCATATTGCAGGGATTAAAGGTTCTCCTGTGGTTATGAAAACTTTTCAATATCAGGTGTTTAGAGACTTCATCATGATGAATACTAACATGATTGATGCAATTTATAACACACCGTCTGTAAAATGGGGACTGTACACAAGCACCATCGGCACCTACGGACCAGCTAGGACGTTCAAGGAAGACGACCTGTGGACTCAAAACCCTTCACCTAACGATTGGTATGCGGGATGGTCTAAAAGGATGGGAGAGGTGCAAATTAACGCATATGACGAGCAATATGAGAACCCAAAGATGTCCATAATCAAGCCGGCCAATATTTATGGGAAGTTTGACAATTTTGATTTAAGAACGTCAACTTTAATTCCGTCACTTACAAGAAAAGTGTTTGAGGCAGAGGAATCTGTTGAAATTTGGGGGACAGGCACTGCGGGAAGGGATATTGTACATGCTAGAGATATCGCCCGCTCTGCAATATTCGCGGTAGAAAATAAAATTACAAAACCTTTAAATGTTGGAAACGGAAAGACCTTCACAATTAAGGAGGTGATAGAAACATTAGTAAGAGTATCAGGAAAGAACCTTGAAATAACTCACGATCTTACAAAACCAACAGGAGATCAATTTAGAGTCCCCAATACAGAGAGGTTGCAGGGTCACGGATTTGAGCTGTCTGTTACTTTGGAAGACGGCTTAAAAGAAACTTATGATTGGTACGCAAAGAACGGCCCAACAAAGGGTAGATTCAACCCATATTATACAGGAGAAAACAATGATTAACAAGAAATTTATAAAACAACACATTCACAACCAAAAGGTGTCACCAAAGATAGACTTGGTTTTGTCAATTTCGGAGCAAAGGTCCAGGAATATTCTAGCAACAAACGATTGGTACAAAGATTTATACATCGACCCCAACGTTGATATTGTAAATAGTCACCCACAAGTGACACAACAGGTGAGAGAGGAGCTGGTAGATTTCTTAGAACTGCTGATGAAGAACAACACGAAAACAATGCTTCAGATAGGTCTAGGTCACTGGGCCTCAACTCATTTCATTTTGAGTCTGCTTCTGGAGCACATGACCACGATTGAATATAACTCTGAATTTATAGATAGATATAAACCGGAGATGGACGAGGATTTTGAAACAGTCATATGCGGAGACTCGACACTCGTTCACGAAGATTTGCACGAGCAGTTCGATGCTGTTTTTATTGACGGAAACCATTCTTATGAGTATGTGAAGAAGGATTTAGAAAATTATTTACCTAAGGTTAGAGAGGGCGGAATCATCGCTTTACATGATGTTAATTTCGAGGGCGACCGCTACGGTAGCCCAAAGGTTTTAAGGGAGTCTGGATTTAAGTGGAACTTCATATCGTATTCAAAAGAGGTGGGAATAGCTTATATCGTGAAGGGTGAAGAATGAGAAAAAACATGTTAATCTGCGGCGCAGACGGGTTCATAGGCAAGACGTGTCTTGATCACTTTGCGGAGCAATATAACATTACGGCAACCATATTCAACAAAGAAAAGCCATCAAGAGGGTCTGTCCCTGGTGTCGAGTACATTTCTGTCGATTTAAGAGACGAATCACAGGTCATAAATTTGTTTGATAAAAGGACCTTCGACGTGGTTCTGCAGACAGCCGCCACCACGACAGGCGCCAAAGATGTTGTAGAACGACCATACGTGCATGTCACTGACAACACTGTAATGAATGCTTGGATATTTAGGGAAGCAATGAGGACCAAGGTGGGACACTTGCTCTTTCCAAGTTGCACAGTAATGTATCAACCCAAAGATACTCCACAGTCAGAAAAGGACTGGAGTCCAATGGACGAAATTTATTCAGCATACTTTGGCGTTGGAAACATGAAGGTTTTTTGTGAGAAAATGTGCGACTTTTATTCGAGAATTGGCACTACTAAGTTTACAGCTTTTCGGCACTCCAACGTCTATGGACCTAAGGACAAGTTTGATTTAGATAAGTGCCACGTCGTTCCTGCATTTGTGAATAAAATAATAAATGCAAAAGACACTTTAGAGGTTTGGGGCAAAGGGCGCGCCTCGCGAGATATTGTTTACATCGACGACTTAGTCGACTTTATTGAGAAGTGCATCGACAAACAAGAATCGAAGTATGAACTATATAATTGTGGAGCAGGAGAAGCCTACCCCATTTTAGAGCTTGCAAAGGTAATAATGAACATAAACAACAAGGAGTTGAAGTTTGAGTTTGACTTGTCGAAACCAGACATTCCTACAACTGTGATATTGGACTGTTCAAAAGCTAGAGAAGAATTGGGCTGGCAACCCAAAACGAGTGTTGAAGAAGGGCTCAGGAAAACAAGCGAGTGGTACAAAGAGCATGTACAGTGATACTATAATTGTTCAAGATAAATTCATCGAGAACAGGGGCAGCATATATACGGTTTACGACAGAAGGAATGTTCCTCACGATATAAATTTTGTACAAGATAAGGTATCAAAATCTTTTCAAGGAGTTGTTAGAGGCTTTCACGGCGATGACGAGACTTGGAAGCTTATATCTTGTTTATATGGGACAATAAAATTGGTAACATATAATATTGATAAAGATGTCAAAAGGACTTATATTCTAGATTCAGAAGATATAGTCAACAAATCAGTCCTTGTACCACCTAGAACACTCAACGCACACCAGTGTCTAAGCACTAGTTGCATATTCCATTACAAATGGAGTGAATATTACACAAATCCTGAAAATCAGTGGAGCGTATGTTATAATGATTTAGACATCGACCCGTGCTGGGACCCTAGGTATCCACCAATAGTCTCGGAAAGAGATAAAAACTCGCTAACACTAAAGGAATTAAAGAATCATGTTAACAGCACAACAACTAATTGAATTTGAAAACAAGATTGCACAAATCTATGAGGATGGAAAAATCAAAGCACCCGTTCATTTGAGAGATGGTAATGAGCAGATACTAGTGGATTTATTCTCAAAATTGAACATGTCAAAAGACGACTACGTTTATTCCACTTGGGCCAGTCACCTACATGCCTTGTTAAAGGGTATACCCCCGGCTGATGTGGAAGAGGATATATTAGAGGGAAGGTCAATTACTCTACATTACGCAGAGCATAATTTTTACAGCTCTGCGATCGTGGGTGGAATATCACCAATCGCGACTGGTACTGCGTTGTCTATAAAGAAGCAGAATAAAAATAATAGAGTTTACTGTTTTCTTGGGGACATGGGGTTTAGAACGGGAATCACTCACGAATCGATTATCTATTCGATATCGAATGACCTACCGATAACCTTCATAGTAGAAGACAACGAAAAATCTGTTGGCACCCCAACGCAAGAGTCTTGGGGCCCGAATGTCGAAATAAAGACTATTTTTGATTTTTATGACAACTTGTCGAAAAATACTAAAACAGATATGATATATTATAAATATAATATGACCTACCCACACTCTGGCACTGGTGTGTTTGTAGAATTTTAAAGATGATTTTATTAAAATGGGATATGAAAAATAATGAATTATAAAGAAGAAGTATTTAAGGGGATGGAATTATTAAATTCTAATCCAAAGACAATTTTTATTGGACAAGCAGTTGAACACAAAGGTACAGCATTGACTCATCAGGTCAAAAACTTTGACAAAACAAAGTTGCTAGAATTACCAGTAGCAGAAGAGTTCCAAGCCGGAATAGCTCTAGGTTTAGCTATAGATGGTTACATACCAGTTTCCTTATACCCTAGGATGAATTTTATCATCTTAGCAATGAA
>Ga0315322_10000881_pt1 | contig 22923 bp, 18 predicted proteins | sample M110021515metaG_FD_203461 | JGI IMG/M metagenome (GOLD analysis project Ga0315322, IMG submission 203461) | Ammonia-oxidizing marine archaeal communities from Monterey Bay, California, United States - M1 100m 21515 | ecosystem: Environmental > Aquatic > Marine > Intertidal zone | place: USA...
TGTCATCGTCACGCATCGCCCCTCCTGGTTGAATCACTACCGAAACTCCCGCTTCGACAGCAGCTTCTATCCCATCTGGGAACGGGTAAAAAGCGTCACTGGCACAGGCACCGCCAGCTGCTCGCCCAGCCGCTTTATTTGCGGCTATCTGACCCGACTCAACTCTATTTTGTTGCCCAGCCCCAATCCCCCAAGCTGTGCCACCCTTGCTAAGAACAATCGCATTTGATGTGACGTGGCCGGCAACTCGCCACGCAAATGCAGCATCTTGCCATTCAGATTCTGTTGGCTGTCGTTCAGTTTTTACTACCCAATCAGGCCGTTCAGCTTTAAAATTGTGTGCAGTTTGTGCAAGCCATCCACCTGTGATTTGGCGCAATTCTGTTTGCTGTTTATCAGGGCTTGGGCCTTCAAGAATTCGAGTGTTTTTTCGTTTAGACCTGATCCGGTCAATTACTCCGTGTTCGAAACCCGGCGCAATTATGAGGTCTGCCTGAGCGGATTGTTCTATTGCTTCTACGGTCGAAAGGTCAATTGCATGATTAAACGCAACGATTCCTCCGAATGCTGATCGAGGATCACAGTCGTACGCTCGTTGGTAAGTTTCGGCAAGGTCGGAACCAATCGCTGCGCCACACGGATTTGCATGTTTTATGATCGCTACCGCTTTGTCGTGATTCACTTCACCCAAATCGTGAACGATTCGCCATGCAGCATCGGCGTCAAAAAAGTTGAGGTAGCTGAGAGCTAGCCCCTCATGTTGGACTACGTGATCCCACCATGGAGAGGTTCCAACAAGGCGGTATCTTGCTCCATCTTGGTGAGGGTTCTCCCCGTAGCGACAATCAGCTGCTTTTTCTAAAGCCAAATGGATTGATGGTGGTAATGGATCATCGGCATCGAACCAATCGACAATAGCTGCGTCATATGCTGCGGTATGAGCAAAAGCTGCTCGAGCAAGTCTTTTCCTTGTGGCTTCTGATAGTTCACCAGTTTCTGCGAGTTCTGCGATGACCGGTTCATAATCTGAAGGTTCTACGAGGATTCCTACTGATCCATGGTTCTTTGCGGCAGCTCTGACCATCGTTGGTCCGCCGACGTCTATGAGTTCAATGCTCGGATCGCTCCTAAATGGGTACAGGTTGCATACAACCAGATCAATTGGGGTTATATCTGCAGTTGTAAGCGCCTTCATATGTGCGGGTTTTGTGCGGTCGGCTAGGATTCCTCCATGAATCCGGGGATGTAATGTTTTAACTCGGCCGTCTAGCATCTCAGGACTATCGGTAACGTCCTCAACTTCGAGTACTGCTATTCCAGCTGCGCTCAACGCTGAAGCTGTTCCTCCACTAGAAATTATTTCCCATCCCATTTCGATCAGGGTGTTAGCGAATTCCACTATGCCAGTTTTGTCATAAACAGAAATGAGTGCTCTCAAGAGTTTTTCTCCAGTGTTTCAATAAACCGTTTTATTGTGTTTGGGTATATTTCTCGTTCAACAGCTTTTATGCGTTCATGAAGGCTGAATTCGTCGTCGTCTGACAAAATTTCAATGGCTTGTTGCGCAAGGATAGGTCCAGCATCTACTTCTAGCGTCGCTATATGCACAGTACATCCCGTTACTTTAACACCATGCTGAAGTGCGTCTCTCACACTGTGCCAGCCTGGGAATGAAGGCAGTAGTGATGGGTGGGTATTCAGAACTCGCGTATCGAAAGCTCGGAAAAAAGCTTCGCCAAGTACAGTTCCGAAACCGGCCATCGCAATAACATCAATGTTCTTTTCTTCTAAGGCCTGCACTACTTGTTCTGTGAAAATAGATCGATCAAATTTTTTGCCGAACTCAGCACGCGTTATTTCTGTCGACACGATCCCATTATTTTTAGCTAACACCGTTGCATTACAGGGCCGGTCTGTCAGCACAAGCGCCACATCTATAGACGCTCCAAGAATTGCTTCGAGGATTGTTCCGGTTCCTGATGCCAAGACTGCTACTCGCACATACCGGAACATAGTTGCCAAAAATGGCTGTGGGGCACCGGTTCGGTCCGGAGCCCCACATTTTTGATTTTATTTTTGATTAGAGCAAAAGTTCGAGTTAGAGAGTCGCCACTATTTCTGCCATTAACTCGCCAGCTTCGGTTGGGTTCAAACCAACTTTCACCCCAGCATCTCGCAATGCTTCCATCTTTGCATCTGCAGTTCCTTTTCCTCCGGACACAATCGCTCCAGCGTGTCCCATTTTTTTCCCAGGAGGCGCCGTAACACCAGCAACATAGGAAGAAACTGGTTTCGTCATACTATTTTTTATAAAGTCAGCTGCTTCTTCTTCAGCGGAACCTCCGATTTCACCGATCATCATCACAGCTTTTGTGTCAGGATCAGCCTCAAACGCTTTCAAACAATCAATGAAAGAAGTACCCGGCACCGGATCTCCGCCGATACCAACACATGTGGTCACTCCAATATTTTTTTGTTGGAGCTCATAAAGGGCTTGGTAAGTGAGAGTTCCGGATCTACTAACGATTCCTACCGGTCCGCCACTTTTAGCTATGTGTCCAGCAGTGATTCCAATATTGCATTCTCCTGGTGTGATGATCCCTGGACAGTTAGGTCCTAAAAGTTGAACATTCGGGTAGTCACGGCGCAAAAGATTGAAAAATTTTGCTTCATCATGCGCTGGAACACCTTCTGTGATGCACACAATGAATTCAACGCCGCCTTCTGCAGCGTCCATTACAGCATCAAATACTCCGGCTGCCGGGATAAATATACAAGAGGCTTTGGCTCCCGTGGCTTCAACAGCTTCTGCACAGTTAGCGAAGATTGGCACTCCGTCAACTTCAGTTCCTGCTTTTTTGGGGTTAGTTCCTGCTACTACTTGTGTTCCGTACTCGCGGTTCAGCGAGCCATAATAGCGTCCCTGTGACCCTGTGAGTCCTTGATATATGACCTTGGTGTCCTTATTAACGAAGATGCTCATAATCGTTCTCCTTAAGCCTTAGCCATGGAGACGGCTGTGCGTGCAGCGTCTAGCATGGTTGGTTCCATCATCAGTTTGTTATTTAAGTGTGGCTGCAAGATTGCGCGGCCCTCGTCTGCGTTCGTGCCATCTAGCCGAATAATGATCGGGGCGTCTATGTTGACGCGCTTAAGTGCTTCGACAATGCCGTTAGCTACTTCTTCGCCTCGGGTGATACCGCCGAAAATATTAATAAATATTGATTTTACTTCAGGGTCATTGTTGATGACTTCAAGCGCCCCAGCCATTACATCAGCATTTGCGCCTCCACCAATGTCTAAGAAGTTGGCAGGTTTTCCACCGACCTGGTTGATTACATCTACCGTGCTCATCGCGAGTCCCGCTCCATTGGCGATTACTCCAACACTTCCTTCGAGCCCGACATATTGCAGTCCTTTTGAGTGAGCTGCTTCTTCTCGCTCGTCTCGGGGCTGAGTTTCGTCAAATTCAACATATTCCGGATGGCGAAACACTGAGTTTCCGTCGAGCGTTACTTTGGCGTCTAGCACATGCACTCTCTGGTCAGGAGTGAGTATCAACGGGTTGATTTCGACGAGATCCGCATCGCCGCCTACATAGGCTTCGTACAGCTGAATCATGATATCTACAGCACCTTCAACCGCTGCTGGGTTAAGGTTTGCTCCCTCCACCCATGCTTGGGCAGCTTCGCGAGAAAGCCCTTCAGCGGGATCAACATGAATTTTGCTGATTGCATCCGGGTTTTCTGCTGCGACGGTTTCTATTTCAACTCCGCCTTCTGCAGAAAGCATCCCTAAATGTTTTTTAGCGGACCGGTCGAGAGTGAAGCTTGCGTAATACTCTTCCGAAATATCGCTAGCTTTTTCAATCCAGAGCCGTTGAACAATATGACCATTAATATCTAGTCCGAGAATGTTTTCGGCATGAGTACGTGCATCATCTACCGAGGCAGCGAACTTAACTCCGCCTGCTTTCCCGCGGCCGCCTGTATGCACTTGAGCCTTCACCATTACTGGAGTGCCTAAGTCTTCAGCTGCCTTTACTGCTTCGTCAACTGTGAAGGCAACAGCTCCTGGGGAGACTGGCATGCCGTACTTTGCGAAGAATTGCTTTCCTTGATATTCGAAGAGGTCCACTCGGGCGCTCCTATGTCGGTTGATGTGAGCCGCACAATTGGGCCCACGAATTAGACATACTAGGTCGGTGAAGGCGACTATCGTCTACCTGGGGAGGGGTATCTAGTGACAAATTTAAATACCGGCACAGATGTGATGCTGGCAAAACGAGTTGGCAGGGTCGCGATTTTAAGTTTTAACCGCCCAGAAGCTCGCAATGCTTTGCATCCTGAGACCTACGAGGCATTCAATCGGATGCTTCCTTTATTAGCCGAGGACCCTGATGTAGGGGCCTTAATGATCACAGGGGCTGGGGGAGCATTTTGTGCAGGGGGTGACGTGAAGTCTATGAAAGCCCGCAATTCTGGGGTTTCAGCTGAAGCAGCCACAGATGATTTGAGAGCTAGACAACGGGCAGTGTCTTTTGCTCTTAACACATTCCCAAAGGTAACTGTTGCTGCGGTTGATGGAGCGGCAGCAGGCGCCGGTATGTCAATTGCGTTGGCTTGCGATTTACGAGTTGCGTCGGTTCGCGCATTGTTCACTACAGCTTTTGCGAAAGTTGGTTTTTCAGGCGATTTCGGTGGAAGTTATTTTTTGACTCAACTGGTCGGAGCCGGAAAAGCCAAAGAATTGTATTTAACAGCTGAACGGTTTGATGCAAGGACTGCAAACGAACTTGGGGTCGTCAATCAAATTCTGGAAGGCGATGATTTTGAAAGTCTCGCCGTTGCCTATTGCCAGCAATTCGCAGATGGGCCCACCATTGCTCATCGTTATATGAAAGAAAATTTAAACCGGGCTCTTGTCGCTGATTTAGCGACTTGTCTTGACGCTGAAGCAACAGCAATGACACGTTGCCGTTCCACCGAAGATCATAAAGAAGCAGTCGAAGCTTTTGTCGCTAAACGAACACCAATTTTTCATGGTCGTTAGATCAACTTTATGTAACTTTTTTGAGATTGGCGTATGAAAGAACGAGCGTTTTTTGTCCAGCTTCAACGAAATTAATCGTCACCTCAGCATTTTCTCCTTGTCCTGACAGGTCAATAATTACTCCTTCACCAAATTTAGAATGGCGGATATCTTCGCCTATTTTGTACGCAAGATTTTCCGACGGCGACGAATTTGGTAGCTGGTTCGCTATCGCTCGTTCAACGACACGTTCCTTAGCTTTTTCGCGGCGTTCTTGTCTGCGATCTTCTGCCCTTCCGGTCCCGCCGACGACTCTGGTTCCATCAGTGTCATCTTTGGGTCGTGCATTCGAATAGGTTGACTCACTCATAGCGCTATAGCTAGCGCGCGGTGATTTATCAAGAATCAAAGATTCAGGTATTTCTGATAAGAACCGGCTTGGAGGGTTGTATTGGGTTGATCCAAAGAGTGTCCGGCTCCAGGCATGACTGACATATAACTGCTCGCGAGCTCTCGTGAGCCCAACGTACGCTAAGCGACGTTCTTCTTCTAGCTCGTTTGGATCACCAAGAGCTCGTAAGTGAGGGAAAACGCCATCTTCCATACCTACTATGAACACATACGGAAATTCGAGGCCTTTCGCCGCATGGAGAGTCATTAAAGTGACTTGTGATTGATCATCTAGAGAATCCGTGTCTGAGACCAAAGAAATTTCTTCGAGAAAATCTTCGCACGACTCAAACTCATCTGCAGTCCCAACTAGCTCCGCAAGATTCTCTAATCGCCCCTCGGCTTCTATCGAGCGCTCATTTCGCAATTCATCAAGATAGCCCGAAAGTTCGAGGGCTGCTTTAAGCACTTCTGCTGGGCCTTCATCCAAAAGATCACTGATTTTCTCTATAAGAGAACTGAAATTTACGAGTCCTTTTTTAGCTGCTCCGGTGACTCCTGTTTCTGGCCAGGACCGGACAGCTTCAATGAGGCTTGTCCGCTCGTTCGCAGCCCACTGATCAAGTTTGGCTACGCTACTGTCACCAATCCCACGCTTCGGAACATTAATAACTCTCTTTATCGCAACTTCATCTGATGGATTCACAACCAATTTGAGATAGGCGAGAGCGTCTTTAACTTCTTTCCGGTCATAGAACCGGGTTCCGCCAACAACTTTGTAAGGGATACCATTTCTCACAAGTCGCTCTTCAAGAACCCTGCTTTGCGCGTTGGTTCTATAGAAAACAGCAATATCGCTCCACAAAGCATTCTCTTCTGAATGCAGTTCAGCTAATTGGTTTACGACAAACGCAGCTTCATCAGATTCATCTTCGCCTTGGAATTTAACTATTTTTTTTCCGCCAGCTTTATCGGTCCACAGATTTTTAGGTTTACGTCCTTCGTTCTGAGAAATCACTGCATTCGCTGCATCCAAAATTACTTGAGTTGATCGATAATTTTGGTCAAGGACAACCACTGCAGTGTCTGGGAATGCAGTTTCGAAATCTAGGATGTTACGAATGTCTGCTCCACGAAATGCGTATACCGATTGGTCGCTATCGCCGACAACAAAAAGGTTCCGGTGCTTACTAGCTAATTGAATGATGATCTCATTTTGGGCTCGGTTAGTGTCCTGGTATTCGTCAACTAGTACATGCTGGAATCGTCGTTGGTAATGTTCTAGAGCAGTGGGATTTTTGTTAAACAATTCGACCGTTAACGTCAGCAAGTCATCGAAGTCCATTGCTCCAGCCCTGCGCAACCGCTTTTGATACTCTACGTAGCTCTCAGCGATCTTTCGTTCAAAAATGTTTGAAGCTTGCTCGAGCGCAGTATCAGAACTAATCAATTCATTTTTGTAGTTTGAAATACGTGCGTGCACGGTTCGCGGCGGGAATTTTTTGGTGTCTATATTCAGGTCACGAAGAACATAGTTAGTAAGTCTCACTGCGTCAGCTTGATCATAGATAGAAAAAGCTGATGGGTACCCCAGCAGAGAACCATCGCGTCGCAGAATCCGAACGCACGCAGAATGAAAAGTCGATACCCACATTTTTTCTGCTACGGGGCCAACAATCGCGCCAACCCGATGTTTCATTTCTTGTGCTGCTTTGTTGGTAAAAGTTATCGCCAAAATTTCGAATGGGCTTATGCGATCTTGTTCTATTAAATGAGCAATCCGGTGAGTGAGAACTCGCGTCTTTCCGGAACCAGCACCAGCGACTACTAACATCGGACCGTCACGGTGAAGCACTGCGTCGTTTTGGGCCGGGTTTAGACCATCCAGTATTTGCTCAACAGTCATGTCGTGTAGTCAGCGTTTATTCGCACGTATCCATCGGTTAAGTCACATCCATACGCCGTGAACTGTTCAGTGCCAAGCTGAAGCGAAACATGAATGAGAATTTCATCTTGATTTAAATATTTCTCAAGTTCTTTCAACAATTCATTGGTTGCTTGATTCGGGTACACCTCATGCTCCCCAAATTTTATGACGACCGCATTTTGGTCTATTCCCGTTTCTTCTTCGCATTTTCCAATAGCCATAGCGACACGGCCCCAGTTGGGGTCACATCCATGAACCGCAGTTTTTACTAACGGTGAGTTAACTATGGATTTCGCTATTTTTTTTGCCTGGACGTTACTCTCAGCCTGGTCAACTGTTACAACTATCAGCGTTTCGGCACCTTCTCCGTCAGATGCAAGCTGTCTCGTCAAATCTAAACACACGTTCTTCAATCCATCTTCGAAAGCATTCAAATTGACGTGGCCTGCGTGGCCTGACGATAGAACTAGAGCCATATCACTTGTTGAAGTGTCTGTGTCGACACTGAGCGCATTGAACGTAGTCCCAACAACTTTTTTGAAGATGAGGTCTAACTCGGCCGTTGAAAGATCGGCGTCTGTCATTATCACTGCGATCATCGTCGCCATGTTTGGTTCTATCATTCCGACACCTTTTGCGATGCCTACAATGGAGGCTTCTTCCACCTGAGTTGACGCTATTTTCGGGTGGGTATCAGTTGTCATAATTGCATTCGCAGCGTCTTCTGCTGACACGCTGTCGAACGGACCAACCAAGTTCACAAAATGTTCGCGAATTCTGTCCATCGGATATTGAACGCCTATCACGCCGGTCGATCCAACAAGCACCTCGGTCGGTTCGCATTGCACGCTAGCCCCCACAAGAGCTGCGAGTTCATTTGCGTTGGCTGCTCCTATAGCTCCCGTAGCTACGTTTGCATTTTTAGAAACAACGACCACTGCTCGACTAGTTCCTGATTGAGCATGTTCTCGGCTTAGAACAATGCTCGGACCTGCGAAAAGGCTCTGCGTGAACACGGCTGAGACTTTCGCTTGAACATCGCAGGTGAGCAACATGACGTCATTTGTTTCATCTTTGACCCCCATGTTGGCAACGTGAACGTTGAATCCTTTGGGAAGGCTCGTCATAGCTAGATCATTCCCATTCTATTGTTCCCGGTGGTTTAGATGTGATGTCATAAACAACTCGGTTTATACCATCTACTTCGTTAATGATTCGCGATGACATAGTTTCTAGAAGCTCATAGGGAAGCTTCGCCCAGTCAGCGGTCATAGCGTCTTCGCTTGTTACGGCTCGAATAATTACCGGCCTCGCGTAGGTTCGTTCATCGCCCATGACACCCACACTACGGACATCAGCAAGCACTGCAAAAGCTTGCCATATTTCACGCTCCAGACCTGCTTCTCTTATTTCCTGGCGAACAATCAAATCAGCTCGTTGTAAAATATCGACCGCTTCAGGTGTTACTTCACCAATAATTCGCACGCCCAGCCCTGGCCCCGGGAAGGGTTGCCTCCACACGATCTCGTCTGGTAATCCAAGTTCGCTACCTAAGACCCTAACTTCGTCTTTGAAGAGGCTTCTGAGCGGCTCAACAAGATCGAAATCTATGTCATCGGGCAGCCCTCCTACGTTGTGATGACTTTTAATTTTCGCTGCATGCCCGGTTCCAGACTCAATAACATCTGGGTAGAGCGTGCCTTGCACTAAAAAATTAGCGTCAGAGATTTTTTGTTTCGCACTTTCGAAAATCCTAATAAATTTTTCACCGATTATCTTCCGTTTTTCTTCAGGTTCGGTAACTCCTGCAAGAGCATCAAAAAATTCTTCCCCGGATTTCTCATGGATGAGTTCAATCCCCTGCGTTCGTTCAAAGGTCTCGACTACTTCTTCGCCCTCACCAAGCCTCATCAGACCGGTATCGACAAAAACGCACACTAGTTGATCGCCAATCGCTTTATGGACAAGTGCCGCAGCTACTGCACTATCCACTCCTCCTGATAGCCCACATATTGCTCGACCATTTCCGACTTGTAGCCGTATCGTTTCTATGCTCTCTTGAATAAGGTTGGTCATCGTCCAATCGGCACGGCAACCTGCAATGTGGTGCAAAAAATTTATTAGCAGTTCTTGGCCATGAGGGGTGTGCATAACCTCCGGGTGATACTGAACTCCAAAGATTTTTCGGTCAACATTTTCCATTAAAGCTACTGGGGCGTCGGGAGTCGACACACAAATCGCAAAACCTGTTGGAGGCTGCGTGATCGAATCAAAGTGTGACATCCATACGTCATCTCCATCAGCTACCTCGTCTGGTAGAAGCACAGAAGAGCCGTGGGTAGTTAACTTAGCTTTCCCATACTCACCTCGACCGCTTCTAGCTACGGTGCCACCTAGCTGCTGCGCTATCAACTGAGATCCGTAACAGATACCGAGAATAGGTATTCCAAGGTCATAGATTGCTGCGTCAATCGTTGGAGCTCCGTCGACATGAACAGACTTGGGTCCACCTGAAAGTATTATCGCAACTGGACTTTCTTGCTTAATCTGTTCAGCAGTAATGTGATGCGGCACGATTCGGCTGAAAACGTGCGCTTCACGAACTCGCCTGGCTATGAGCTGAGCGTACTGCGCGCCAAAATCGACTACGAGCACTGTCTCATGTTTATTATTGCCGTCTGTCATGATCGCTTAGCTCTGCCTTACAAAATTATTGAATCTTGTCTCGAGAAGTCCATAACCTTAGCGCTCATTCAGTGATTTGGTGTTTCATTCACCTGCTGAGGTATCTCCTAACCCAATTACAAGCAGTTGCCTAAGAAGATTCGCAGTCGCTCCCCAAATCGTATCTCCTTCTATCTCAAAGAAAAATATTCTGCGCTCGGAGTCTTGAGTCGGCCAGCGCCATTTTTCTTCACGATAAACACCTGGCAATAGCAGTTCATTTAAAGGCACTTCAAGAATCGCAGCCACCTCAGCAGGGTTAGGCCGCAATTCAGGCGGTTCGCTCAGAACAGCAACATATGGAACGATTCTCGACTGAGATGAAATGGTTGTCAGGTGATCTAACTCACCAATTCTCCTCACAAGCGAAACATTGAGGTCGATTTCCTCATTAGCTTCGCGAACAGCTGTATGCCACAAATCTTCGTCTGGTTCTTGTCCGCCTCCAGGAAAACTGACTTCTCCGCTGTGGGATCTCATTTCTTTCGTCCTACGAGTCAGGATGACTGTTACCTGATCTTTTTTTTCGTATAGAGCTATGAGAACTGCTGAGTTCCGTTTGGGGGGAGGGGCGGAAGTTTCCTGGATCCTGACTGCTCTGTGGAGCAACTGTTTTTCGAGAAATCTAAGAGAAAATTTTTTGTCCGCTTCTTCTAGCTCAGCCCATGGGGCCTTTGCCCCTTCCGACCAGACTTGTGGCCTTGGTATTTTTTGAAGTCCTTGTCGAATTATTTTATTTTCGCTGGATTTCATCAGGAATTTACCGTATCGAGTTTTAGTTCTAAAAATACTGAGGGCGAGCCTTACGGCTCGCCCTCATATATCAATTTCGTTTATTTGTAGCTTGGGCTACATCATGCCGCCCATGCCGCCCATACCACCCATACCGCCGCCCATACCGGCCATGGCTGCAGCAGCAGCTGCGTCACCACCTTCGGCTGGTTTGTCGGTAACAAGAGTTTCAGTTGTAAGCAGAAGCGCCGCGATTGATGCAGCGTTTTGTAAAGCAGCTCGGGTTACCTTCGCTGGATCAATTACGCCTGCAACTACCAGGTCTTCATACTCGCCAGTTGCTGCGTTGAATCCGTTGTTTCCGCCGGCTGTTTCAACTTTTTGTACAACGACAGCACCTTCATGGCCTGCGTTATGTGCTATCTGACGAGCTGGGGCATCAAGTGCTCGATGCACCAACGTGGCTCCTGTAGCTTCATCACCTTGCAAGCTTAGCGCAAGAATTGCTGCACGTGAACGCAACAGAGCTGTTCCACCGCCAGGTACGATGCCTTCTTCAATGGCAGCCCTGGTAGCTGAAACAGCGTCTTCGATACGATGCTTCTTCTCTTTAAGCTCTACTTCGGTAGCTGCGCCTACTTGAATTACAGCAACGCCTCCAGCAAGTTTCGCTAGTCGTTCTTGAAGTTTTTCACGATCCCAATCAGAATCAGTGTCATCAATCTCACGCTTAATTTGAGTTACACGACCTTCTACTTCGTCACTTTCACCAGCGCCGTCAACAAGAGTTGTCTCATCTTTGGTGATTATCACTTTACGAGCTGAGCCGAGCATGTCGAGCGTAGTGTTTTCGAGTTTCAGTCCAATTTCTTCTGAAATAACCTGAGCTCCAGTAAGAATAGCCATGTCTTGCAACATCGCCTTGCGACGCTCCCCGAAACCTGGTGCTTTTACAGCAACAGATGTGAAGGTTCCACGAATTTTGTTTACTACAAGAGTGGCAAGCGCTTCGCCTTCGATGTCTTCTGCAACGATAAGCAAGTTCTTTCCGGTCTGCATAACTTTTTCAAGCAGCGGCACAAGTTCTTGTACTTGGGAAATTTTTCCATTGACAAACAGGATGTACGGGTCATCAAGAACTGATTCTTGGCGATCAGGGTCAGTCACAAAATAAGGTGATAGGTAGCCCTTATCGAATTGCATACCCTCGGTGAATTCGAGATCCACTCCAAAAGTATTGGATTCTTCGACTGAGATGACTCCATCTTTGCCTACTCGGTCAAACGCTTCTGCAAGAATCTCACCGATCGCTGGATCAGCTGAAGATATTCCAGCGACCGAAGCAATCTTTCCTTTGTCAGAAGAAACGTCCTCAGACATTTCGCCGATTGAACCTACTGCAGAAGCAACCGCTGCTTCGATTCCGCGCTTAAGCGACATTGGATTCGCGCCTGCAGCAACATTTCGAAGTCCTTCGCGAACCATTGCTTGAGCAAGAACTGTCGCTGTGGTAGTTCCATCACCAGCTACATCATTGGTCTTAGTTGCTACCTCTTTGACAAGCTGCGCTCCCATGTTTTCAAACGGGTCTTCGAGCTCAATTTCGCGAGCGATACTTACGCCATCATTAGTTATTGTTGGTGCGCCAAATGACTTTTCCAACACAACATTTCGGCCTTTTGGACCAAGAGTAACCTTTACGGCATCAGCAAGTTTATTAACGCCTGCTTCAAGTCCTTTTCGGGCTTCTTCACTGAATTTAATTAGTTTTGCCATGATTTACCTCAGCCAACAATCGCTAGAACGTCACGAGCGCTAAGTACGAGGAGATCCTCGCCACCTGAGGAAACCTCGGTGCCGCCGTATTTGCTGTATATGACTATGTCTCCGACTTTTACGTCGACAGGAATACGCTCTCCAGTATTCTCGGACCTTTTACCTGGACCAGCTGCAAGTACTTCACCTTGTTGTGGCTTCTCTTTGGCTGTGTCTGGGATTACGAGTCCGCTTGCCGTTGTCTCTTCAGCTTCGCTGGTTCGGACAATGATGCGGTCCTCGAGGGGCTGCAAGTTCATCGGCTATTCCTCCTTAGATATCTTCACGATTTGGGTATGCCTTGAGGGTGTTAGCACTCTCAATGGCCGAGTGCTAACGATATGGCGCGCGAATGGCGCGAACAACCTGAGATTCGAGGATCCCGTAAAAGGTTGATAAATTAGGCTCTAAAAACTACAAAAAGAGGCTAATTTTGAATAAATGGCAGTCTCAGGTTCGGGTCAGCTCCTAAATCAAGGGGTGAACCGCCGCCGTTTTGCATCTTCCACCATGCCGTAGCAGCAACCATCGCAGCGTTATCGGTGCACATTGCGCGACTCGGAAGACACGCTACGAAACCATTTTCGTTACAGATTTCACTGGTTCGTTGACGCAACAGCGTATTTGCTGCGACACCTCCGGCAAGACAAATTCCTTTAGCGCCAACCTCTTTAGCCGCTTTCAGTGCTTTATGAGTAAGCACATCAACAACCGCTTTTTGGAACGAAGCCGCAACATCTGCAGTGTCTGCGTCAGAATTTTTTCTCACATAATTAATAACTGCGGTTTTAAGTCCAGAAAAAGAAAAATCTAACCCGTCATGGAACATGGGCGGAGTGAATTTAATGGCTTCCGAGTCACCTTGCGAACTAATTTTATCTATCGCCGGTCCGCCGGGGTACCCCAACCCCAGGTAGCGAGCTACTTTGTCAAACGCCTCTCCGGCTGCGTCGTCAAGAGTGGCACCGAGGAGTCGATACTCCCCATGATTTCGAAATTCGATCAGCATTGTATGGCCGCCGCTGACGAGCATCACGACTAGCGGAAATTCAATATCTGGCTGATCTAAGAATGAAGCGTAGAGGTGTGCCTCGTGATGATTAATCCCAATAAATGGCACGCCCCACACAAGAGCCATGGCCTTTGCGGCTGCGACCCCCACCAATAGACTGCCGATCAGCCCAGGTCCATGTGTTACTGCCACAACATCTACTTCATTATCGGCAACTCCAGCCTTCACCATCGCTTCAGCAACTACTGGCGTTATCAACGATTCGTGCGCACGCCCAGCTATCTCAGGCACCACGCCCCCATAACGCGCATGCAGATCTACTTGACTGCTAACAACGTTCGCTCGTACATCAGTTCCGTTAACGACAATTGCTGCAGCCGTTTCGTCACAGGAAGTTTCGATACCAAGAATTGTCATATCTTCTGAAGTGTTCATGTGATACTCCATGTTGTTAAACCAGTTAGTTGGCTTTTTAACCCAGCAAGTCTCTCAGCGTGTTCAGTTTTTTGAATGTCATGACACCACATGATCAGAGCATCCTCGTTATTGTCGCCATAATATTTGGCGCGTACACCTGCTGGAACATACCCAAACCGCCTATATAGAGCCTGCGCACGTTCGTTTGAGACGCGAACTTCCAAAGTCATTGCAGCAGCTTCTTTGTTTTGACACCCACGGTGAATCCCCCAAAGAAGCCTCGTGGCTATTTGATTCCCTTCTGCGTTCGGGTTCACAGCAATCGAAGTTATATGTCCTTCATCGTGCACAAGCATCGCTCCTGCGTAGCCAACAAGTACACCGTCGTGAGAAGCTACCAAATAAATTCTATTAGCTGGCTGCTTAAGCTCGTCGTGGTATATACCCACTGACCATGGCTTTGGATAAACCTGTTTATCTATGGCGCGCACAGCACGCACATGGCGTTTATTCATCGGCTGAATAACTATTTCTGTATTCAACGAGGTTGGATTTATCATGATCGTTCTCGTTGTTGCCAATTTATTCTTGCGTCAGGAGCGCGCAAATACAGAGGTTCAATTTCTCCAGGTACTACAAATTCTTCGCGTAGGGCTCGCGGATGAGCAAGTTCGACAAGTGATCCGGCATTAGGAAACCGGAACCCTTCTTGTCCTACTTCCACCCCTCGGATACCTTCAAAAATTTCTGAATATCGTTGCGCCCCATCACCTACTACGAGACATTCTTCTCCCTGAGCCATGAGTTGATCCGCAACGTCTGTGGGCTGGTCGACATGTGGATCACCTATACGTTGAATCCCGCCAGCAGTCCGGCGATACGTTGCGTAAAATATTTCTCCTCGTCGAGCATCAACAGTCGAAACTACGAGTCGATCCGAAAACCTAGCTGGAAAAGCCGCTAGATCAAGACTGGAAATTCCGATCATTGGAACTCGACATGCATGAGCTACTGCTTTTGCTGTGGCCAAGCCCACCCGCAAGCCAGTGAACAAACCCGGCCCTATGTCAACAGCTACAACTCCAATTTCTGATAATTCAACTCGAGCTTGCTTGCATAAAAATTCAATCGCTGGCGCGAGAGTTTCAGCATGCCGCCGGTCTCTTGCACTGTGAAATGAGGCCAAAACACCTTCATGGCCACCGATAGCTACCCCTACCTGTGGTGTAGCAGTTTCGATTCCTAAAACCAGCACAATCAGTCCTTCTCGATCCAAGCAGCGCATCGTGATGCTATGGCGCCTTCGCGTTGCATCCACATCGGCCCTATGAACTCAAATTCAAGAACCCTCGCATCTGGGATATCTTCAGGATGTCCGAGTTGAACATTCAGTTTTAAAAATTCTCTGGGGATTTCTGGCATTACTACTTCACCCCATTCAATACAAACAATTGCGTCATCATCAAGTAACCCTGGGAGGTCAAGATCAACTACTTCTCCTAGGTTCTCGAGACGATAGACATCTAAGTGATGAAGTTTAATTCTTCCTTCATAGCTGGCCGCCAAAGTGAAGGTCGGGCTTGTAACCCTTTCACTAACCCCAAGAGCGGCGGCAAGCCCCTGTGTAAATACTGTCTTACCAGCTCCAAGATCTCCAGAAAGCAGAATCACGTCACCAGGCTGCAGGACCGGTTCAATGGCCTCTGCAACTTGCTTTGTCTCCTCTGCGGATCTTGTTCTCACATGCAGCATTAGTTAATCACCGCTTCGCTAGTCGTTAGTCGAGCTACTTGTACAATTCTAGAGCTTTAGCAGGCCAGCATAAATGACCCATTACGTTATTTGGCCGAGTCGACATAAACCCTAGGAACCCGCGCCGAAATAGACGCTAATACCTCATAGGGGATTGTTCCGGACCACTCTGCAAGGTCCTCTGCGCTGATCGAATGATCACCATCACTTCCAATGAGAGTCACAACATCACCGTTGTAGGCAGTCCCGGTTCCGATATCTAACATGGTCTGATCCATACAGACTCGTCCCACCACCGGATAACGCTGACCTCGAACAAGAACTTCAGCACAGTTCGAGAGGTCTCTCCTGTAGCCATCGGCGTACCCAACAGGCAAGGTAACCACGCGAGTTTGTTTATCCGGTTGCCAAGTACCCCCATAACTCACCGGATTACCTGCTTCTACGACCTTGAAGTAAATAACTTCGCTGTGCCACGAAAGCACAGGCTCGACCGCAACCGTTCTTTGCGTTTCTGGCGAGGGGTACACACCGAACATCAAAATTCCAGGTCGCACAATATCCAAGTTCGCATCAGGTATCTGAGCAATCCCACCAGAGTTTGATATGTGCCTCAGCGGAGTAGGTAGATTTTTTTTATCATAAAATTCCAGCACTTGGTTAAACCGCTCTAACTGAAGCAACGCTGAGGACAAGTTTGTTTCATCGGCTCGGGCAAAGTGACTAAATACGCCCTCGACTATTATCGACTCACATTTCAACGACGCCAGAAGAAATGATTCAGCTTTGTAATGATGAACACCTATTCTTTCCATGCCTGTATCAATTTTGAGATGAACAACTGCCTTCAAACCACGAGTCTTCGCTGCATCGTTAATTTGCTCTAATTTTTCGATTGAAGGCGCAGTAAAAATTAGGTCATGATCAAGGAAAAGGGGAATCTGCCGTTTAATGGCCCCACCCATGACATGGATCGGAATTGTTACTCCAGCTTCTCGTAAAACTACTCCTTCTTCAACGTATGCGACCGCAAGACGATCTGCTCCTAACTGTTCGAGGTGCAACCCAATTTTTTCTATCCCATGTCCATAAGCATCGGCCTTGATAACCGGCATCACCATCGAGTTGCTGACGCGTTTCCTTATAACGTCAAAATTTCTTCCTAATGCCCCTAGGTTTATCTCACACCATGTTGGTCGCATCATCTCACCGGATGCAGTCATTTCGCTACCATCATTTTATTACTAACCATCAGAAGGTCAGGCAGGTCACTTGCGAGAAGACCTTCATCGGCCATAGCACCTGTGCGCCCATGCCAATGTGCGGCAGCAGCAACTGACCTTAATGGGTTCTCCGTGTCATACAAAGCGCAAATCATTCCTGCTAAGACGTCTCCAGTTCCCGCTGTCGCCAAATTTTGGTTTCCTGAGTTTACCGCAACAAGATTCTCTGATTGGTCAGATATCAGCGTTGTCGGCCCTTTCAGGAGGACCACAGCATTTAAATCTCTCGCCAGGTTTCTGACTGCCTGAAACCTATCGGTTCGAGCGGCTGAGTTGGTCAGGCGATCGAATTCCGCGTCATGAGGCGTGAGAATAGTGGAACCGGCACGTTTTTTGAGACAAGAGAGATCTCCTGACAGAGCTGTAATTGCATCAGCGTCTACGACAACTGGGCCAGGCCAATTTTCTATAGCCTCTAGGATCTGATGCTTCATAGTTTCCGCTAAACCCAACCCTGGCCCAATAAGCAAACTGCTATATCGGTACGAGTCGCTCAGTATCTCTTGAGCCCATTTTTCATTCAAAAGAGGCTTCGTAACTACTTCGGTAATGTAGCTACGATCACCAGGTTCACTGCCAGGGGTAGAGGCCACAACCATGCCAGCGCCAGCTCGCAAAGCCGCTCTCGCAGCTAACCCGCATGCGCCCTCCATACCGGGCGAACCGGCTAATATCCGCACAGCGTTCGTCCATTTATGGTCAGTTTTTCTTCTGACTTTCTTGGCAACTTGCCAGTCGCTATCTTCGAACAGGTGGCTAGTAGCGTCATTTATTTCAAGACCTATGTCAGCAATCACTACTGAGCCTGCTTTTTGCCGTCCTGGATCCAGTAACAGACCAGGTTTTAAAGCAGCAAACGTAACAGTCTTTTCAGCTTGAAGTGAGCCATTATCCGCTCCTGTTAAGGCATTAACACCCGAAGGTATATCTACTGCTATTACAGGAGCGGCAGGTTGCTCAGGAACCGACCAGGCGCCTCTGAAACCCGTTCCATACGCCGCGTCTATGACAAGGTCGACGTTTCTGAGGTCCGTAGCGTCTGATGGATCCATGACCTCACATTTGACCCCACGCTTTCGAAGTAAACGAGCTGCCACTAAGCCATCTTTCCCGTTATTTCCTTTCCCAACAACTAACCCAACACGACGGCCATAACCGCCTCCTAAAGATCGTAATGCTTCTCTCGCTAGGGCAAATCCTGCTCGTTCAATAAGCTCAGCTTCTCCCAAAGGGCTTATTTTGTCGAGCTCGTTCATCTCCATAGGAGTGACTATTGGAATCATTTCGGCGTTATTCAGCGACAACTATGGCTTCAGCTACAAGAGCCGTGTGACTAATCGATAAATGCCACTTTCTAATACCAGCTAAATCAGCTAACACTGCTGCCTGCCCGTGAAGTTCCAGCGTTGGTTTCCCACTATCCAACTTTACAACTTCTATATCTCGAAATTTTACCGAACCAAGCCCTACCCCGAGTGCTTTCATAACCGCTTCTTTCACCGCGAATCGGGCAGCAAACCTTTGAACTGAATCGCTACTAGCTTCGGCGTAATGTTGCTCTGATCTTGTAAAAAGTCTTTCTTTAATTGCCGCTCTTCGGTTAAGGACCGTACGCATTCGTTCCACATCAACAACGTCTAACCCAATTCCGATCATGGCATCCACAATTCAGCCAAAACGTACACGGGCTTTGTAAGGAGATTCACTATTGGAATAGTTTCTAAAAGATCATCACGAAAAGATGGTTGAGATTCAGTGACAGCGTCTTTCAACGCGCCGTATCTACCTCGGTAACCTTCCAGCACACCACGAGTTTGTGCAGCGCTCATTTTTTCTTCAAATCGGCAATGTAACAAGGTAAGCCCAGTAGTTTCACCATCTTTGATCTCAGGAATGTGGATGACATTTCGACCATCGCTGCCTTGACTTACCGTAACTTCTCGTTCGAATGCCGCGCGGTGCTTACTTCCCCGAAGAACAGAATTAGCGGCGGTCCGAGAATTTATTTCCCTCGCGATCCCCCCGCGATCAATTACTTGAATGGTCGCTTCATCATCTATATTTCCCTCTATACGGTATCTCGTATATCCGATCACCTTCGCCACCGCAGGGTCAAGAGCTAATAATGCTCTCAACTCCCGATAAGAGAGTCGGTCCCGAGGTGCACCGGCTTGCAGAGCTTCTTTAACAAGATCCGATTGGAGGAGAGTCTCATCCGATCTAGAGATACCGACCGTCACAGTTTTAGCTTGATGTTTTATCGCATCGATTGGTCGCGTAAGTTCGTCAATAGCTCGACTCAGAGCAATAACTAAGTCTTCAACCACCACACCCGGACGTCCAACTTTACCGACGTCTAGTTGATAGGAGTCCAAAGCAGCGGTGCCAAGCCCGTATCTGAGAATCGTTGTCAGACTTGTTGCAGTACTTGCTTCCAAATGGCCGTCGTAAGCTCCGCTTCGCAATCCGCTAAGGAAGCGATTAGCAGGCTCACGAAGTTCGTCATAAATTTTGTCTAATGAACCTTCAGGCAAGATACCGGTCTCAACTTTCGATTCAAGAATTGAGCGCATCTCTCTTAACGGAAGCGCTTGATTATCAATTGCTACCGCCGCTTCATAACCAAAGAGATGTCCTACGGTTGCACTCAATATGAAATCAAGTGCCGGGTGCACGCGCGGCACCGTAACGAGCTCAGACGCAGCAGAAAAGCGAGACTCCTCTTCGCTAGCAACAACGATAGGAGTGGCTTTATGCGCTCGATAAATTGCCACTTCTTTGGCTATGTCATCAACATTTGAACCAGTAAGCCCAGCTGCACAAACAAAAACAAGAGGTTCTGATGAGAGGTCTATGTGTTTTTTATCTTCCGTTGCATCTTCAGCAATTGACTTGTAACAAAGTTCTGACAATTTTATACGAACTTCTTTTGCTGCGATCCGGTTAGAACCATTACCCACTATTGCCCAGTACCTTTTAGCAGGGGCATGACGCTGAGCCACTTTTGCAATAATGTGACGATCTGCAATTATTTGGCTCATTGCTGCAGGCAATTCTCTTAGGCCTTTCAAAACACCTGCTTCAAGTTTTTTTGATCCAGGTAGCTTTTCCGCTATTGCCTGCGCAAGGAGAATACCAGCAGCTATCTGAGCATAAAATGCTTTTGTCGACGCGACCGACATTTCTATATCTCGACCATCGGAGGTATACAACACCCCATCTGCTTTTTCTGCTAGTTCACTCGACCGTCTGTTAACGATAGCAATAACGGTGGCTCCTCTATCATGAGCTAAATCGACTGTTCTGTTGGTGTCTGTTGTCGTTCCAGATTGGCTCACCGCCACAACCAACGTATCCGACATATCATTCCTCAATTGGAACCCACTAAATTCTGTGGCTAGCTGAGCCTCAACAATTAATTTATTCTCTTCAGTTAGTGGTGAGAGGAACTGTGGGATTACTTGGGCTGCAATAGCAGCAGTGCCTTGGCCAATCGCGACTAATCGCTTGAAACCCCCATTTTCTATTTTCGTTGCTACGTAATCGGGGATAGTTGTCGCTCCAAGAACGACCTTGAGAGCGCCATCTTCATTTTCAACTATTCGGCCGCGTAAAGTTTTACGAAATGACTCAGGAGCTTCGGAGATCTCTTTTAGTAAAAAATGTGGGGCATTCCCCCGGTCTATATCCCGAGTCGTAATCTCTCGCTGCGTAATTTCTTCAGCAGCTACTCCTAGATCGAAACCATCGTAAGAGATTCGCTTAATTCCGATTCTTTCACCAGCATTTTCAGCATCTAAAATTATGACCTGGCCATTTCCGCCTCGGCTCTGACCAGCTCTCAGGCTCTCACCATCCATTCGGAGATATTTATCTGTTTCTTCAACTAAACCGTATGGCTCGCTGGCTACCACGAAAACGCCTTCTGCCATTCCTACATAAAGGCCTTGCCCGCTTCCGCGCAAGGCAATACCTATTTGCTCTATATCTGTTTCCGCATGAGCAGCTATCGCAACTGATCCTTCAAATTGTCGAACAGTTGAGCGAAAAGCTTCTGTAAAATTCTTCCCGCTTTTGAGAGATCGACTAATTAGCACCGGAACAACTTTTGCATCGGTTGTTATTTCTGGAGCTATAGAAAGCCGGTGGGAGACTTTTAGATCAGCAAAATTATCAACGTCGCCGTTAAGAACTGCGGCGACATAAGGACCACTGTTTTCTTCGCTCTCTGTTGAATTCACCGGGTGAGCATTTGCTTCCGAAATAATTCCTACGCTTGCCCATCTCGTATGGCCAATCACTGAAACTTTCGACCCTGGAAGGTTAAGGCAGCGATTCAAAAGCTGGTCGCTAGTTATTGCTTTCCGCAATTCCCGCGTATTTTCACCAAGCTCTCCTATTGGAGAAGAAATTTTGTACACAAATACCAGCGATTTCCCAACGATACGGAGAGCCCCAGAAGTAAATAAGGTATTTAGGAGCCTTTCAGAAACTGAGCCATTCAACGTTTGCGAAAAATCAACACTTTCATTCGTGACAAAAATTTGCAGCCCAGCCGAATCTCGCCCACGAACTTCCATACGATCCAGAGAAGAAAGAGCAGTCTGAATAGACCAATAAGAACTGACTGCCTCCTCTGACATCGTGTCTTTGGCTAAATCTATTATGGCTAAGGCATTTCGTAACCGGTCTTTTCCGATTGCCCAGGCGGCATCACGTCCGCTACTTACTGACGCATTAAGGGCTTCTAGGTTTTCAGATTTTTGGTCAAGCACCAATTCTAGCTTTTGATACTTGCTGTTTATTGATTCGATTTTTTCTCTACATGTTTCTCTGACTGAACTGTCCGAGATTAGAAGCCGTACACCGGGCATCGAACGAAGCGAATTATTCGCTTGCGTCAACAATTCAGCTATGTGTGACAGCTCAATGTGAAGACTTGGATCTTCGGAGGATGCGTTGCTTAGCCTCTCATCTGCTTCAACCAGAGGAGGGACTGCATAGCTCGCTTCGAGCGGAGGCCTAACATCAGTTTTCCTTAACACCGCAATTATCCCACACATATGAATGAGGGTACTCTGCGTTAGTGCCCAGGTTTAGGCACGGACCCAATCACATGATTTTCAATGTCGTGAGCCAGATCCGTCGCGACACTTCTGGCAGTTTCTTCAGTCTCTGCTTCTACCATCACCCGCACAATCGGTTCAGTGCCGCTAGCTCTAACCAAAACTCTCCCTGAGCCTTTTAACAAGTTGGTTGCATCAACTATTTCCTGCGCAAACACGTTTTCAACATCAATGCTCATGCCAGCCACAGGAACATTAATGAGAACCTGTGGATGTTGTTTCATCGCTGAGGCAGCTATGGCAACAGTGTCGCCTCCCCACCTCTTTATTAGATCTGCAAGTAGGATTCCACTCAAAATTCCATCACCTGTGGTCGAATGTTTACCAAAAATGATGTGACCTGATTGTTCACCGCCGAGTTCAATTCCTTGTTCATTCATCGCAGCGAGAACGTTTCTGTCTCCTACCAATGTCTGTTCTACTCGAATATTATTTTGGGCCATTGCTCGTATCAGTCCCATATTTGACATAACAGTTACAACAACAGCTTGCGATTGAAGGAGGTCCCGGCTTGCAAAATCAGTTGCAAAAAGACACAACATCTGGTCACCATCTACAACTGCGCCATCGCCACTAACTGCTATGAGTCGATCGGCGTCACCATCTAAGGCCAACCCAAAATCAGCCTTTGTTTCTAATACTTTCTCTTGAAGCATTCGAGGTTGGTTAGAGCCACAGCCCGCGTTAATATTTCGACCATTAGGCTCCGCATTA